>Ga0114970_10003045_pt1 | contig 12425 bp, 10 predicted proteins | sample M_140205_XF_Meta_FD_87030 | JGI IMG/M metagenome (GOLD analysis project Ga0114970, IMG submission 87030) | Freshwater microbial communities from Lake Montjoie, Canada to study carbon cycling - M_140205_XF_MetaG | ecosystem: Environmental > Aquatic > Freshwater > Lake | place: Lake Montjoie... | reverse complement strand
CATCGCCTTTAACAATTTCATATTTTTTAATATGACTTAATGGCGATTCATTTTGATGAATTAAAAGTAACTGATCTAAATAGTCTGTATAATTTTCGGTTACACTAAACGCTCCTTCTTTAATAATATCATGATTCCCATCTTCTTTGGTGTTAGTATTTTTAAATCCTTCGAAGGTATCAAATCCAATAATTTTTCTGTTATAATTAAATGGTTCATAAATACCTCGCAAGTTCGAAAGCGTTACCATGTTTGTTCCCCATCGTGTTCCAAATTCCATTATGATGCCATGTGTATTTAAAAATTGTTGGTATACGTAATGAAAATAAAGAACTTTAGATAATTCCTGACGTTTTAAAAATAAAGGGGCATGAAATGATTTTTCATTATCAGGTATAGGGTTCGAATTAATTAAATTGGCTAAACCCAAACGATTTTTCTGCTCGTTTTCTGATGAAACTGTATTTGTTTGAATGTTCATTTATTATATATTTTCTGGGTAAATAATTTCATTTTCAGCAATATCATCTTTCAATACTTTGCCAATTAATTTATCTTTTTCACTCCACTTAAAGCCATCTCCTGGTGATAGCATGTGTATGTCTTTTTCAGAAACAATCTGCCCTTTTTTTAAATTTTTATTTGTAGCGATTGATCTTTCCAACTTAACACGCGAGGCCATTACAGAGGGTTCAATAAAAATTTCTTCTTTCCCAAAACTCATTTCAAGTACTCTAATATCGCGGACCATTCGGTATATGCCATCAGCACCTAAAGATCCTTTTTGGTCAGTTCCCTTCATTCGCCTATCCAAGGTGATATGCTTTTCTATAATTTCTGCCCCCATGGCAACGGCTGCCAATGGTGTGGATATTCCGATGGTGTGATCAGAAAAACCGATGGTGTATTGACCATAATTTTTTTGAAGATATTTAATTGTATTTAAATTTATATTTGTTGGTTTAGTTGGATATTCAGATACACAATGTAAAATGCTTATGTTGGTATGGTAATGACTTACAGCTGAAATAGCATCATCTAACTCTTTTTTCCCAGCCATTCCGGTTGAAAGAATAATGGGGATTTTTGTTTCGGCTAAGGCCATCAACAATGGCAAATTAGTTAAATCCCTACTCGCCACCTTTAATTTATCGGGTATAAATAATTTCAACATACTTAAACAACCAGAAGCGCAAAGTGTTTCAACAAAATCTAAACCAAAGGATTTTGCATACTTATAAATTTCAAAATGTTGTTCATCGTTAAGCTCTAACTTTTCGCGATGCTCGCCGTAGGTTGCTCCAAACGAATTTTCATTTAAGTAAGGCGCCGCCATTTGTGAAGCAGATAACTCTTGCTTTAAATCACGTTTGGTTAATTTTACGGCATCCATACGCTTTAAATCGTAACCAAATAATTCTTCAGTAACTGGTCTGGCAACAGCGTCAACTATTAACTTTGCAATATCTACAGAGCCATTATGATTTTGGCCTATCTCTCCAATTATATAAGTCATGATTGTTAAATTACAAAGTTTTCTTTATAAACGTATGCTGTTTCATCAATTAATTTCATATAATCACTGTACAAAATACTGATTCCATCTGGCAACTTAATGTATTTTGTTAAGTCAACAATATGCTTGTCGGTTATTGCATTTAAAACATCTTTTAAGGTTACCTTTTCAAATGGCGTAACCCCAATTTTAGTTTGTACTGATTTGGCATATTCGTAATCTTCAGGATAATCGATACTTAAATTTACATACTTCACAAATGCTCTTTCATCCTTAAATTCAATACATGCTTTTTTACAAGTTTCATCATTCAATACAAACCATGATAAATATTCACTTACAAAAGGATCTTCCATATTTAAATACAATTTCCATAAATAACTTGTTTTAAATAATTCGGCACTTACACCAAACGGAACATTATTTACTCTCACATAATCCACATCTTGCTCCTGAAAAATAGTCACCATTCTATCCATCAAAACAGGGTCAGTAAATGGATTGTCGCCAGTAACTCTGAATACGGCAGCTGATTTATTTTTTATGGCTACTTCCAATAATCGGTCGATCACACTTTCGGGATGACCTTGATAAGTTGGGAAATTTTTATCTTTAAATAATTGAGCTAAAGGTTCGTCTTCGAAAAGATAACTTGTTGCCAATTCGATATGGGTTATGTTTTTACAATTTACTTTTAACCGTTTATATAATGAAACAATAGATTCATTTTCCCCAAATGGTTTCATCACCTTTAGCTTTAAACGTTTAGATTTTAATCGTGCGATAAGCGCTGCAGTTACATTTTTTTTATCGAAACTATCAATTTCACTTTCAATAAATGTTTTGCCTTCATTGTCGCGTTTAAATTCACCTTTCCCTATATATTTTTTAAATAAAATATTACGAAAACCTTTTTCTGCTTTTCCAGGATGCTTCACAGGCTTACCTAATGTTTGATCATAGTGGGCTATTGTACTGACAAGTATGGCAAATTCATTTGGCTCCAAAGAAACCTGATAATCAAACTGTCTATCGTTACGATGAATGGTTATGTGTTTTTCTAAATAACTACAACCCAAAGCCATTGCCATGCAAGGCAAAATTTGAGTATCGAGGCTATGGTCGGCAAAACCTGTTGGCAAGGCGTACCGCGTTTTTAAATAATTTAGTGCTAATAAATTATGCTCATTTGGTTCGGTTGGGTAATTACTAAATCCATGAAATAAACATTCAATGATATCGCCAAATTGCTCAACAGCTTGTTTTATTTCATAATCCGTGCTGCATTGAGTTTCTAAAATAATTTTACAATCACCTTTATCTTTAATATACTTCAAAAATAATTGATTCGTTAAATCAGTTCCATGAATTTTAACTAAACGGTAACCATAATTATAAGCTAAATCAAAAGATGCTTTTTCAAGTGTGCATGGAATTAAATTCATTTCGATTTCCTTACAATACCCAAACAATGCCTTCCATTGTGTTTCAGTGAACTCAGTATCTTTATACAATTGATACTTGCTATATTCTTTTGTGCAAAACTCATTCACGTTCATCATTTGCACGGTGAAATAATCAGCATTTGCTTTTTTACTCGCTAAAGCTAACTGTTTGAGATAATCAAAATTACCCTGATGATTATAGGCACTTTCTGCAATTATTTTCATTTGGAAATATTTTTTTTTTTTATTTGCCACATGGAATACGACTTCATATTCGTTGGAGTTTGTTTACAACAAACTTTTTTAAGTGGCTATTTCATTATAATTTGATTTTTAAAACTACTTTATGTAAGTGTTCCGTTTTAATTCCTGGCGAATGGCCATCTTCTGGATATACCACAACAAAGTTATATTTATTTAATAAGAAGCTTGTAAAATCCTGATCATTATAAAGAACAAAATCTTTTTCAAAATCAAATTCTCCTTCCATGTGCTTACAATCTTTCAAATTTTTCCAACCAAATAATTCGGTCCCAGCTATGATATAATGAATATCAATATACTTTTTATGTGCTTCCAATTTAAGCATTTTCTCAGCACTTGTGCCTGGCTTCGAAATAATTGCAAATAAATCGTCACCATCAATCTCTAATTTTCCTTCAGGCAATTGGCTTAAATTTTCTTTTTCCAAAAAAACAAAACCTTTTTCGAATAAGGGATGTAAATTGATATACCTATCTTTATTTTGAAATTCAGATAAAATCACTTATATTAATTTATAAAGTAAAATATATGTGTTAGTAATACTACTGACATAAACTTTTTCAAACCTTAAATTCAACTGATTTGAATTACCAATTATTATTGATGATAGGATATATTTACAATTCATTTTTTTTAATTGATTAGTATTTATATCTAACCTTGGCTCGAATGCAAAACCATTAATACTTTTTAATTTGTCTTCTACTTCATTTGCTGACAATAAATAACACATGGATCCCCAGCCATCAAATAATCCTTTATAAACATTTGATTTCTCAATTTCTTTTGAAATAATCTTTCTAAATTCTTGTTTATACTTTAAAGGATAATCTCCTTGATAATCATCTAAAACATGAAAGCCAAAATACTTACATGGAGAGGGCAAAAGGCCATAATTAATAACATTGTTAACAGAATCAATTCCAATATCTTTTTTTATTCTCATGTAAATAGTTTCATCAAAAAACTGATTAAATGTTAGATTTTGTTCCCCACTTATCTCAAGTCCATTACAATTATAACTACTTCTACTTCTACTTATATTTCCACGCCAGAGAAATACAAAAAAAACAAGTAATGTAACAAGAGTAATTATATGAGGAATTTCTTTTTTCGCTCTGTTAATAGTTAATAGCGCGAAAACTAATACGATAAAAAATAGACCGGGTACTATTAAAATAAAACGTTTTAAATTAAATATTTTCGCGAAACCAAATGTTTCAAAAAAGAAATCCATTTTTGTCCAATCAAAAACTGTAGATAGAAACCCACAAGTTAAAAAGGTAATAATCATTAATAAACCAATTGAGTTAATTTTATTTTTTTTTACTTTAATAACATATGCTACATAATACAATATGAATGGAATAAATATATAACCTAAATAATTAGCAGCGTTATATTCACCAGAAAAAAGATGTATGAATGTAACTCCAACAACACCTTTAAAATTAAGTGTTAATTCTTTATCAAATGCCTGGCGAGATGACTGATAATCGTGATTAAACAAATGTTCATAAAACATCATGTACTCAGACATTACATAAGTTATTGCAGCTAAAAAAATACTTAAAAATAATAGCCACTGAATTTTTTTTTCTTTTAAACTAAAATATAAAGACAGTAAACCAAAAATTACACATAAATGAAACCCTACTAAAACAAAATTAGAACATATTGCAAATCCTATTAAAGTAAATAATGAAATTTTAATATTTCGCTTAAAATAAATATTTAAAAATGCCAAAAATGCAATAGGAATACCTGAAACAGATAGGCAATAAGAAGCATTAAATGGCAAACAGGCAAAACATAAACTTATCAAAACTAAAATTCCTAAATTTTCCTTTTTTACATTTAAGAATTGCTTCCCAATTAAATAGATTCCAAAAAATGCAACTAAATGTATAAAAATAAAAGCAATGGCATATCCAGTTAGTGAACCAAACAAAAACATTAAAAATGCAATAGGTTCACTAAATCGAACAAAATTAGCTCTTGGCAAGCCATTCATTGTACCATAAACAATTTTCGTTGGGTTTATTTCAAAAAAATCACCAGAATTTACAATTAAATGACGTGATGTAAAATTTCCATCAAATTCATCTTGAATCCTAATTATATTATTTGGTGCAGGTATAAAATAAAATAAAAATCCAATTAATAAAATAATAGCTAAAACTATTTCAATTTTATATAATTTGATAATCATTTAATAACTAAATTATTGCCCTAATTACTATTTTCAATATCATTATTATTCATAGTGTATTATAATGTCAAAATAATAATATTCCTATTATAAATTACTGATTTTCATTTTTTTAATTGCATAATAAAATATAGCGCATGTAGCTATAAATAAAAGCAATAGTAAAACATAAGAGGTATCCGTTAAATAACAACCAAAGTTAATATTATAATTATCTGAAATTGAAGAAGTAGGAAAACTTTGGATTGATATCCAGACTTTTGAAAAAACAAAAGAAAGAGAAATACCAATTGCTAAAAATCTTTTTGATATCTTGTTATCAAAGCTTTGAACTAAAAGAACTGTGATAAAAGGCATATAATTTAGAATGTGTCTAGATTCAGAATCCATCATAAAAAAAATAAACTGAATCAAAATAAAAAAAAGTGACCACCCTTGTTGATAAATTAAATCACATATTTTTTTCCACCTAAAAATGCAGATTGTAAATAAAGGCCCAAAATAAGCAAAGTGACCAACTAGAAAACAAAATGGCTGTCTACTTCCAATAATAAGTATGTCGGTTAAATACATGCGAATCGAATAACCCGATGGAATATTATAATGGTGTGCTAATTTATTTATTATAACATCAATTCCAATAAATAATACAATTCCAGATATTGCGAATTTAATGTCAAAAATCTTAAAAACGGGGATTGAAAACAGATCAAGTTTTTTGAACAATAACCTAAAAGCAAGAAACATAAACACAAAAGATGCTAATAAACTTGGAATGATTCCGTGTTTAACAATATAGGTGTGTTCAAACCAGCCTCCTCGCATAATAGGGTGGCGATAAATAAGATAGCCCGCTAAAAAAACGAAAACAAAAGAAATAATAAATGCAATGCTTGTATTTAATATAGATGACTTATTTACAAAAATGATTTCATTATTACGAAATAGTAATAGAGCCAAACACATATATTCAATAGAAGGCCAAGAAACAGCGCTTAATACCATTATGACTAGCATCGCTTTTTTATTATTTGTTTTAAAAAAATACACTAAAAACATTGATAATGTGAAGCCAGTAATATCAGTTAGAATAGGATAAAAGAAAGAGAATTTAAGAGCTGCAAAGCTCACAAATAATGCTGAAAACCCAAGCCAATTGGAACTGGAGTTAAAATTGGAAACCTTACATATCTTATTCCAAATAAAAACGGATAAAAGGAGTAGCAACAAATTGTATATGGAGAATAAAAGAATGATGGTTTGAGGCGAAGAAGATAAATTTAAAAAATTAATGAAAGAATAAATTATCAAACTTGGGAAAGAACGTTGAAAATATTTTGTATCAATTGCCTTTGTGATATTATCTGGATAATTCATTGCCAGTTCAGCGTAATGTTTGCCGTCGAAACCTAAACCTTTATTAGCAGGAATTATTTCGTTGAAGTATGTTGAAGCTCCAATAAAAATTAAGCCAAATGCGAAAATAATTAGCAATTGAATGTAAAGCGTTATTTTGTTGTTTTGAAACATATTGGGAATTAGTGGTAGATTCTTGCCAAAATTGAATCGCCTATAAAAGGCCTAAAGTGACTCCATTCGTAATAGTTTAAGCAGGTATCGGTTAAATTATTTTTTCCAGTGAAATCTAAAACATTGCCGTCAAATATTTTATTTAATATACTTAAATCCTTAGGATTGAATTTTATTTGTTCATACAATGGGCTCAAAATAATTTTGTATTTAGTTCGCCTTTTAGCTAAGATGTTTTTTATTTCGAATAGTTCATTAATGTCATTTTGATTAATAATTTGAACAGAGTCAACTCTCTCTTTTTTTCTTTTGTAAAATAACACTTGCCTTTGAATATAATATTTGATTTGATTTTTGCTTATTTCAGATTCTTGATCTAATATGGATAATTGATTAGTAACCTGGTCATACTTTATATTTCTATATTCTATATAAGGATGCATCCATGGCTTATAATTATTGGTAATTTGATAGACAAGGAATCGAATTAAAAATTTGTTATCAAAATAGGCCTTCAAAAAGCTTAGGTGAAAACTAAATCGATCAGCATGAGAAGTAGCAGGATGTTTAACAATAAGGTGTCTAGTTTCATCAATATTCTTCAAAAATGAGCAATCTCTGCACAATAGAATAATTGCATTATCTATATTTGAGTTTCGGTCATCAAGAAATTTTATTTTTTGATAAATTCCATGCAAAGTTTCGCTTGATGCATCAAAAACAAATGGATTTGCTGTTGAATCAAGCTGTTTTTTCCAAGAGTTGACTTTAAATCCAAGGGTTCTAGAACTTCCAAATATAAAAGAATTGTAATTGTATTTATTTTGATTATTAATATATGTTTGTGTAGAAATATAATCTCTGTTAGGAATTACTTTAGAATATGAGTAATCACTGTAATGATATAAAACCTTAAATGGATCTGAATAAAAGTAATACATTAATAAAATTAATAAGCCAAACAGAAGAAATAAAGAAAATTTAGAAAGTGTAATTAAAAATTTATTCAAAATATTTTAAAATTGAAAATAAATGAATTGATGTTGCGAACCTGAAAATATATAAATAAGTGCGATCAAAGAATAATATAAACTCCATCTAATTGGTCTTGGTATATTTATTCCCAATTTTTCAATTGCATATTGATCCCTTCTGCCAAACCACTCTGTAATAATAAAAATGAAAAGCAGCGAAATAACGAGTGAGGGACGAATGGCTGGAATTGTAAACAATGATGGGTTAAATATTCCTGAAATATATTTGAAAGCTGCATTAATATTTTCGGACCTAAAAAAGATCCAGGCTAAAGTAACCAAGGTAAATGTAAGCAGCATTTGTATAATCTCTTTAACATTAGGGAAAACACTGTCTCTAGCAACAATTTCCATATTGCTTCTGTTTTTATTAAAAAGGAGCAAGGGTAAGAAATAAAGAGCATTTAATGCGCCCCAAAAAATGAAGGTCCAGTTGGCACCATGCCAGAATCCGCTTAATAAAAAAATAATAAATGTATTTCTTATTTTATTTCTTAAATTTCCTTTAATTCCTCCTAATGGAATGTATACGTAATCTTTAAACCACGAAGACAATGAAATATGCCATCTTCGCCAAAATTCAGCAATATCTCTCGAAAAATAAGGGAAAGCAAAATTGCGAAGCAGGTCAATTCCAAATAGTTTTGCAGTACCCAGAGCTATATCCGAATATCCAGAAAAATCACAATAAATTTGGAAAGAAAAGAAAATCGCTCCGAGAAATAAAGTACTTCCGCTTTGATGATTAGTATTATTAAAAATGACATTTGCATACTCGGCGCAATTATCAGCTATCACAACTTTTTTAAATAAACCCCAAAGGATTTGGCGAAGTCCGTTCGAAGCATAAGCGTAATCAAAGATTCTTCTTTTACTAATCTGAGGTAAGAGATGAGTGGCTCTTTCAATTGGACCGGCTACCAGCAAAGGGAAAAAACTTACAAATACAGCGTATTCAACAAAATTCACATGGGGTTTTATTCTTTCGTAATAAATATCTAAAATATACGAAAGCCCATGAAAAGTGTAAAAGGAAATTCCAACAGGTAAAATAACTTTTAAAGTGATGATGTTAATTTTGAATCCTAATAATGAAATGGCATTAGCAAAACTTTCAATAAAAAAATTGTAGTACTTAAAGACACTCAGGAAGCCCAAATTAATAATGATACTTAATAATAGCCAAATTTTTTTATAAGAGGCACTGTTCGCTTTATGAATTTTAAGCCCTGAAAAATAATCTAAAAAAGTAGAGAACAATAACAATAATAAAAATCTATAATCCCAGCAACCATAAAAAAAGTAGCTTGAGATCAATAAAATAAGATTCTGAAACTTTAAATTATTTTTTGAAATAAACCAATATAAAATAAAAACAATTGGTAAAAAGCAAACAAATTGGATAGAATTAAAGAACATTTAACTTTTAAGTTTCCTTAAGATTTAATTTTTCATATTAAGCTAAATTGACCTTATCAAAGAGCGTTTGTATTTTTTTCTTATAAAATTATTTAAAGGCTCCTCAATGCTTTTGAAAAGAATAAGGGAAGCAAGATTTAATAGAATAAAAAGAACTAAAGGACTAGCAATGAATTGATTTAGAAATGTGTAAATAATACCGAGATGAATAAGGTAAAATATGTAAGAACTTTTGCCAAGTAGAACAAAATACTTATGACTTAAAATTTTAGAAATGAAATTTTGCTCTTGTATTAATCCCCAAAATAAAGGGGCAAAACCAAATAAAGGCAACAATACCGAATTTATAAACATTCCGATAGGATGGCCTGCACCAGAATAACCTTTTCCCAAAATGGATAATGCTATGATGAAGAATATCGAAAAAAGAATTCCGATAAGTGTAAAATATTTAGTTTTAAATGTGGCTCTATATTTCATATAAAACACAGCTAATCCAATACCGGTTAAGAATTCGGTAGACCTCCCTAAAAAAGTATATCTCTGCATAAATTGAATGGTACTCATAAACCCATAACACCTGTTGTCCTTGAAGGCGTATACCAAACCAAACCCTATGCCTAAAAAAATCAAAGGCAATACAACCCAAAATATTTTATTACGTTTTAATATAATGAAAAGAAGTGGTGCTAAAAAATAAAAAGTTTCTTCCACAGTTAAGGACCATCCTTGCGAAACGCCCGAAAATTTTATATCCTGAAAATAGCCTCTCAAAAATGTAATGTTTAAAGCAAATAGCTTCAGGTTTTCTCGGATTGATTCACTTTGAATTATGAACAAAAAAATAAATGTGGCTGTTGTTAAAAGAAAGTACATTGGATAAATTCTAGCAATTCGGTTAACGATGTATTGTTTAAAATCAAGTTTAGTAAAACCAAAATATCTATAGCCAATTAAAAAGCCGCTGAGCACAAAAAAGAGAGTTACTCCAACATTAAATTCCGTAAAGAAATATTTGAGTCGATTATAGTTTTGAATATCAGCAAATGGATTAAAATGATGTATGAACACCATATATGCTGCTATGGCCCTTATGCCAGTTAATGCTGGAAAATACTCTACTGTATTGGAATTTTTTAGTTGATCCAAAAAATGTTTAAATTAGTATACTTTATCTACAATGTACAATGGCCTGTTACGAGATGCTTCTAGCACTCGCCACATATATTCGCCAAGCACACCAATTCCTATCATTTGAAAAGATGATGTTAACAAGATCACTAACATCATACTTGACCAACCCGAAACCGGTACATTGCCTGTTAGCTTTAAAAAGATAACCACCATTGCATAAATAAGCGTTGAAAATCCGGTTAAAAATCCAAGTATGGTAATTAAACGTAAAGGCAAATATGAGAATGAAACAAATGAATCAATAAATAATTTCATTCTTTTTTTAAAGGTCCATTTAGAAACACCAACTTTCCTTTCTAGCCGAGTATATGGTATACTTACCATTTCAAAATTCATCCAGGCCAATAAATATAATGAATTAGTATTCTTCTCTTTTATTTTTATCAACTCTTCTTTTAACTGCTTATCAAATAAAACAAAATCAAATCCCCCTTTTGGAATATTAGGAAGGGCATGCTTTTTTATAAGGTATTGAAACGTATTTGCTAGTGTTTTTTTTACGAAAGATTCTTCTCTATTTGTTCTATTAGCTACAACAAATTTTATTCCTTTTAACCAGTAGTCATACATTTTTGCTATAAGCTCAGGGGGATCCTGAAGATCTGCAGTGATAACAGAAACGCAATCCCCTGTTGCATATTCTGTTCCTGCAACTATTGCATTATATGACCCCACATTACCTGCCAATTTTACAACTTTTATTTTTTCAGGATATTTTTGTTTTAAATCAAGTAAGGCTTTTAATGTTTGATCCTTTGATCCATCGTCAACATATACATATTCAAATGTTACATCTGAAGGAAAATTACTTTCATTTTCTATCAGTGCCGGACCTGTGATAGGAATATTTAACTCATTATAATAACAAGGGATAACGATCGAAATTTTTGGCATTTTATTTTTTAAATTTAGATAAAATTAAACTATCAGTTATTTTTTTGAAGGCCATCAGCAGTTTCAGTATACTTAATAGAAGTTTTAGGAGAGATCCATGTTTTGTCATCAAGTTTTTCAAGCTTATTTCCAAGCTCATCTATCCAACCTTTTTGTTTTACGGGATTTCCAAAAACAAGCGCATAGGATTTTACATCTCTAGTAATAACCGAGCCGATGCCACTCATGGCATATTCACCAATAGTAACACCACCAAGTATTGTAGAGTTTGCACCAATTGATGCTCCCTTTTTAATCAATGTTTTTTCGGCAGTCTTATACATTTTACTTCTTGGCATAAGGTCGTTTGTAAATACTACATTAGGACCAAGAAAAACATCATCCTCGACGGTTACGCCATCCCAAATATAAATACCACATTTAACGGTAACATTATCCCCTAGTTTAACACCTTGCTCAATAAAAACATGGTCGCAAATGTTGCAGTTTTTTCCTATGACAGCACCTTTTAAAACATGAGCAAAAGCCCAGATCTTTGTATCAGCTCCTATATGAATAGAGTCGACTAACGCGCTTGGATGAACATAATAATTTTTGTTATTCATATTTTAATTTACTAAAATTTATTTAATTTTAAATTAGTCTATTCGTTAGTTCTTTAGTAATATTAAGATAATATTTAGAGACACTATTTATGGCGTTCTTGTCTATAAATCAGATATATTTAAAATTTCAATTTTTAACAGTATAAAAATTCCATACTAAGAAAAAATTACCGTAACAATAACCTATTATTACTATTAATAAATTTAAAAGTATTAGGTTTATAAATACAGATTTATTTTAAAAATATTTATCTAAATAGAAGCAATTTCTTTTGAAAAATGAGAATAATTAATTTCAGCATTAAAATTTAT
>Ga0114970_10003044_pt1 | contig 12430 bp, 8 predicted proteins | sample M_140205_XF_Meta_FD_87030 | JGI IMG/M metagenome (GOLD analysis project Ga0114970, IMG submission 87030) | Freshwater microbial communities from Lake Montjoie, Canada to study carbon cycling - M_140205_XF_MetaG | ecosystem: Environmental > Aquatic > Freshwater > Lake | place: Lake Montjoie... | reverse complement strand
AACAACCTTCGGGGGCTATGCATGAAAATTGAGGGATTTGGTTGAATGATTCCACACAAAAACTTCGCACATGGTGCAAATGTTCAATAAATCCTGACAACCAATTTTCGCATGTATTCATCGCCGTTGCTGCTGCCACCTGACCAATTACATTGGCTCCATGAACTGTCGAGCGATGTCGTGAGGTTTCCACAATCCGTTCATAGATCTCAGGATTTTCTGCCAACACCGCTCCAATTCTGAGCCCCGCCAGTCCATAGGATTTGCTGAACCCAGTAACCGTTATGGTCCTGTTTTTAGCGGATGCATTCAAACTTGCGATGCTTGTAAAGGTATGGGGATGGAATACAATATCACTCCATATTTCATCAGAAAGAATCAGCAAATTGTACTTTTCTGCAAGGGCAAGAAGTTTTTGTAGTTCTTCCTTTGTGAAAACTTTTCCTGTCGGATTCAAGGGATTACAAAGACAAATCATCTTTGTAGATGAGGTTATAAGCGATTCCATCTCCGAAAATGTTTCATCAACAACACCAGCAGCAATAGCATAGGAAACCGCTTTTGCTCCGGCCGCTTCTACCGAGTAGCGGAAAAGAAAATCAACAGGATCAAAAATAAGCGCCTCATCGCCCTTTTGAAGAAAGCTCTGGCAGATCAAATAAATGCCAAAAGCCGCACTGTCAACAGCCAATATTTTTTCCGGTGAAATAGAAACCGACCTTTTGCGGAACATAAATTCCGACATGCTTTCTCTAAATAATGGAAGGCCCTCGGGTGGGGCATAGTTAAAATATCGTTTGCTGGTATATTGACTGATTGCCTCGGAAATTTCTGGCGCGCAAGGAAAATCAGGATCAGCTGCCGTAAGGGGAATAACGCCTTCAGGGGTTTCTGCCCAGCGCAAATTATATGCACGGCTTTTGAGCGTAATGAGATCTGTATATTCGGGATTAAACAAAGTCTGAATTTTAGGCAAATATATTGAGAAAAATCCATTTTTCAGGATAAAAGATACTCTTTTTCATGCGTAAACGCCTAAATGGAGCTTTTTTTGAAAATTATTGAATAATTTTTCCGCCTGCCTTTAACAAGCTCAATTCGGCCTCTTTTACATCAAAAGAAGCATTTATATACCTGCTATATGCCCCTTCATATGTCCTTTGGGCATCTTTTAACTGAAATGCACTGATGTTTCCTACTTTGTAACGCTCCATCGAGGCCCTTACATTTTCTAATGCCATGGAGAAATTGTCTTTCTCTAAATTAAAAAGTGCTTTTTGGGTTTCTAAAGCCTTAAATGCAGTCAATATTTCAGTTTCTACTATTGATTTACTCATTTCTGTGGCTAGCCTACTGGCTTTGATTCGCAAATGAGAGGATTGTATCGTCCGATTGAGCTTGTATCCATCAAATAGGTTGAAACTCAAGGTAAATCCACTGTTAAATCCTAAATTTTGATTTAAAAGGATAAATCCAGCCTGGTTTTCTGTTCTGCTGAAATTGTAATTGGCATTAAACCCAATTCGCGGATATCTGTCAGATTTAATCTCCTGCAAACTCAGATGGCTTATTCTTGTGTTTTTGTCCGCAATCAAGATGTTTTTATTGCTCTGCTCATATGTAGATTTGATTGATTCTAATGAAATGATAGTATCATAGGGCGCAATACTATCGATAATATCAAACTGAATTTCACTGCCACGGCCTAAAAGTTGGTTTAACTTTATCTTTTGGCTCTCCAATTGATTATGTACCTTAAAAACTTGTGATCGATTTTCATTGGCATCCAATTTGGCTTGCAACAAATCAATCTTAGAAGAAGAACCCGAAGCAAATTTTGTTTCTTCGATTTGAATTCTTTCCATCGAAATTTTTAAACTGGATTCCAACACCTTTAGCATTTGTTTGCTCTTCACGGTTTCATAATAATTCAGCAAAATAGCGTAAATAGAGGATTCTATTTCTGCCTTTAATTTCAGTTGCTCAAGCTTTTCCAATTCTTTAAGCTTTTCGTAACTCGCAAACATTTTCATGCCATCAAATAAGGTCCAGTTGAGTGAAATACCACTGTTGATATTGTTTGAAGCAACATTTTTTTTATCAACAATAAATCCACTCGATAGATTTTGTTTGGTGTTGTTAAGGGAATTTCCTTCTGCAAGATTCAAATTGATTTGGGGAAGAAATCCTGCTTGGCCAGGTGATACATTGGTAGATGCAATTTCTGCATTGGCTGCTGATATTCGAATTGAATAATTGTTTTTCAATCCTTCAGCTATGGCCATATCAGGCGTAAGTTTATTTTGTGCAAAAGAAGAAAGTCCGATTAATTCCATCAGAACCATCAGTGTCAAAAATACACATTTCGATTTTTTCAAATATATTTTGTTGATTTTATACATGGTAGAAATAAATATCCTTCTATTCAGATTGAATGGGATTGTCAATGGCATTTTCTTTTATCAATCTTTTTGGGTTTTTGGATAAATAGCTATACATCGCGGGAATGACATACAAGGTAAGAACGAGCGAAAATAAAAGCCCCGCAATAATGACAATTCCCATGGATATTCTGCTTTTTGCGCCTGCACCCAATGATAATGCGATCGGCAATGCACCCAAGGCTGTAGCCATCGTTGTCATCAATATGGGCCTCAGCCGTGCCGTGGCTGCTTCTATAACAGCTTCCCTGAGCATAAGTCCCTCAGCCTTTTTTCTGTTTGCAAATTCCACAATTAAGATTCCGTTTTTTGTGACCAAACCTATTAACATGATGATGCCAATTTCACTAAAAATATTTAAGGTTTGATTGAAATACCATAAGGATAAAACTGCTCCCGCAATAGCCAAAGGCACTGTAATCATAATGACGATTGAATCGATAAAACTTTCAAATTGCGCCGACAATATCAGATAGATTAAAAGCAATGCCAATAAAAAAGCAAATAAAATATTTGAAGAGCTTTCTGAGTAATCTCTTGATGGACCTGTTAAATCTGTGCTAAAGCTTGAATCCAATACCTTTTTTGAAATGGCATCCATCGCTTTGATTCCATCACCAATGGTTTTTCCATTGGCAAGGCCTGCTGATATGGTAGCCGATTTGTATCGGTTGAAATGATACAATTGTGGTGGGTTGCTTTGCTCTTTAATTTGAATGATATTGTCCAGTTGTATTAGTTTTCCATCATTGTTTTTTACATACAAAGTCTGCAAATCAATAGGGGCATCCCGATTTTCTCTTTGCACTTGTCCCATCACCGGAAATTGTTTGTTGTTCATAAAGAAATAACCGAAACGCTGCCCACTATATGCCATTTGTAAGGTTTGTGCCAAGGCAGAAGCAGAAACCCCCAAGGACCTTGCGCGCTCTCGGTCAATTTCTATTTTTAATTCAGGCTTATTGAATTTTAAATTTACATCAACTACTTGAAAGGTTGGATTCTTATTCGCTTCTTCTAAAAATTTGGGTAGGTACTCCTGCAGTTTTTCAAAACTTGAAGCTTGCAAAACATATTGCAATGGCAAGCCCATTCTTCCTCCGCCCACAGCTATGGTCTGTTCTTGTATCGCAAATACTTTTGCTCCCGGAAATTTTTTGGACTTGGCATTTACATAGTCTGCAATTTCTTGCTGTGATTTTTTTCGCTGCCCAGGATCTTTGAGTACAATTCTTGCAAAGCCTGTATTTACAGCACCTGAGCCTGAAAATCCGGGGGCCACCACACTCAATATCACCTGCTTTTCAGGTATCGAATCAGAGAAAAATTGTGTCAATTGATCAATAAATTGGTCTGTATATTCAAATGATGAACCCTCAGGTGCTGAAATCACCAGTCGAAGAAAATTTCTATCATCTAGTGGGGCAAGCTCCTTTTGTAATTTGGAACCCAAACCGAAAATAATATAGATGCAACTTGCTACAATGATAAATGCCATCCAACGCCTTTTCATAAAGGTTTGTAGCGAATTTTTGTAGGCATTTGTCATCCCTTCAAAAAAGGGTTCTGTCTGGGTATAAAATTTGGAATGCTTTGGTTTTTTTCTCGAAAGCATCACATTCAATACAGGCGTCAAAGTCAGGGAAACAAAGGCAGATATGAGAACCGCACTGGCCATTACAACGCCAAACTCCCTGAACAATCGTCCTGTAAAACCTTGCAGGAAAATCACAGGAAGAAAGACTATCGCTAGGGTTAATGAGGTGGATATGACAGCAAAATAAATTTCTGATGAACCCTTCAATGCCGCTTCCAATGGCGACATGCCTTTCTCTATTTTTTTATAGATATTTTCTGTTACCACGATTCCATCATCAACCACCAAACCTGTGGCTAAAACGATAGCCAGCAAGGTCAATACATTGATTGAAAATCCTGCCAAGTACATGATAAAAAAAGTCCCTATCAATGAAATAGGGATATCTATCAACGGCCGAAAGGCAATCAGCCAATCTCTAAAAAATAAATAAATAACAAGTACCACCAGAAGAAAAGCGATAACCAAAGTTTCTTCAACCTCTCTAATTGATTTTTTTACAAAACTGGTATTATCCAAGGCAATATCCATATGATATTCTGCCGGCAGATCTTTTTTGAGCTGAGCATATCTTTTATAAAACTCTTTCGCGATATCTAGATAATTTGCGCCAGGTTGCGGTACCAATCCCAACCCAATCATCGGAACCCCGGTTTGTTTTAAAATGGTTTCCTCATTTTCAGCACCCAATTTTGCAATTCCGATATCTTCTAAGCGAACAATTTTTTCATCCTTTTCAAGGATAATCATTCGGTTAAATTCCTCTTCTGACCTTAGCTTTCCATTGGTTCTAATCGTTAATTCGGTGGTATTTCCTGCAATTTTTCCTGCCGGTAATTCTATGTTTTCTCTATTTAAAGCCGCACTTACGTCCAAAGGGGTTAATCCATAGGAAGCCAATTTGTTAGGATCCATCCAAAGACGCATCGCATACTTTTTTTCTCCCCAAATTTGAATATTGCTTACCCCTGGTATGGTCTGAAGTTTTTCCTGCAATACATTCGCAGCATAATAGCTGATTTGTAATTGATTTTTGGTATCACTTTGTATCGTGAGTGCAATAATGGCATCTGAATTGGCATCTGATTTCGTAACCGTAGGAGGGGCCGTAATATCGGCCGGTAATTGTTTTAAAGTCCTTGAAACCCGGTCTCTAACATCATTGGCGGCAGATTCTAAATCGGCATCCAAATTAAATTCTACCGTGATGGAACTCGTTCCTTGGTTACTCGCTGAGGTTATGGAACGTATGCCCGCAATGCCATTCAATGACTGCTCAAGTGGCTCTGTTATCTGAGATTCTATCACATCTGAATTCGCCCCTGAATAACTCGTATTTACCGTTATCACCGGTGGATCTATCGAAGGAAATTCCCGAACACCCAAATTTGAATATCCAATAAAACCAAACAGTACAATGATGATGGAAACCACAATGGTCATTACCGGTCGCTTGATACTGATGGAGGAAATACTCATGCTGCTCTTGAAATAATGCGATGAAAGCTAAATGTTATTTGTTAATCTGTATGATTTTTACCGAAGCCTTGGGTTTTACCTGCATAACACCTAAAGTAATGATGGTATCCGATGCTTGTAAACCTTTGCTAATCTGAACTCTAGCATCGGATCTGATGCCTAACTCCACATTTTGAGGAACCGCTTTCCCTTGCTGGATTAAAAATACTTTCTGCCCTTTCAATTGCGGAACCACAGCCTCTGTAGGAATCATAATGGCATCAGGAATTTCTTGCAGTTTTAATCTGATTTTTACAAAAGAACCGGGAAAAAATCGTGTCTGTGTATTTGTAAATTTAGCCCGTAAATGAATCGTTCGGGTAGTAGCATCTATCATTGGATCTATGGCATATACAACTCCACTTCGTGTATCTTTGACACCTTCTTGAAAAAAGTCAACTTGCATGCCATTTGATATTTGTGATTTGTATTTTTCTGGAATTGAAAAATCGATTTTTAACTGGTCAATGGCCTGAAGTCTTGAGATGCTCATACTAGGAATTACATAGCTCCCTTCATTAATATCTTTTAATCCCATAACCCCACTGAAAGGTGCTCTGATTTCCGTTTTCTCAATCTTGTTCTTGAGGGCCTCAATATCTGTATCTATCGTATTGAGTTTATTTTTGATGTCATCATATTCCTGCTGACTGATTGCATTGATAAGCAACAGCTGTTTTTGCCTGATTTCATTTTTCTCTATCAACTCCTTTTGTATCTTCAATTTTTGCAATTGAATCTGTAGATCTGTATCATAAATCTTCACCAACAAATCATTTTTCGCCACAAAACTACCTTCGCCAAATGGAATGCGTACCACTTTACCCGAAACTTCACTAACAATATCCACTTCTTGAAACGCAAGCAAAGATCCACTGCTTTCAATGGTTTGACTTAGCGTTTCTGCTTTGCATACATATGCCGTTACGGGCAATGCCGGCATCTTACCGGGATCTCCTTTGGACTTTTGATCTCCCGGAAATTTGCTGGCAGGCTTCAAATATATAATAGCCCCTATGATTACAATGGCAATTAGGATGGTTAAAATACCTTTCGGTTTCATCATTGTGGTTTTGGTACTGATTCTATTGACTTTTGACGTATCGTTTAAAGCGATGGATGCATTAAACTGTTTTTATGGATTGATCTGTATTATCTAGTGTTATTTGCCTAGGCATTTCCAACTGCAAACTTAATTATTTAATCTGAAATCAAATGGATTTGGTCTGTACCTTCTATGGGTATAAGAAATAATATTTTGTACTTGACCTGGGCATTCGCGTGTGTGTAAATTGCATTTTATCCCCAAAAAAATGAAGTTTGTCACATTTTTTGTCTTAAAAATTCTTTTTTGAACCCAAAACATACTTTTCAATATATTTTTGTCGCTAAGGGAAGTGTCCCCACTTCCTCAAAACATCTTCACAATTCTTCTTAAAGCCTTATCTTGATGAATGATTTAAATCAAAATAAATCCATTCCACCAATGGATGATTGCCGCATATACGATAATATAGAGCGAGGGAAACCCCTTCAATTTTTTTTTGATGGCAAAGCAATCCCTGCTTTCGATGGGGAAACGGTGGCTGCAGCCATTTTTGCCACCGGAAAGCGTGACTTGCGGATTTCTGCCAATTTAAGCGAAAAAAGAAGCCTATACTGCGGTATTGGGGTCTGTTATGAATGCGTGATGACCATCAATGATATTCCAAATGTAAGGAGTTGTCAGACTTTGGTGAAGGATGGGATGATTGTAAAAACTCAAAATGGCGATGGTATATGGAATCTGTAATTAATTTCTTGGTAATTGGTGCCGGTCCTGCCGGTATGTCGGCTGCAATAGAAATTGCCAAAGCAGGGGAGAAGGTTACCCTTTTGGAAGACGCATTAACGATTGGTGGGCCTGTTTATCGCAGAAATTTAAAAAATTTAAAAAAAGACCAGAATCCCGGACGCGAAAAAATACGTGCCAACCAACTTTTTGAGGAATTGGCAAAATATTCCCAATATATTCAAGTCATTGAATCTGCTACGGTTTTGGGCATATGGAACAATAAAGAAGTGCTATATACAGTGGATGGGCGTTCCGAAATTGTATACCCCAAACAAATCATTATTGCCAATGGTGCATTTGAAAGGCCTATGCCTTTTCCCGGCTGGACTTTACCAGGTGTGGTAAATGCTGGTGGCATCAAAACCTTTATCAACACCATGCAGGTTCGCCCCGGTTTCAGAGCCATTGTTTCTGGCACTGGGCCTATGCTTATCAATGTGGCCAACCGAATTCATGAAACGGGAGTGGAGGTAATTGCGGTGCTGGATGCAGGAAATCCCGAAATGTATTCACCTCAATTTTTGGAAAAAAACAAGGCCTTTGCCTTTGCCCAAAGTATTGCTGAAGATCTAAATGAATTACACCAAAATGGAATTCCTTTACTTTTAAATCATAGCATTTTTGAGGCACAGGGGCAGGTGGAAGTTACCGGTATTCTGTATGGTCCCGTGGACCCGATAAGTTGGAAACCCATAAAAGAAAAAGCCATTTTTGATGATGCGGATTTGGTGGTTTTGGGATTTGGCTATATTCCGGATAATGCCTTCAGTATCTTAGCCAATTGCCAGCAAGTTTACAGAGATGGAATGGGTTGGTGTGTGGTTCGTGATTCATTTATGCAGACCACTGTGCCCGGTATTTTGGCGGTTGGTGATTGCGCCGATATCGGAGGCATGTACATCGCCGAATGGGAAGGGAAAATAGCAGGAATCAAAGCCCTAGAAAATTTGGGCCTCATTGATTCTGAGTCAGCAGCGGCTCGCATGTCGCATCCTTTAGAAGAATTGAAAAATCTTCAAGATTATAGGGAGGTATTGATTTCTACCTTGTCAGTAAAAAATGGAATATGGGATTTGATGCAGGACAATACCCTGGTTTGTCGTTGTGAGGAGGTTTTACTCTCTGCATTGAAAAATGCCGTTGATAAAGGAGCAAAAGATTTACAAGCGGTGAAATTGTATACCCGGCTTGGCATGGGCCCCTGCCAAGGCAAAAATTGTTCGCCAACGGCAAGCATGTATATGTGTCATCAGTATGATATTTCACCCACCGAAGTGGGAAGAATTAATCCCAGACCGCCCGTGAGATCAGTAACATTAGGGGCTTTGGCGGGTATCGCAAATCCACAGAAATAAAAAGTTCAATTTTTAATCATTTGTATATGAATGGAAATATAAAAAATACCGATGTAGTTGTTGCCGGCGGTGGGGTTATTGGCTGTTCAGTAGCATACTACCTGGCAAAAAAAGGTATTTCGGTTACCTTAATCGATAAACCCAAAAGAGGCAGGGCTTCATCAGCCTCTGCAGGCGGGCTTTGGCCTTTGGGAGAATCGGTTGGACTGGGTTGTGGCGTGATTTTTCATAAAACCCTGATCGAAAAAGGATTGGCATCAAATGAATCCTATTCTTTGCCGCAATTGCCTAAAACATTTCTTGATTTTGCCATGCAATCAAATGCCATGTTTCCCGCGCTATCTGCCGATTTGAGAAGAATAGGCGGGATTGATTTTGAATACCAAGAGGCCAATTTATTGTATTTGATGTACGATGATGGGGATGTTTCTTTTGCCAAAACATTGGTGGATAATCACCCCGAAGGGGGATCTTCTTTGGATTGGATTTCCCCTGAAGAGCTTGCAAAAGCTGAAAAATATATTTCCCGACAGATCAAAGGCGCTTTGCGTTTTAATGGCGAAAATCAGGTGAATCCATATGCCCTTGCAAATGCCTACCGCGAAGCAGCTAGAAGTTTAGGCGCTCAAATCATTACGCACACCGAAGTTACCGGTGTTCAGGTTGTACAAGGTAAAATTTCAGGGGTGGAAACCCTGGATGGAAAAATTTCGTGTAAATACCTCGTGAATGCTGCTGGAGCCTGGGCTGCACAAATTGGCGAATGGGCAGGCGTCGATATTCCCGTTTATCCGGTACGAGGGCAAATTGTAGCCACAGAAACCTTGCCTTATGTTTTGTTCTCCAATATCTCAACTAGCGACTGCTATCTGGCACAAAAAAATCATGGCGAAATAATCATTGGAAGTACCACCGAAGAAGTAGGTTTTGACCCCAATGTGACGGCCTCGGCCATCAGAAGCCTTACCAAAGGTGCCATTCGAGCACTGCCTTTTTTGGAAAATGTCAGGGTTAAAAGAGTCTGGTCGGGTTTTAGACCCGGTACAGCCGATGAATTGCCTATTTTAGGCCCTGTAGATGGTTTAGAAGGCTATATCAACGCTTGTGGCCATTTCCGTACCGGAATACTTACTTCACCAATCACTGGACTGATGATTTCAGAACTCATTCAAGGAGATTCTTTATCTCATCCCATAGATGCATTTTTATTGACAAAAGATAGGCTGCAGGTTTTAGGAAAAAAACAAAATCACTCGGTTGTATAAAAGTATAAGGTTTGGGTGATGGGCTGTATTCGAGAGATTTTAGCTTTGAAGGTAGCGACTTTAGATTTTGGTAGGGTGGTGAAAAAGGTTTACCACATGGGCATTATTAAAAACTTTTCCAAGCGCATAATGTTATTGGAAAATTTATAGGCTGTGGTATGGTTAGCAAATATTTCTTGGATTTAAATTTTCTACAGCATTTTTAGAAGAGGATATATGTGCTGTTTGAATTTCTTTGAAAGATTTAGAAGTGATGATTAATGGATTCGATTTTATAGCAATCCCAATAAACATAGGTTTTCTGCTACATTCTTTTGTCTTATAATTTATATTATGTTAAATAGAATTATTCGAATAATCCCCCCTTTGGGTTTTCTTCTTTCATACGCATAAATGAATATTAAAAAATCGAGCAAAAAAAAGGAGTCTTTTTATAGACCCCTATTTCAATTTATTAAATAAATTATTTATTTCAATTCATTCAGTGCCTTATTGATGGCATTGTATTTTTCTGTTTCATTGATTCGTAAATACAATTGTTTCAATGATAATAATGAATTTCGGTCTGTAGGATTCAATTCTCTCGCTTTTTCCAAATATGGCGCTGCTTGCTTGAGTTTATCATCTGCTTTGGTCTTGGCTTTCTTAAATTCTTCCTCTTTTTCAATGTTATTGGCCTTATTCGACATATCTGCCCCTTGATTGAAATACATGGCTCCCAAATTATAATAGGCATCAAAATAATCTACTTTGATTTCTATGGCCTTCTTATAGGCTGTTTCAGCATTGGTCAATTCACCCATTTTGTCATATGCGGTGCCTAAGGCGAAAAATAACTCCTGATTACCCGGATTCAACTTGGTAGCCTCCTCTAATTTGGATGCGGCTTCCTTGCTTCTTCCTGAGGATAAATAGATATTTAACTCTTCAATAACCAAATTATTATTCGTTGGATAGGCTTTTCTGCCCAATTGAATCGTATTTAATGCCTTTGCAGTATCTTTTTCTGATTTATAAATATTGGCCAAATACGAATAAATCTGCTGATTGTTGTATTTCATATCAATCAGCTGCTGATAATACTTCTTTGCTTTGCCATATTGCTGCGATTTATCCGCTGCATAAGCCGAATTTAATACCATACTGGTATCTCCCGGGTTATAATTCAATAAGGTTTCAAAGATTTCTAAGGCCTCTTCTGTTTTGTTATTTTTAAAATCTTCAACACCCTTGCTGGATAATAAGCCAAGTACCGATGCCCTGTGAACACGAATTTCTTCGGAAAATTCGTTTTTCGGATCCACTTCCATCGATTTCACATACGCATTATAGGATTCGGTTAGAATGTTTTTGTCAGCATTGCCAGCATACATACTTTCCAAAATCAGCCCTTTATAATACCATGTTTTTGGTAAAACCTTGGTTTGTTCATTGGTACATGCCAACTCGATATTCTCTTTGGCTTTGGCAAAATCACCTTGTTTGTAATACAAAATGGCATCTTGCAGTCTGGGTTTCTGTGAAAACCCGGTAATGGCATACATACATGCCATGAGAAATAATATGGCTTTCTTCATCTTATTTATCCGGTCTTTTTTAATTCAAATGGTATTCAATTTATTCTTCTTCAGTTTCGTCTTCGTCGTCTTTTTCATCTTCTTCATCTGCTACCTCGTCCTCATCTTCTTCTATTCTATCCAATAATTTATGAAGTGATGAGTCTGCAGGTATTTCACCTATAGGTAATTGCGTGCCAGATATTAAAGTTTCGCTTGTTGTTTCAATTTGAATATCTTGGTTATCAGTAGATTCCATGTCAGGATTTTCTTCTAATCCCACTTGCTCTTCAACTTTTGCAACAGAAGCAATTTCATCGTCTTCACTTAATCTGATAAGCCTCACCCCTTGCGTAGCTCTTCCCATCACCCGAAGGTCAGCAACCGATAAACGAATAATCACACCTGATTTGTTGATAATCATCAAGTCTTCCTGATCTGTAACCGATTTTATGGCAATTAATTGTCCTGTTTTTTCAGTAATATTAAGGGTTTTAACACCTTTTCCTCCCCTGTTTGTCACCCTATAGTCTTCTAGCGCTGAGCGTTTTCCATATCCTTTTTCAGAAACCACTAAAATGGTATCGTTGGGATCATTTATGCAAACCATGCCAATAAGTTCATCTTCAGGGCCTTGCAATCTAACACCTCTTACCCCACTGGCATTTCTACCCATAGGTCTTACCGTGCTTTCATTGAATCGGATGGCTCTGCCTGAACGCAGTGCCATTAAGATTTCACTGCTGCCATTGGTCAGTTTGGCTTCCAATAAGCAATCTCCTTCATTGATACCGATGGCATTGATACCCGACTGTCTTGGACGTGAATAAGCCAATAAAGTGGTTTTCTTAATGGTGCCCTTTT
>Ga0114970_10003043_pt1 | contig 12431 bp, 9 predicted proteins | sample M_140205_XF_Meta_FD_87030 | JGI IMG/M metagenome (GOLD analysis project Ga0114970, IMG submission 87030) | Freshwater microbial communities from Lake Montjoie, Canada to study carbon cycling - M_140205_XF_MetaG | ecosystem: Environmental > Aquatic > Freshwater > Lake | place: Lake Montjoie... | reverse complement strand
CAATATTGTTGCAGAATTTGAACGAATGGTCGAAGAACTTGAAGTCGATTTCAAGGATGTGAAAGGCCAAATGAACATCAAACGTGCTTTTGAAATTGCTGCAGCTGGCGGACACAATGTTATATAAATATGTTACTTAAATACCATTTAAATTTCAACTTCTTATATTTGCTTTAAACAATGAGTCACCAATATGACAAAAGATAAGAAATTTGCAGTTCTACTTGTAAGAGTATCAACTGAAATGCAAGATTATGAATCCCAAATTTCGGATTTAAAAAAATCAGCAGAGGAATTTGGTTATTCGGACTTCAAGGTCATTGAAACAAAAGAAACAGGATTAGCTGACCTTAATAACAAGGTCGGAATTAATGAACTTTTTGCATTCATTAATGTCAACCAAAATTACAATACGGTTTTTGCAACTGAAATGTCAAGACTTGGAAGAAGACAATCTGTTTTGCAAAGTGTTAAAGAATGGTTTATTGACAACAAGGTTCAATTATTTATCAAGGATTCTGAATTCTGGTTGTTGAATAAACAAGGTGAAATAACTGCAAATGCAGAATTGGCATTCACCTTGTATTCGTTATTTTCAGAATCAGAAATCACGGCAAAAAAAGATAGATTCATTCGAGAAAGAAAATCATTGATGGAAAAAGGAGTTAGTATTTCTGGTAAATTGCTATTCGGGTATAAACGATTTTTAAATGAAAAAAAGAAGAATGAACTAATTCTGGATGAAGAAAACTCCAAAACTGTAGTTGACATATTCAACTGGTATCTTTATGGTTTTAGGGGAAATCCTTCACCATCAATTAAAGCAATTACTTTATATTGTATTAAAATAGGAAAACCAAAATATACGCATAGCAAAAGGAATGTAAATAAGTTATTGAAGGAAGAGGCATATACTGGATTTAAAATCACCAATAATAAAGTGAAAAATCCAAAATATGGATTAGTGGCAAATGCAAAAAAATATACCATTTCCTCATCGAAAATAAAGTATCCTAGAATAATAAATCAAGAGGTCTTTGATGCAGTGCAAGAGCGATTAAAGGATAATAGGTCTAAGGAAAATAGAGATACCAAACATATTTCTCTATTATCATTGCTGCTAAAATGTCCAAGTTGTGGACGTTCCTTGAGTGCTAATTATAGATTTAATAGGTCTTCACCTCATCATTCTTACAGATGCACTAGTAGAAGCGGCGCAACACCTTGTGGGAATCAATTCAGTGGTTCAATGCAATTATTTGATTCAGCAATCTGGTCACTAATAAAAAATGATTGGACTGGATTATCCACAGCAATTATTGAAGTGAATCCAGATGAAGCAATTAGAAATCTAGAAACTCAATTAACCAACTTAAAAGAACGTGAAAGTCTAATCCACAAAGAAGTTAATGGATTAAATAAGACCTTACAATCACTTCAATCATTTTCAGAATTAGATGTTGCATCTGCAATTAGTACTGTAATTTCAAAACTTGACAAACATCAGAAAGATATAAAAAAAATACAAAATGAAAGATTGAAATTGGATAATGAAAGATTCATGATTAATTCCGAAATGAATGAATATAACACTGTAATTGATAACATAAACACTATTGAATCTGATAAGCAATTATTGAAAGACTACATCAATAAATTCATTGAAAAAATACAATTTATTGAACACTCAGTAGAATATACAATACTTAAAGTAAGTTTTAAAAGTTTCGGATTTCCATTTAAAAATGCTACTACACCAAATCAAAAAATAACATACTTATTTATCGATAAGAGAATTACGAGAGAAATAAAATTATATTCAATTTCTGATTTTGGTTTGTTTGAAGTTGATTTTGAAATGCTAATTAAGAATCTTACAAATGAAGTGCTTACCTATAAAGTTGACACCGAAAAACAGATAAAGTATCATAAGTTGGAATTACACCAATCTCTTCTAAAATCTCTTGGAAAGTAAATAAAAAATATTTTTCTCAATTAAAATTTATTTTTCATTCTTTTTTAAATGTTGCGACATATTTATTATTAAAATAAAAATATGTCACAACAAAAAAACAAATTCATTCAGTTTCGAATAGACGAGCTAACGAAACAAAAATTCAAACAGCATTGTAGCTATGTGCTTAGGAAGCCAATGTCATTGGTTTTTAATAGTTGCATCTTAGAAAATATTTCTAAGTACGAACCAAAATCTGAAATGGAAATCATAAGCACCACCGATAAAGAAAGGTTTGATATTATAACTAATTTAAATTTTGCACCAAACTTAAAACATCTTTTATCGGAATTCATGAAATGTAGATACGAAGAAAACTCATGTTTAACAGATGATAGTTTAATGGAACTCTATCTAGAACTTGAAAGTAATAATCAGCTGCACCTACTTTTTGAAATAGAGCATTTTCATAATCGAGTAAAAAGTGAATGGTCAACTGAAAAATAACGGAGGGAGGGGTGTCATATATGGTACATAGCCCTACCCCTGTGAACTCTTATCCTACCTACCTATGGTTATTGGTTCTAAAGGTGGTCGGATTGCTCCAGAAAATTTTTTGGGATTTTTTTTGAGAATTAAAATGGGCTTACATATCACATAAATGCAGGGGAATAGCACCTCAACGCTATGCGACATAAACTTTAAATCGCATAAAAACATCGGTAAAACGAGAATAACATCAGATTGATAAATAAAAAATGATAGAAATTAAATTAAAAAACAAAAAGGTATTGACAATAAGTGATTTTCATATCGAGAGTGTACACACTCGTGTCCTTTCTTATTCGCCTTCAATGGAACAGGAATTATATGATATTTTTTCTTATCCCCAGTGCCATTGGGGAGACGATAGAGTAGCGATAGTGAAGCGTGATTTCACAATGATGGTAAATGGGTATTTACCCGAATATTTTATTTCATTATGGGTGAATGGTGAACCAAAAGACGAAAAGAAATATGGTTCTTATGTGATAGTTAGCTTCTTTGCAGATTGGGATGGAACAAGACCCATTTGCGAACTGGTGGAAGATTATTTGCCTGACCTAGAAGAAGTTTTTCAAAGTTTTTCGGTTGATTTTCAATTGTAATCAAGCAATGGAATAAATTCCAAGTTCTACGGCTACTTCATTCATAACATCTTTAACCAATGCTGAATCCGACTCCTTTACATAGAGTGCGTCATATACATAGATGCCATATATATTGATACTGTTCAATCTTTCAATTACTCTAGACATAAGTTCAACTTCCTTGGCAAATAACTTCTTAGAAGTGATTTTATGATTATCATTTTTCAATTTCTCCTCGGCAAATTTTAGTAAAAGACCTTCATGATTATCTTCATAATACTTAAACACTGGATTCTTTACCATAGATTTTGGTCTTTGATTAAAAAACTTCAAGTGACCACGCTTCACTTCCTTTACATCTAAACCCAAATAATCAGCTACTTTTTGGTGAGTTAGGAACTTGCAATCACCACCGTATATAGAAAAAGCTATATTAGGATGAAGGCACTGGTAATCACATTCTACTATTCTTTCACCATCAATTAGTATTTCCTCACGAATCCATTTAGGAAGCAACACAAAAGAGTCAACCACTCTACCACCACTTTTATCATCCCCAATAGAAGGAAGTCGTAGGTGCTTAGTTACATATCTATTGTATAAAACTAAATGGTCTTCCACAAATACAATATTTTCAATTTGAGTGAAGTAACTGTCAGGGTGTTTGTTTCGAAATTTCAGAACTTGACCTTTACGATTTTTATATTTCTGTTTAACTAACTTTTTGGCTTTTATTTCAAGAATTTCTGTATTGGGAAATGAAAGTTTCGGGTATATTTTTAATAAGTTGCATACAATATTATTTTCTGCAATTTGTCTTAAATGAGCTAAAATAGCTTGTTGGCGATTATTAATTACTTCTGGTGTTAAAAGTTCATAGTATGCACTATCTGTTGAAGTAAGTCGAAAATCACGACATTTTTCACCTTCCTTGAAGTCATCGTAGCCGAAATTATTTTTTTTAACTTCAATGTAACCAGATTCAAGTAATACATCAATAACAGGTTTAACCAAATAAGTGTTGTCAGAACCTTTTTTAACTTGAAGCTGTAATATTTCTGAACATAACCTTTTCCATTCTTTTGGTTCTTCTTGATTAGTTAGATTACTTGCTACCAGCAAGCATTTCTCTATAGCAATGTTAGTATATTTATCTATTGGTTTTAAAAGCTTCTTATTTCGCTCTAAATAACGTTTTAATCCTTTAGGTATAGTAATGTAATTGGTTTTAAAGAAAAGCGGTAAACTGTCAGAAATCCCATGTTCATAATCGTACATTAATTGTCCTGAAAGTATTGATTTTACGGCATATTTCATCTTCTTTTTACTTGCAATTAAATCAGTTCTATATATAGAAGGTTTAGTTATATTAGATTTATTAATTAATTGATTGTTCTTTGACATAAGTCAAAATAACTATATTTTAATTTAAATTGCCACTTTATGTTGATATAATTGATTTGATACTACATTAATTTATCTATATCGACTTGTCTTATTTAATGCTATTGCTTTCAAATATCCACGACTATCAAAAGCAAATACAATTATCATAGATTCATCATTAAATATATTGAATGACTTTAGTTCATTATAATGTTCAACGTACCATTGTTTAGCGTCATCGCCACCATTTTCTAATAGAATCTCAAACTGTTCTCTGGTTGATGGCTTTTTTTGCGATGTAAAACGATGAGGTCTGAGGATAGTACTTGCATCATATTCTTGTTGATAGCGATGAAAATGGTATTCTTTTATTTCTGGACAACAAAAAATAATATTAGGGTGCAGATGCGTTGCCCGATAATCCAAAGAGAAAGTAAAGGATTCTTTTTGTGCTTCAGTTAAACTTGAGTGATAAGCGAAGCAATTATGATAATTGTTTTCTTCTACCCAATCAATAATCTCATACATGATATTAAGTGCCTTTTCAACTTCATTCCATGTCAATGGTTCTGGCATCAGTTCATCTTTTTTATGATTGAAAATAGAATATGGTAATGAAGACCAGATGGATAGCGACTGGTCTGTTGCCAATAGCCAAAAGGAACAAAGAATGATATCCCAATCATTTTTCAGATATGTAGAATAAACCACTTTCAATTAGTTCAGAATTTGAATTTGCATCCAATTTTTAAAGTCATCTATTAGCGCATCTATGTTTTCTATGTTTTCTTCTAAATGGATTATTTTTTGAAATCTTTCAATTCTTAATACCAAAGTAAGGTCATGATTAATGAAAATGGTGGTGAAATGTGGAATTCCTAATACAGAAAAGTCAAATTGAATAACACGATGATACTTCTCAGAATAGTCTTTAAAAGAATCCAGATTGCTAGCTAAAATGCTAATTAGAAAATGTTGATGCTTATCTCGAAAGATGTTTACTCTACTTTTTTTGTTTTTCATTTTAATTATATTATTATAAAAATACAAATATAATTTGTATTATAGAAATTAATACAAAATGATATTTGGATAATTTGATTAATATGATTTCAAAAATGTAAATCAGAGCTTTATTATTTTTAACTTTATCCAAATAATTTACAGTTTATTTATGGCAGTAAAAACACGAATTGGTGAAGTGCTAAAAGAAGAAGGTCGGACTAGTATATGGCTTGCTGAAAAAATGAAAAAAACTCAAAACACCATCAGTCTTTGGGTAAAAGGTAAGGTGTCTATAACACTTGATGACCTTTACAAAGTTAGTGAGGCACTAAATGTTCCAGTAAAGGAACTATTATACGATAATCTTGTCGATGCTAATAAAAAAATCAATTCTAGTCAATGAACAAAAGATAATTCAGTTCTATGAAAAACATAAAAAAATCAGGTAACTATAATTTTAAAATAACATCGAAAGATATATGAGTGCTGACAATCCAATATTAAATAGTCCTTATATAGAGCCGCTTCTTCATTACAACACTGACAGTGAAGGTAGTTTGGATTATACATCTGTTTGTGAAGGAAGAAGAATATTTAAAGCGGATTCAGCTGTAATTCCAACCAGACAAAAGGGACAAAAGGAAGTTTTTGAATGGAACGAAGATGTTGAAGAATATGCTAATCACATCATCAACCTTTGCCGAAAAGAAATCGGACTTTGGCGAACAGCAAATTATCCTAATACAACGAGAGTTACAAAAGAACTTTTAACTTTTTGGTTTAATAATCCAGAAAGACTTGTAACCAAGAAACTTTTCTTTGCACAACAGGAAGCTGTTGAAACTGCTATTTGGATAAATGAAGTTGCTGGAAAATCAAATGCTGGTCAACACATTTTAAACTTGCTACGAAACGGACAACAAACGGTTAGTGATAATGCAGCTGACCAACTTCCGAGAATTGCATTTAAAATGGCGACTGGTTCGGGCAAGACGGTTGTAATGGCTTGTTTAATTTGCTACCATTATTTCAACAGACAAGAGTATAGAAACGACACCCGATTTGCCGATTACTTTTTAATTGTTGCCCCAGGGGTTACAATTAAAAGCAGATTAGGTGTTTTATTCGTTGACACGAAAAACAAAAGCCCAAAAGACATTGAAGATTATTACCGTGTTCGTGGACTAATTCCAGCCAATATGGCGCATCGTTTGGAAAATCTAAATGCAAGACTTGTCATCACAAATTACCACACATTTGAACCTAAAATTCTGCAAGGCAACAAACGAAGTCCTTTTGACGGGAAAGTAGATTTACAAGGTAAGAAAATTGACACAGGTAACAAAGAAGATTTTTCGCAAGTAGTTAAACGAACATTGGCGAAATTCAAAGCAGGAAGCAGAGTGTTAATATTAAATGACGAAGCCCATCACTGCTATTTACCAAAAAGTAAAAGCAAAACAACCGACAACGAAGAAGCGGATGAAAATGCAAGAGCCGCTGTTTGGTTTAGTGGACTTCGTGAAATCGCAAAGAAATTCAAACTGCAATCGGTTTACGATTTATCGGCAACACCTTATTATTTGACAGGTTCGGGTTACACACCTTACAGTTTATTTCCTTGGGTAGTTTCAGATTTTGGATTAATTGAAGCCATTGAAAGTGGATTAGTAAAAATTCCTTTCTTACCTGAAAGCGACAATACTCAAGAATTGACAATGCCAGTGTTGCGTAATTTATACGACCACGTAAAAGATGAATTACCGAAAAAAGGTCAGCGAACACAAAAGAAAGATGCAGCAGCAGAAGGCAACAAGTTTATAGAATTACCTCCCCGACTTCCTTCATTGGTAAAAGGTGCATTAGACCAATTTTACAATCACTATGTTGAGTATTATAACGGCATTAGAAAACACAAAGAAGAAAAACTAAATATCTTTTCTGCTCCGCCAGTTTTTATAGCAGTTTGCAACAACACAGGAGTTTCTAAGGAAGTTTATAAATACATTGCTGGATACGAATACGAAGATGCAGAAGGAAAAACAGTAACTGTTCAAGGTGCAAAAGATTTGTTCAGTAATTACGACACTGCTACCAACAAACCTTTAAAACGACCGCCAACACTTCTAATTGACAGCGATGCGTTGGAAAATGGTGAGCAAATTAATGACGATTTTAAAAAAATATTTTCTTCGGAAATAGAAGAGTTTAAAAAAGACTATGCTCGAATGTATGGTCAAGGTAGCACCAATAAAATATCTGATGCTGAAATTCTTCGTGAAGTAGTAAACACTGTTGGACAGCAAGGAAAATTAGGTTCACACATTCGTTGTGTGGTATCTGTTTCTATGCTTACAGAAGGTTGGGACGCAAACACAGTTACTCATATTATGGGTTTACGTGCCTTTGGTTCTCAATTGCTTTGTGAGCAGGTAGCAGGTAGAGCTTTGCGAAGAATGAATTATTTTTTGCAGGGCTACGACAAAGACGGAAACCCAACTGACGACAAACGCAAAATCGTAATTGAGAAATTTCCGCCAGAATATGCTCACATCATTGGAGTTCCGTTCAAAATGTTTAAGGGGGGTAAAACTGAAGGGCCACCATCACCAGTTGACTTGACACATATTGCTTCTATTCCTGATAGACAAGCAGCAATGGAAATTGATTTTCCAAATGTTGTTGGCTACCGAGTTGAAAATATTGATGGTGAAATAAAACACGATTTTAGCAAACTAGAAAACTATGAAATTGATGGTTCAAAGTTTCCAACAGAAACCATAATGACCAGTCCTATTTCTGCATCAGAGGAAAAATTGGAAGTAAAAGGTGTTCTAGAAAAACGAGATAATGAATTGATTTTTCTAATCACTAAGGAATTAATAAAATACCATTTTAGTGATGAAGAAGGAAACCCACGTTTCCAAAAATTCAATAAACTGAAAAGCATTGTAGAAGAATGGTATAATCAAAAAGTATTGTTACTGAATATTACCGACCAACGATTTAAACGACTGCTTTACTTTGAAGAGCCAAAGAAAATAGTTGACCATATTGCTCGTGGTATAAATCCACAGAACAACACTACCGAACATATACGACCTGTGTTTAACTACTACAACAAGTTTAGTAGTACTAAATATGTAAATGGCAATACGGTAAAAGATGTTTACCCAACAGAAAAAAGCCATGTAAATTATGTGGTGATGGATAGCGACTGGGAAGGAATATGTGCCAAAACATTGGAAGAAATAGAAACAGTGGAATGTTATGTAAAGAACCAATTTTTAGGTTTTGCAATTCCTTATACCAAAGATGGAAAAGACCGACAATATTTTACCGACTTCATTGCACGTGTTAAAAGCAAAGACGGAACAATTAAGAATCTAATGATTGAAATTAGCGGAATGAGCAAGGACAAAGCAGAAAAAATATGGTTTGTAGAAAACCGTTGGATACCTGCTGTAAATGCATTAAAAGATAAATACGAATACCCCGAATGGCATTTTATTGAAGTGGCAAATGACATTCGAAACATCAAGAATCAATTAATCGAAAAAATTCAGAGTATATAATGGCAAAGAAAGTAGAATCAATAAAACATAAAACCGATACCCGTGCTCACATTCCGAGTAAGGAAGAAGCAGGATATGAAGATGCCAATGCCAAAGTGCAAGACGGCAAAAAGGTATTAGAACTTACTAAAAACCCTGTGGTTCATCGTGGGCAAGACCCTGAGTTGTTTTGGCTAAACAAATACGGCAATGATGACCGTGATGATTTGTTGCGAGTGGACATACGCAGCCTTTATCGCCACGAACACATTGCATCTGAAACGCTGATTAAAAACTTATACAAGGTAACTGAAACCAAAAGCGACCAAATGGATTTGTTTAGTGTAAACGAACTATTTGGGAATGCATTGGAAAAAGATGAAGTAGAAAAAATAAGTGAATACTACCAACATCAAGATGGCTGGACAAACCGACTAATACAAGGCGATAGCCATTTGGTAATGGCAAGTTTACTTGAAAGGGAAGGAATGGCAGGGCAAGTGCAAACACTTTATTTTGACCCACCATATGGAATCAAATATAGTAGTAATTGGCAAGTTAAAATTACAGATTTAGATGTAAAAGATAATGATGAGAATTTGAGTGGCGAACCCGAAATGATAAAAGCTTTCAGAGATACTTGGGAATTTGGTATCCATTCATATCTGACTTATTTGAGAGACCGCCTAATAGTAGCGAAAGAATTATTAACTGAAAGCGGTTCTTGTTTCGTTCAAATCTCTGATGAAAATGTTCACCTTGTTAGAAACTTAATGGATGAAATTTTTGGGAGTGAAAATTTTGTTAGTGAAATAGTTCTAAAAAAAACAAGTGGACTTGGAACTAAATTATTAAAGGGAGTTTATGATATTATTGTTTGGTACGCAAAAGATATTACTAAACTAAAGTATAGACAACTATTCAAAGAGAAGGACGATGTTGACATCAATGCATCTTTCAATTTAGTTGAAATCAATGGTGTGAGAAGAAGTATTACACAAGAAGAAAGGTCTAATATAAGTTCATTGAAAAAGATTGGTAAAATATGCAGAACTGGTGATTTATCTTCAAGTGGTTTGACGCCAAGTTGTGTATACAGCTTTGAATATAATGGCTCTAAATATAATCCTGTTCGGAACAAGAGTTGGAAAACAAATATTCAAGGAATGCAAATGTTATCCAAAATGGGTAGATTAGATAACACAGGAAACACTTTACGTTTCGTAATTTATTTAGATGATTTTCCAATATCTGAAATAACTAATATTTGGGATGGAATTGGCGGAGCAAATGATAAAATGTATGTGGTCCAAACTGCTATTGAAGCAGTACAACGTTGTATATTAATGACCACAGACCCAGGCGACTTGGTAATTGACCCAACTTGCGGCAGCGGGACAACTGCATTTGTTTCGGAAAAATTTGGTAGACGATGGATAACTATTGACACTAGTAGAATTGCATTAAATATTGCGAAAGTTAGATTGATGTCCTCAGTTTACCCCTACTTTAAACTTCACGATGAGACAAACTTTGATATTCGTCAGGGATTTAATTATAAAAAAGCAGCTCACATTACTTTGAAATCAATAGCTACTGGTGAAGATGCTCAAGAAGAACTTTTGTATGACCAACCTTTAGAAGATAAATCTAAGCTTCGTGTAAGTGGTCCGTTTACCGTTGAAACGCTGCAAAACTTTGAGCCCATTAGTCCCGATGAATTAGATGATGAAGTAAGGGTAAACGAAGAAGAAGGAGCATTTGAGCAAGTGATAAAACAACACCTGATAAGTGCAGGAATTAAAAATGGCAGAAAAGATGAAATGGTTGTTTTTCGTAGCGTAGAGTTATTAAGTCACTCGTTTTTGCATGCTGAAGGATTTTTTGTAACTGAATCTGGTGAACAAAAAGCATATTTCCATATCGGACCAAAATTTGGAACGGTGAGTAAAGCAGCTGTTAACGAAGCGGTAAAAGAATGTCGTCAACGTGGAGATGCAGGTTGGTTAATCATTCTTGGTTTTAGTTTTGAAAGCGATATTGAAGGTAGCACCCAAACAATGAGTATGGGTAAATTTGAAGTTACCAAAACTAGAATTCATGATGATTTATTGCAAGAAGGTTTGAAAAAGAAACCAGCCAAATCAGCAGCCAGTTTTGTAACCATAGGTGAACCAGACATTGACTTAATTACAAAAGGTAATGAAGCAACAATAGAAATTAAAGGTTTAGACATTTACGACCCTATCAAAGATGAAGTAAAAGCCCGAAATATATCAGACATTGCATATTGGATGGTAGATGAGGACTATGATGGCAGCAATTTTATTGTTAAACAAGTTTTCTTCTGCGGTGGTGATAAAGATGAGTTTGCCAAATGGAAAAAAGGTCTTGAAAATTTAGCTAAAGATAGCACCAAAAAGAAAGTAGAAAAAACATTGAAGATTGAAATTGATGATGAAGCATTCGACCGATTATACGGACATATTTCTCATCCTTTTGAAATTAAGAAAGGTCAGAAAATTGCTGTTAGAATCATAAGTCAATTTGGAGAAGAATGTACTAAGGTGTTAACTGCGAAAGAATAAATGGAACAGAATCAAGATATCTTCTCACCATGACGATATATGATTAGGAATTTGGTGATGTGGTTAAGGGGTATATGTTGAAGAAGGTGTATGATAGGTTGAGTAGAGCCTAATTGACAAAAGATTAATAATGATAAGTGATTAAAATTCTAATATAAATGACTGACTATAACAACAAAAATAAAAATCAACTAATTCACATTGGAAAACAACCGTTAACTAGAGTATCCAAAACTTTGGCTATCACCAATAAATTGTTGAATGAAATTGATAATCGGGAACCGAGTGATGACTTTAGAGTTGCTATTCCTGATGAGATTTTTCAAGAATATCTAAAAGATATCGGTGTTTCAGTTGAAAATGGAACTGTGGCTTATGGAGAAATAAAAGGAATAAAAGAAATTTATTGTGGATATAGAAATATTGAAAATGGGTGGGACCGGGGCCTTATTGAATGGCGAAAAGCTAAACGAAAGGATTGGGCAATTAAAAGTTTAGAGGGTATTTCTTATTTTAAAAGTTTAATCAAACTAGACTGCTCTTATCATCAAATTACCAAATTAGATATATCGAAGAACATTAATTTGATACACTTAGATTGCTTTGAAAATAATCTAACCAAATTAGATATTTCAAGGAATATTAATTTGACCCATTTATATTGTGACCTAAATCGACTTTACAACTTAGATGTTTCGAAGAATATTAAATTGATTAAGTTGTATTGTTATAAGAATCAATTCAGCACCTTGAATGTATCGAAAAACTTCAATTTGACACACCTTTTATGCGGAAGTAATCAACTAACTACCCT
>Ga0114970_10003041_pt1 | contig 12435 bp, 10 predicted proteins | sample M_140205_XF_Meta_FD_87030 | JGI IMG/M metagenome (GOLD analysis project Ga0114970, IMG submission 87030) | Freshwater microbial communities from Lake Montjoie, Canada to study carbon cycling - M_140205_XF_MetaG | ecosystem: Environmental > Aquatic > Freshwater > Lake | place: Lake Montjoie... | reverse complement strand
TATAGCACATGGAGGTGGATCACGATGTTGTGAGCCTAATTGTCAAGCAAGTGCTATAGGTAAAACGGATAAATGTAAAAAACATGGCGGTGGAGCACGATGTAATGAACCTAATTGTCAATCTAGTGCACAAGGCAAAACTGATAAATGTAAAAGACATGGAGGTGGAGCACGGTGTCCAAATTGCATTGATTGGATAGATTCTCGCTGTGGATGTATAAAATATGATGGATATTGTGCAACTTGTTTCAAACGTATTTTTCCTGATGATGAACGCAGTAAAGTTATATACACCCATACAAAGGAAATTATGGTACGAAATATTATAAACTCAAAATATGAAGGATTTATACATGATAAACCACTTTATACCGGTAATTGTGATTGCACACATCGTCGTCGAATAGATCATCGTAAATTAATAGGTAATACTATTCTAGCGATTGAAACGGATGAGTTCTGTCATCGTGGATACGACAACAAAGATGAAGAAATTCGGTATGATGACTTATTTATGATTCATAGTGGGAAATGGATATTTATCCGTTTTAATCCAGATGATAATATTAGCAAAGTAGATATTGATGACAAATTAGATAAATTAATAGAAACAATAGATGAATGTATTATACAAATTGAAAATGAGCAAAATACAGAACTGGTCGAAATAATAAAATTGTATTGTTAACTTTTATATATTTGGTGTATTATGATGGTACTTAATCACTGGCATTAATTTATATCAAACACATAAGTCGTACTAAATAAATATTTGCGTAGTACGGCTTATGTTTATACACATATGTATGTGATTTATAGTCGATGTTTAACCATAATCAGCGTTGCCTTCGGCACCTTCGGCAGATATATTTTATAATTTTCGTAGTAATCAATCAAATATAAACTATTATATGATTACAATGAGCCCTATAACATCTAAGGTGAAATACGACCCATATACCGAGGATATAAACAGCAATCCTTTACACTATATTCACTCGCATCACCTCCTAAAATGTAGAGAAGAATGCGTTCCGTTCCAATACCGTAACCACCCGTATGTCCGGCACCATATTTACGCAGATCCAAATACCATTTATAATTTTCAACAGGGATTCCTTCTTTGTTTATTTTTTCCATTAAATCATTATAATCGGAATTACGCATAGATCCACCGACGACTTCACCTACACCCGGGAATAATAAATCACAACTATTGGTTTCAATACCACGTTCGGTTTCAAGTGGTTCCATATAAAATGCTTTCATATGTGATGGAAATTGGGTTATAAATATAGGTTTTCCTAAATGCTCGCAAATTTGACGCTCGACTTTATCGGTTAAATCATCCCCGTATTGATAAGGGCGGCCTTTATCATCCACCACGTCACTGTCGATAAATTGTAATTGTAGCTCACTGCACAATTCAATGGCCTTATAATAGGGAAGAATGATAAAATCGTCCTCAAATAATGGTCGATATTTCGCATTCAATTTCAATACAAGTTCTTTGATTGCTGGATTGTTATCGATTTTATGAAATATAAAATCGAATAGTTTTTTCAAATGGTCAATTAGTTTGTGTAACGACATATTATGCGACTCCATTTCAATATGTGTATATTCCGATAAATGCCGGCGTGTTCTTGACCGTTCCGCACGAAAACTAGGATGAATACAAAAGACTCGACCAAATGCTGGAACGACACTTTCAAGATAAAGTTGACTGGATTGTGTTAAATATCCGTCTTCACCGAAGTAGTTTAATTTGAATAACGTTGAACCACCTTCACACGCATTATTCACCATGGATGGTGGTGTTATTTCCGTATATTGATGATTCTCGTAAAATTCACGAAACGTGCGTATGAGGAATGTGCGTATTCTAAATATAGCACCCGTATTTTCACCACGCAAATATAAATGTCGATTATCAAATGCGAGTTGTTGATTTGCGTCAATAGGTGCTGAATTTTCCCAATCATTGACGCTTTTTCCACGAATTGTTAGTTCTTCACATTCGACTTCATATCCACCAGGTGCACGTGCGTCGACTTTTACCTTACCCATAACACGAATATAGGCTTCTTGATTCAACAATTCATTATTATCGGTTAAAATTGAACCGAATAACCCAACTTGGATATAGCCTGTTCCATCACGCAAGATGACAAATGCCATCTTTTTGCCTTGTCTTCGTATGCGATGGATCCAACCATTCAATACAACACAACCGGATATATATTTCGATACATTCGCGATATCAATTTCGGGCATTATATAGTATTATTTACTGTGTTATTTGTTTAAATCTATTGATATTTGAAAATATATTCTGCAATATAGTATAATAAACATAGGATGTATTCTAAACGTCGCACAAATTTGGGAATAAGGTCAAAAAAATCTTCTAACAGAACATTAAATAAAACTAAAAAAACGATTACAAAAAATATACTCCGTCGAAGTCGGCAGAATATTTTACAAAATTCACAACGCGGAGAAAATTTTTTTTCAAGTTATGAAATGCCTGATAGTTTTAAATATATAAATGAACATAATCTTTTATTAAAAACTTTAGAAAGACATGATGTATCAAAGTTATTTACAATATTGGTATCAGAACTTATTAAAAAAACGAACAACAATATAAATGAAGTAGACAATATTATTTTAAAAATATTAACATTACTATATAACCAAACAATAACTGACCCACCATACTACGTATCACACGCGTTAGACCATTCAATAAGAGTAACCGTTAAAATGTTTGAACTATTAACAACTATACCTGAATTAAACATATTGATGACGGAAAAATATAATGACAGTATGAACCTATTAATTCTATTTGCTGGACTTTTGCACGATGTAGGTTATAGTGATTTAGTTTATTGTCTTAATGGAAAGATGAACGCGATTCACAATAATGTTAATGATAATGATTGTAGTAATAATAAAGGTATACCTGCAAACAAAAAGTTTTTACACTCAGTATCGAGCAAACGTATAACGAAACAAAACTTTCAGTCGCATAAGTTATTTGATGCAAACGCCACTCAAGTTTTACTTGATTCAATTAAGGAACATAATTTTGATGTAAACGGATGCGATAATAGACATGATATGAATAAACCAGAATCGTGTAGTTTTAAACCGACAGAACGAGAACATTCATTTTATATAGCCTCGTCTGGAAAAGCCGATGAAATTATTTATAGAGACTATATAGAAGCGGATATTCAAGATAAACCATTGTTGTTTGCTTTGAGAATAGCGGATAATTTAGATTTTGAATACTCGCGCTTAACGAATGTACAACAAGATGAAAATTTAATGATAGTGCAACGAACTATTTATATGAATACCAAAATCAACATCGACGATGATCCAAAAATGGAAGGCGTTCTTAAAACGGAAATTGAAAGTTTGCGTCCGTCAATTTCACTTGATACATATGAAATATATGAAAGAGAAATAATGACTGTAATAATAAATTCATTAAAGAAGAATGAATTTTTGTTTAATTATAGTAATTGGATTGTAGAAAAGACGGAGTTAATTAAAATCACAGAAGGAGTAGAACCGAATGCGTTTAAAATGCGTGTTAAATTCAGAGCTGTAAAAAATACGGTTTTAGACGCAAGGTCGAATTATACGGCAGCGGTCTACCAAATTAATCGATGTGCCGAGTCATTTTCTTCTCTTAAATTTAACTCTATAAATTTAACTGACCTCATTAGAGTAGAATTAATATATGCCGATGGTAAAAATGAATCAAAGAGCTTAAAAGATTTTAAACGATAATAACATTAACCTTTGACTGAACTATATCTATCTACTCTTGAACTATTTGGTGCACTTGTCCATCATTATCTAATACGAGTCCGTTTACATACCGACCTTACTGTTGAAGGTTCTCCCCCTCTCATATGTAATCTATTAGAATGATAAGAACGATATGATTTGCGTGTGGAGCGTTTTCTGCGCCTCCCCCCAATTTTTGCGACATTTCGAATATAGCATGTTGTTATCTGTTATAATATTATAAGAAAATAATCAAAAATTTGATATAAATAAGATACAAAATACACACAAACCACCATTAAAGATGCTGCGCCATAGATTGAATTCGATATATTATGATAAACTTGAATTAGATCGATTATTTGAAAAGTTCCCGCAAATTCCGGTTGTTGCCAATTTAAGGTGTGGTAGCTGGTATTGTTCTGCAGATAAAAATCATACGTGTTATTTCAAATCAACGGACGGACATGATAAACAATGGGATTTCAATATACGTCGATTAAATAGCCACTTTTTAGAATTCATTTACACACACAATACAGTATTCGTAGTTGATTCAACTGGAAACTCCACAAAAGTATACCCCGACGCATTATCAAAAACACTCCCGATCTGGGCAACAGTTATGAATCGTTTGTTTTGCGCCGATGGCGAAGATGGCGCCGACTCAACGAGCGTTATATTACCAGACGTCATATCGGAACGAGAATCGCGTGAATTGCGCGAAACCGTTGAACGTAAAATAAACGGCTGGGTCGAATTAGCCAAATCCGTTTTACCCGAACATTTATTAGAATTAGTGCGACAGAAACATAACAAACCTAAAAAAATAATCCCGATATTTGTTTCGTCGCGTGATAGTTTTGATGCGTCGGTTCTAATGGACGATAGCACCATTAAAATTATATGTGTATCCGCCGGTTCATCGAATACGACACACACCGATGATACCTACATCCTTGGAGCAGGAGATGATGAAGAGATGTGGTCGCACGGATTAACCGCTGAAATGTTTTGGAATCAACCAGAGGAATTCTTGCGTCATACAACAGATACAGAATTGGAAGCATATATACGCCAAATAGTGCGTTCTACAACGAGTGAGTCGTGTATTCAAACAGAGGTTATGAACGACCCGATATACGGACAAATCTCGGTTTCGACAACTACAAATAAAGCTATAACTGGAATATCGATTACGTGTGATACACGGACAATTACATTGAACTATGATATGAAAATCAAAAATGTAGTTTATGATTTGATGTGTTGCTTAAATACATTATACACTACATCCCAAGCTACAATTCATATTTCGGGTGGAAATTCATATATAAATATCGCAATTTGTTGCGCAATTGCGATATTTAATTATAAATATAATAATACAAATGGAAATAGCCAACATACAATAACAAAAGCATTCATACGCAACCTAATATGTCGTATTTGTACCAAAGGCACCTTTGGTGCTGCCACCGATGATTTTAAATTATTTCCGCGTCGCTATTGTAGAGAACTCAATACATTCTTCATATCGCGCGATATGCGTGTTTTGTAATTATTCTTCTATATCAACCTCTACTGGTGTAATTACTACTTCTTCAATTGTGCTATTGACAATATCATTAAGAGTAGATGACACAATATCCGTTGAAATATCTTCAATCGAATCGGTGAATTCTTCATTAGGAACAATATGTGTGTCTATTGATTTGTTTTCTTGTTCAGTTAATGGTTCGCAGATTTGTTCGTCCATCGACAATCCCGATTCAATAATAGTATAAATACGTTTGACATAAGCATTTGGTTCATCTAATGTAAATCCCGATGAAATTAAAGATGACTCATACAACATCCACACGAAATCTTTATTAGAGGTTTCTTCATTATGACGCATATGTTGAATAATAGGGTGCGTTGGATTAATTTCCAATATCTTTTTTGCGTTCATATATTGTCGTGCAGATGCATCACCTAATGCTTGTGCTTTCATAATACGCTCCATATTTGCCGACCAACCATATTCTGCAGTTACAATACAACACGGGGATTCTACCAATCGATTAGAACATATGACCTTTTCAACAGAAGATCCAAGAATATTTTTAAATTGAAGGCATAATTGTTCCGTATCTTTTTTATTGTTTTCAAAATCATCGTCTAAATCTAATTGAATACCATCTTTTGTTGCTGACAATAATTTTTTACCATCAAAATCTTTAACAATTTGGACCATATACTCATCCATTGGGTCGATAAGGTACAATACTTCATATCCTTTACGTTTAAGCTTTTCTAAAAATGGCGCATTTTCCAATGCTGCAATAGATTCACCGGAAATATAGAAAATACCGGGTTGTGATTCACTCATACGAGAAACGTAATCTTTTAATGATGTTCCAAGACCCGTCGAATGTGTTGTAGATTGAAAGCGCAATAAGGGCAAAAGTCTTTCACGATTTTGTTCATCTTCATGAATACCTAATTTGATATTTTTTCCAAATTGTTCGTAAAATGATTTATATTTATCTTCGGTTTCAGCCAGTTCTTCAAACAATTCTATACATTTTTTGATGATATTTTTCTTCATAACTTTCATAATTTTATTTTGTTGTAGAATTTCACGAGAAATATTAAGTGGTAAATCTTCTGAATCAACAATACCGTGCACAAATGATAACCATTCTGGACACAATTCATCGGTTCCATCCATAATAAATACACGTCTAACATAAAGTTTCATATTAAATTTCTTTTTCGATGATTGATTAAACATATTATTGGACGATCGTTTTGGCACATAAATAACACTCTTGAATTCCAATTGTCCTTCAACCGAAAAATGTTTATGTAAAATAGGATCATCCCAATCATTAGAAATTGATTTATAAAACGCATTATGCTCTTCGATACTAACTTCATCGGGTGAGCGAGTCCAAATAGGTTTATGTTTATTCGTTACATCCCAACTATAAACTACTTCGGATACCTTTTTCATTTTTTTAGATTTAGATTTGTCTTCAGCTTCGTCATTGACCTCTTCAATAACTGGCTCACCCGATTCATCTGGTTTTTTTTCATCTATGTCTGCGTTGGCGTCGGCGTCGGCATCCTCTATCTCACGTTCTTCTGTTTTTTGGATTTGAAGTGATATAGGATAACTAATAAATTCCGAATGCTTTTTCAATAGATTGCGTAATTGAGATTCTTCTAAATAAGTAGAAAATTCATCTTTCAAATGTAATGTTATTTTAGTTCCACGCAAAAGTTGTTCTGCATCAGGTAAATCTTTGCGTACTGTAAAAGTTCCACCAGCATTTGATTCCCACACATATTGCTCATCGTCATTATGTTTTGATGTAACACTTACATGTCCCGCAACCAAATATGCCGAGTAAAATCCTACACCAAATTGACCGATACATGATATATCTTCGCCATTTTTAATTTTTTCCATAAAAGATTTCGTTCCGGATTGAGCAATTGTTCCCAAAAAGGTTATTAAATCCGCGCGCGTCATACCTATACCAGAATCAATAATACTCAGGGTTTTATTTGTCTTATCTGGAACAATATGAATAAATAGTTCTTTTTGTGCGTCTAATGCGCTACTCTCTTGAAAACTTTTATGTCTTATTTTATCAAGCGCATCTGATGCGTTTGATACCAATTCACGTAAAAAAATCTCTTTGTTGCTATAAAATGTATTGATAATAAGAGACATCAATTGATTAATCTCGGCTTGAAACGCAAATGTTTCTGTATTTTCGGTGCTTACAGCACTTTCAGTAGATGACATTATAAGTTACGTCTATATTTAATAGCTAATTTATTTTTTTAAATAATTTTCGATGAATATACAATTTAATGAAAATCGTTCTGATTTCAAAAATATAGCTTAGAATTTGAAATCAGGGTCTCCTATGATATGTTGAAGGACTTTATTTGTATAATAACGAGGTAAAGCATCAGCTTCATAGTATTTATAATAACAATCTTGAAGTGTCAATTCGAATTGAGCACTTATAAATGTATCATAAACAATATCGCGAAAATGTGTTATGATACATTTATATGGAGCATCGGGTAATTTATTTTGTACAAACGTTCCTTTAAATTTTGGATACGATACAGGTTTTGATGGACCATCGTATTCAATCAAATATTGTTTTCCGGAAACCAAATTTGATGGAGCAACTTGTTGTAGAGGTCGCATTGTGTTTTTGTTATATGGTATCACTTCAAATGATTGTTTATTATCAATATTTTATTTATCATATGTCATCTTTTTTCCACCTGCATATGCATACCCATACCCATTATCTATCATCCATTGATTGATATGCAATGTTCCCTTGTAAGCTTCCACCAATAACCTACCATATTTATCAAAACCCACTATTTTTATAAATACATGATTATCAAAATGTGTTAATAATGCTTCGCGTGCCTTTCTAGCGGCTTCCTTTTCTTTTTCACGATTAGGATTCGATTTTAAGGGTCGCATTTCAGGTGAATCATATCCGTTCATTCGAATCGTCCATACATCAATCTGCCCCCGATGATTCATAAGTACTTTACACGTATCTCCGTCATAAACGTCTATAGCACGAACCCACGTAGAGTGATCGATTAGATTGAATGCTTTATACGTTTTTTTCTTTTCTATGATTCGAATCCGCCAAATTGTAGCATATTTTCGAGCCAACCATTGTTGATGAAAGTTCATTATATATGAACGATTGATATATTATTATCGCGAAATATATATATGAATAAATATGTTATTTGTATTCTTCAATTTTTTACTTAAAACAATTATACTAACTAAATAGACAAAACTTAATTTTTGTGTAATAATATAGAAACAAGCTATTATAACGATGTCATTAGATTTTCTATTTCAATTTTTTTAAATATTTTTTTGTCGATTTTGTTTTTAAGTTCTGTTTGTTCGCTCATTTTACCATGAGATATTTTCAGTTTTGATAATTTCTCGTGATGTAATTGCTCGCAAAGGGCGATAATATAATCTATTCTTACAATTTTTTCACTTGAAAAGTCAAATATGATTTCAATATTGTTTTGTGAAACATTTGTTATTTCAATGATGGTAGATATTAATAATTTATCTTGAGGACCCAATGATTTATTGTTTATTTTTTTCATTGAAGGGTTTGGATATAACTCATAACTAAAATCAAGACGAATTGTGCGTAAGTTTCTAAAACTTTTCACACCTTTCACAGTATTGGGGCTATAGTCAGCGAAATCACCATATAGTCTATTTTCATCACCAAGATATACTTTGAATCCAACACCACAATGTTGAAGATTATGCATACATTCACAAAATTTTATTTTATCACATTCAAAATTATATCCAGCATTGCCCACGGTATTATTAAAGGTAAAGAATTCTTGAACACGTTTTTCTAAATCTGCCAACTGTTGTTTCGTTTCACGCAATTCGTTTCGTAGTTCATCAACAATTGGGTTATCTTCAATAAGAGGTGGGGCACTGGGTTCTAACTGTATACTTTCAAACTCAAAAACTATTTTACCATTTTCAAGTTTCATTATTCCGGTGCATCCTTTCTCAAGTTGCGATAATTGATTATGTGTCATTTGTATTACTTGATTGTTAAAAATATAAATGCGAATCAAATTTATTTATATTTTTAAATATTTATAATAATATATAAACAAAATAATTCGATGCCAACAGTTAGACAATTCTATAAAAAGGCGTTTCGCAGTGGAAGAGAAGTTCAAATAAAAGAACATTCGGGTAAAGAAGTAGATGGGCGTGCTATATGGAATGAATTAGAAAATACAACAAAAGAATTAAAGGATATGATTCTTTTAACCTTAGATAGTAGCCACACTCTAAAATATAATGAAAGTTTGAAACCAATATATGAAGAAATGAAACGTATCATTACGCGTTTTGGAATGGATACATCGGAATTTGACCCAAAATCAAATCATTTCTTCTGTCAATTGATGAATTTGGTTGATAAAAAATCAGCATTTCAAATTAAATTAAATAAAATAATGCAGTTAGGTTTTAATGCTGGACAACTGAGTATTTTTATTGAAAAAAATACATTGCCTGATGATAGACGTTATACTATCACTGATTTTATTCAAACAAACAAAATGTTAGATTTGGATACATATGTCGACCAAGAAACACAAGAAATAATAAATAGTAGATATTTACATGCGTTCAAAGTAAGCAAATTTAGTTTAAAAAAACAGCGTTCGCGTCGTCATAAACAAAAATCGTCCAAAAAGAAATCGCGTGCTGGTTGATTAAAACTTATATTTTATAGTTTTTATTGTCTAATCAATACGTATATACCCCTTTTTCATTTTATCGGCGACGATTTCATCTACAACTACCTGAATATCGGCAAGTTTAGCATAATAATCACTTGGACGCGGCCAATCTTTATGACGCCGAGGTTTCATTCCAATACCACCCCAAGTTTGGTCTAATAAAAACCCTTGTGGAAAAGATGATACTTCTATTGTATAAAATTTGTTGCTTGTTCCCATGTGCGATTCAAGATGAATCGGTGTAAATTTAAGTGTATTTGACCGTTTTACTTTTGATTTTTTATTTGGTTTATTCGAACGTTTCGATGCAACCATTCTGTATATATTATAAAAGATAAAAGATAAAAGATAAAAATATAAGGAATTAATGATGATAATATGTTATTATGACATCAGCAACAGCAACAATTCGAATACGTCGAGAAGAAGATGAGTGGTGGATAGACGCACCCGACGATTATGCTCAAGCATTTCATATATATAGAGATGCAGTTTCGAGAACATATCGAGAAGTACCCTATGAAACAAGCCAATTAAAAATTTATCGTACTGATAATAATCCATATTATCCATCTTATATTTATGATAAAATAAACAATAAAATATATCCTATTGTCGATTGGAGTGATGTCAAAGTGTTCCTACTTGATGTCGATAGACCCAATTGGTATCCGGCACGTGATTATCAAACGTGGGCATATTATAATTTCATGTATTCCGATAATAGAACAAATCTAATTAAAAAGAAATATGCATCTGGTGGAAGTCTATCACCACGAGTAGAAGCAGTTACAACCATTAATGTGCGTGGATTACTACCAGGAATTATATTCTCAATTTCACGGAATGAAAATGGTTCCGTATATTATGAGAAAAATGATTTTAATCAAACACGCGTCCGTATTTGTGATAGTGAATATGCAAGAATAGGATTTCGCGGGTTTTATACACGTATGACAATGGATGTAGGTATGATAGTAACACCGCCACCACAACCACAACCAGTTATGAATACTATATTACCATTTGCGACTGAGACGTCGATAGAAGAAAATCAATGTATTATGTGTTTTACATATATTAAAAATATTCAATTTATGCCGTGTTTACATAATGTTATGTGTACGAATTGCTATCCATCTTTACAAACTAAAACGGAATGTCCGATATGTCGAGGGTATATAACAGATATTCGTATTATATAAAAAATTGAATTATATTCGTATTTATGCTTATTTATATTAAATATAAATACGAATAAATGTCAAAAAATGATAAAAAAACACGCGGACAATTTTATACAGATAAATGTGCATATATTCTTGATGAATTGATTGTACCAAATCTGTGTATGAATTCTATAATAGAACCATTTGCAGGAAAGGGCGATTTATTGAATTGGTTTGACACGCATTCCACATTTCCCAAACCGGATATATTTGCATATGATATTGAACCCAAAAAGGAAGGTATTGTTGAACGCGACACTCTTCTATTCCCCCCAATATACAAAGACGCATTCATTATCACGAATCCACCCTATCTTGCTCGAAATAAATGCGCTGATAAAACAGTGTTTGATAAATACAATACAAATGATTTGTACAAATGTTTCATAACATCGCTAACACAACAAGATGAATGTGCTACTGGAGGTATTTTCATAATTCCTGCTGGATTTTTCTTCTCACCCCGTGATTTGGATGTTCGTTGTAGAAATGATTTCCTATCAAAATATAAATTGATTCGTGTTAAATATTTTGAGGAGTCGGTTTTTGATGATACATCTACTACAGTTGTAGCATTTTCATTCGAAAAATCGCCATCAATTTTAACTGAACAGAATGTAGAATGGGTCTGTATGCCATCGGGAAAGAAACAAATATTTAATATGTCTGTGTCAAATGATTGGATTATTGGTGGTGATATTTATAAATTGTCTATACCGTCAAATATTGTAATTCGACGATATGTTGTTGGACGTAAATTAAAAGAAAACGAGCATCAAACATTTATGACACTGTGTGCGCTAGATAGTGGAACACAAGAAGGTAGAATATCATTAACCTTTCAAGAAAACCATATTTATCAAGCGAAAGAATGTAGCAGAACGTATGCTACATTATGTATTCAGGGCAGAAATCTATCATTTGAGGAGCAAAAGCATATATGCCGTCGTTTCAATGAATTGCTCGAAAAAAAACGAACCGAAACGTGGAGTCTATTTCTGCCACAATTTCGTGAATCAAAAGAATACGCACGCAAACGTATTCCTTT
>Ga0114970_10003038_pt1 | contig 12440 bp, 12 predicted proteins | sample M_140205_XF_Meta_FD_87030 | JGI IMG/M metagenome (GOLD analysis project Ga0114970, IMG submission 87030) | Freshwater microbial communities from Lake Montjoie, Canada to study carbon cycling - M_140205_XF_MetaG | ecosystem: Environmental > Aquatic > Freshwater > Lake | place: Lake Montjoie... | reverse complement strand
TGTCTGATAAGCGGTAGTGCCACGGTCTTAGCGGAAGTAATACCAGCGCATAGGCCCCGATCATGGTCCGCAGCTGCTTGTGATGAAACTCTGACAGCCCAACGTTTCATCGCCGGACAATACATTACGGATTGAACAATTCTTTTTAATCTTCCTGTCGCGAGACCGTAACATAGCTATGCGAAACACTTAAAAAATACAGACACACACGCTTTAATGTTTAGTCGCAAAAGATGTGTAATTTTCCTTTGAAATTCTTCTTAGGAATGTTGCAAAGGATATTCTAATGTCTGCAATCTATCTCAGCCGCTTGCACAATTCCGCGGCGTGCTTGGCACTCTTGGCTTCGGGCGCGCTTTTGGCATTTCCGGCCAGCGCCCAGCAGCTTCCGGCCAGTTCCACGGAAGCGATAAAATCCAGTGCGTACGCGGGCGGACTCGAGACCATCGTGGTAAGCGGCACCGCGTTTAATCCGGAGACCGCCCCAGCCAAGGCGTCGTTAGATGCCATGCAGCCCCAGACCGTAATCAGCAAATCCTATATCGCAGACTCAGTCTCTGCGACCGCGGACTACACCACCATCCTGGCCATTGCACCTGGTCTGACCGGCTTCGACAAAAATGGGCCCGGCTTTTCGGATGGAGGCGTAAAGAACACCATGCGCGGCCTACCCGATGGCAGCTATGGCATGTCATATGATGGCATTCCCTTCGGCGATACCAATGGACCGACACACCATTCCCAATCCTATTTTCCAGGCTCCACCATAGGAAGTATTGAAGTTGAGCGCGGTCCCGGCAATGCCGGCAATTTGGGCGCCTCCACTTATGGTGGCTCAATCAACATGTTTTCGGAAGTCCTCACTCCCAATGCACTTGGCAAAGTATCCGCTACCGCGGGTAACTGGGGCACCGCCCAGACTGTCGTTAACTATCAAACCGGCGATTTTGCCATTGGCGGTATCAACAACCGCGCCATGATAAATATTCAATATAGCAAGTCAGATGGTTACCTCACTCTCCAGTCTAGCGCCGCCAAGAACATCACCATCAAGACGCAGACCGAACTTACGCCCGGTTGGAATCTGACGCTGTTCAGCAGCTTCAATGGTCTTTTTCAGAATGTGAACGACAAGGACGGTATAACCGCCGCTCAGGTAATAGCCTTTGACAAGGCCTATGCTTTACAAAATACGAATCCCAATGCCGGCAACTATGCCGCCTACAACCATGTCCATAAGAAGTCGGACATGGAGTATGCACGCCTCCAGGGCGAATTGGGCAATGGCTTTTCCATCGACAACACGCTTTACACTTACGACTACCGCAACAAAACACTGAGCACCACGTCGGTGCAGCAGACGACTGCTGATATTGCTAAAGGAGTAACCCAGGCCAATGGCAGTATTGTAAAAGGCATATATTTCCCGGACGATGTGCCTGGCTATACAAAACAGAACGCTTTCCGCGTCTACGGCAACATCTTCCGTGCGGCCAAGAATTTTGACTTTGGCTGGCTAACCGGCCAGCTTCGAGCAGGCGTATGGTCGGAATCCCAATCCACACAGCGTACCCGATCTGACTATGACGCCACCAAGTGCTTTTCTTCTGCCAACTGTAATCCCTGGCATGATCAGAGCTTTGCCGACTCCCGCCTTTATAACAGTACGTCTAAACCAACTACCGTCGTTGCCTCACCCACCTCTATGCCATATGGCGGCGGCTTCTTCGAATATGTGGAACATTCCAACTGGAGCCAGTATCAGCCCTTTGTCGAGCTGGAGCTGCATCCGCTGGAGGACCTAACTGTCACGCCGGGTTTTAAGTATGTTGAGTGGTCGCGCAGTGTAGCCGCGCCGCTGGAGCAGAAGACCAAGCCGGTGGTGCCGGTCTACGCACACTATACTACCTACCGCGACCTGCCCTTCGTGATGGCTAACTACAAGATCCAGCCCAGCTGGAGCGTCTATGCCCAATATGCCGAGGGCATCTATGTTCCGGATATAACTTCTTTCGAGCAGGCCAAGCCGACCACCACCTATCCCAAGGCTCAGACCACCACCAACTACCAGGTGGGCACTGTGTTCTATGCAGATCATTTCACTTTCGACGCCGACTTTTATTACATCGGGGTCGCAAACAACATTACCTATCAAGCTTGCAACATAGCCCCCTTCACGGGCACAGCTAGCGAAACATGTGCGCTCAACACCGGCAAAGCTACCTATCGCGGCATCGAGGGTGAAGGCACCTATGCGTTTGACGGCGACCTGGAAGGTTTCTCGGTGTTCCTGAACGGCTCGCTCGGATCGGGCAAGACCAATGGAAAATGGATTAAGGAAGTTCCGATGTGGACATCGGCTCAAGGCATTTTCTACAAGCGGGGTGCTTGGAAGGTTTCTCTGATCGACAAGATCGTCGGTCAGCAATATTCCGATGCCTCCAACAGCAATTTCTACAAGCTGGGCGCCTATTCCAACATGGATTTCACAGGTAGCTATAGCTGGGATGCGCTGGAGTTCAGCCTAGGCGTCTCCAATGTGTTGAATTCCCGCAGTATCGGCGCCGTCAGCCCTGTCGACAAGACGCCAATCGGTGGTAGCCGGGTGGACGACATCTTCAATCGCGGCGGTAGCTTGGATACCTATTCATTCCAGCCCTCGCGTGGCTACCAGTTTACCATCAAGACCCGCTTCTAGGAGGAGACCAATGCGATACGGACTTCTTGTTTGCGGCGCCCTGATGCTTGGATCGGTCAGCGCCCAGGCTGGGCTGTTGGCCCCGGATGAATTCGCCGCCGGCCTTTATTTGCCGCCACCGCCCGATGCGGCTGCCACCAGCCGCGAGATGGTCGAATTGCACGTCATCGCGGCTCGTAGCACGGCCGATGAACGCGCCGTTGCGAAACACGATGCCGAGAACGAGACGCCCACTATCTTCAACGATGCGGCCGGCTTCGACATCTCCAGCAGCCCACAGACCTTCAAGCTGCTCACCATGGTGGGCGACGAGGAAGAAGACGACACCAAGGACGCCAAAGCCTATTTCCACCGCGACCGGCCATATGCGACTGAGCCCGCGATTAAGACCTGTACCCCGGTCAAGCCTGGGAAGGCCGCCAATTCCTATCCTAGCGGTCACTCCACCCGGGCCTTCTCGATGGGCGTGGTGCTGGCCAGCCTGATGCCTGCCAAGTCCCAGGAAATCCTGGCGCGCGCGTCTCAATATGCCGAACGCCGGTTGATCTGCGGCGTGCATTATCGCAGTGACATCGTCGCGGGCCAGCAATTTGGCACCGTGCTGGCGCTCAAGCTTATGCAGAACCCAGACTTTCGGTCCCAGATGGCCAAGGCGCGGGCTGAAATCCTAGCCTCGCACGCTCATTAGCAGACGGTCCGCTAGTTCCAACTTGGCGCAACCAGCGCGCAGGCTACACGTTGCTACTCAGGTGAACTCCCCTGAATGACTGCTTTTGACGCATAGCGGACAGGGTATGCTGCGAATAGACCGGCAGTGTTACCGCACTAGGGTCACCGCCTCACCGGTCTCTATCGCCAGTTTGATGCGCCCGGCGATATATTCGACAGAATCCGGCGCCGGCATGCCTGCCCGATTCCGGCTGGACAAATCTTCGGCCGCGGCATCCGACTTGATCGCTTTCTCGCCGAATTCCGTCGCAGTCAAAGCGGGCAGCATCAAACTGACGACTATATTGTCCTTGGCCAGCTCTGCCCGCGCCGTCTGCGACAGCGCATTGAGCGCATATTTGGTCGATGCATAAGCTCCCAGCTGCGGCAGATACATTTTCGACAACATGGAGCTGATGTTCAGGATCGCGCCCCCGCCCTGGGTCCGCATCAGAGGAATGACGGCCTGCATCAAAGCCAGCGGCGCCACCACATTCAGTTCGAACACGGCGCGGTAATCATCCAGCCTGGCATTTTCAATCGCGCCGTACATGCCGCGTCCGGCATTATTCACCAGAACGTCAATGCGGCCATGCTTTTTCATGGTGCTGTCCACCAGCCGGCCAACGTCTTCCGCCCTAGTCACATCGCTTTCCACCACCAGAGATCCGGGAAGTTCAGTCGCCAATTCCTCTAGCGCCGCCCTGGAGCGCGCCGCCAGCACCATTTTCGCGCCCGCCCTGTGCAGCGTGGTGGCGGCTGCGCGGCCAATGCCGGACGACGCCCCCGTCATGATTATGATTTTGTCCTTGATATCCATGGCATTCTCGGAGCGATGTTGCGGCGTGACGTTATGCCGGATTGCCCCTTCTGTCATGGCTACATCATCGACCATGTGATCGCCCTGAAGCGCGGCGGGCCGGATAGCCCGGCAAAAATGCAGTGGCAGACTGCTGAGGAGGCTAAGGCGAAGGATCGGGTGGAGTAGGTCGACAGGGACGCTAGCGAGTCCGCTGACGGCCATTCGCCTCGGCTAGATCCTGCCTAGCCGGGTGGGCGGATGGGGCGCTAAGATCCCGGAGGGCGCGGTGATCGCTAAGCCCGAAATTCAGCCAAGCCCAGTCAAAGCCGTCATCGGCGCTGTCCCGCAATTTCTCGTCCGTGACGGGAAGTGTTTCTTCGCCACGGAACAGGAAGCCGAACACCAGCTCCGCACAACGTTCCAGCTCTGTCACGACAGCTTGCTTTCACCCGCGGGCACGGTGAATTTCCGCCTGACCGAAAGCGCGCCTTCGGGCGTGTCTACCCGGTCCAAAACTTTCAGTTCGGTGGTCCAGGCCTCGCGGCGCGCTTCGCACAAGATGTAACCGCGCTGGTCGTTGGTGAATTTCAGGTGCGGGTTGTTGGCCATGATGCGGTCGTTGCCGGGCCGCATGTCCGAGCCATTGCCGCCGGTGCTGATGGATGTGGCGACAAATTCAATCCCCAGCGCATCGCCTTTCGGCCCCCTCAGTTCGGCCGCATAATTTTGGTGTTCGTCGCCGGTCGTGACGATGACGTTCTTCACCTTATTCTTCTGGATGTGATTCAAAAGCCGCGTGCGGTTAGCGGAATAACCGGCCCAGCTATCCATGTTCCAGATAGGCGCAGATTCGTTACCGGTGCGCCGGTCCAGCGGCATTATCATCACCTGGTTGGCGATCAGCTTCCAGCGCGACGGACTTTTGGCGAGGCCCTCAAACAGCCATTTCTCCTCGACCGCGCCCAGGATGCTGCGGTCTCTTGTCAGCGCCGCGGCGCAGGCGGGCTTGAAACCGTCGCCGCAGGGCTGGTCCATGCGATATTGCCGAGTGTCCAGGAAATGCGCGTCCAGCAGATCGCCATATTTCGCCTGGCGGTAGATCTGGATAGAAGGCCCGTGCGGGAAAGACGTCGCGCGCAGGGGCATATTTTCGTAATAGGCCTGGGCCGCGGCCTGGCGGCGAAGATTGAAAATCGCGGAAGGCGTTCCGTCTTGGCCGCGATCGCCGGCCCAGTTATTGTCAGTCTCGTGATCGTCCCAGGTAACCCACCAGCTATGGGCGGCATGGGCGGCCTGCAGATCCGCGTCCATCTTGTATTGCGCATAACGCAGCCGGTAATCGTCAAGGCTGTAAGGCTCCTCACCAACATGCTGGCGGATACCGGCTTTGTTCTGGCGTTCATAGATGTAGTCGCCATAGTGCCATAGGAAATCCAGTTCTTCGCCCGCGATGCCGCGATAGGCGGCGTAAAAGCCATTCTCATAATTCTGACAGCCCGCCGCCACGAAGCGAACGCGGTCTAGGCCCGAGCCGGGATGCGGCATGGTGCGGGCGCGGCCTGTGGCGCTACGCTCGCGCCCCGCTATAAAGCGGTACCAATAGGGTCTGGCGGGTTTCAGGCCGGTGATTTCCACATGCACGGAATGGCCAAGCTCAGGCAGCGCCTGCGTCTCACCGTTTGCCACGATGGTGTTGAAATTTTCATCTTCGGCAACTTCGTATGTCACCGTTGCCGTCACCATCGGCATGCCGGAATGCAGCTCAAGCGGTTTTGGCGCCAGCCGCGTCCAGATCACAAAGCCGTCTGGTGCCGGATCGCCAGAAGCGATGCCCAGCAAAAACGGATTCTGCGTGAAAAGTGACTGCGCCTGCAATATCGCGGGCGCCCCGACACTTGTGGCCAGCCCGATCAATACAGTGCGCCGACCAATTCTGGTTATTCCTGACACGTTCAAACTGCCCACATTTGAAATCGTCGTACGATAACTCGCGATCGGATTTACTTCACTTGGTGGCCCGGCCTATCACAAATACTTCACATTATCGGCAGCGCCAGCCATCCAGCGCGACACCCACAGGCGGATAGAGCGAAGCCATGCCACTAGAGCAGCATTCCAGCGCGAGCATCCATGTCCAGCCACGCATCTGCCGACAGGGCCATGCCCCGGCTACATCATCGACCACGTTATAGCCTTGAAGCGCGGCGGCGCTGACAGCCCGGCGCTGGTGGCGCCGCGGTAAATTCTAAATCGCCTCGCGCATGCCGCGGATACGATGCGCCATCGCCTTCATGATGAAGAGCGCGAAATTGGGCACCTCGTCGATCATGAAGATGAATTTGCGATCGTCGATGATTGAGACTTCCGCCGTCTCCTTAACGCTGGCGCTGGCGGTATGGACGCCGCCATCGATCACCGTCATAAAGCCCAGCGCATCATTCTGGCCGCAGACATCGGCGACCTTGCCGCCGGCCACGATCTCGATCACGCCCGACTGGATGACATAGACATGGTTGCCGGCATCGCCTTCCTTGAAGACGAGGCTGCCGGGTTGATAGATCACGTTGGTGCCGGCATTGCGGGCAAACATCCGCATATCGATATCGGCCTTGATGTGCCTGGTGCTGCTCACGCTGTCCCCCTGGCCGACATGCGGCCCATTCAGATCGTCCTCAGACGCATATTAATCGGCCAGATCACCTTGCGCGCAAGTGTCTTATCGCCCTAACGGCCCGCCCAAGGCATCCTTGGCGGCTAGGGAGGCAATCGCCCGCTTCGTGGACGGCAACAGCGAACGCTTACAGGGCTGGCTGGACCAGATAGCCGAGCGCGACGGCCCAAGAGCGGCCTTCCAGTGCGTCGTGGACCTGATCGAGTTCCACGTTCCCAAGCTTGCCAGGCGCGAACTGGTCGGCGTGGAGGATGGACCGATGGAATTGATTGTTAGCTGGCAGGATCGCGGCTGAGGCTTATGGCAGCCAGCTTAGTTGCAGCGATCTGCGCCTTGGGGGTAGGCTTGGGGGTAGGTACTTGTATCTTTACTAAGTAACTGAATATATTTATATTCTATGGCGGACAGGGAGGGATTCGAACCCTCGAACGGCTTTCACCGTTACACACTTTCCAGGCGTGCGCCTTCAACCACTCGGCCACCTGTCCTTACCAATAGGCGTGGGGAGATAAACTGTCCCGCCTCCTCCCGCAAGTCCGCTTCAAGGGGCTGTAATCACTGGAAAATTCCGGTGTCCTGGGGCTAGTCGCCGCGCGGTACCATCAGGTCGCGCCGTGCCGAGACGATGGAGATGGTGTAGCCCGCCACCACATCGAACAGGCACATCGCCGTCAGCAGGAAGAAGGCGCTGGTGGCGAAGCCTTTCAGCAGCAGGAACTCGACCAGCGCCGCCACGAAGGTCAGGGTGGAGAAGGCGTGGTTGAGAATCTCGCCGCGCCCGGTGCGGGTCGCCCTCACGATTTCCACGAACAGCAGGCAGAAGCTTGCGGTCACGAAGACGTCCGCGCCGGTCAGGGTCCAGACATCGCCGGACGGCATGGTGATGGGAAAGGGCTGGGCCAGCAGCGTCTCGGCCTGCTGTCCCGCCAGCCCGCCGCCAAAGGCCAGCAGTTTTAGAAGCCCAATGTGAGGAGAAGCAGCGGAAAAGCGCCCATGATCCCAAGTCCCGATTTGCGGGGCCGACCTTAGACGGATTCGCGCGGACTAGAGTTCTTCGACCCCGGCGCGGCCGCTATGGCGGCGCATCAGCCAGCGCATGCCCAGCAGGTCGGCGCCGCTGACCAGCAGGCGGCCGAAATTGGTGTATTTCGACTGGCCGGCCGTGCGCGGGCGATGGTTCACCGGCACGAAGCGCACCTGCCAGCCTTCGCGCAGCGTCAGCGCGATCAGGTAGCGGTGGATGTGATCGAAATAGGGCATGGCCAGGAACAGGTCGCGGCGGAAGGCCTTCAGGCCGCAGCCCGTATCTGCAGCACCGTCCTGCAATATCCAGTTGCGCAAGCCATTGCCCAGCTTTGATGCCAGGCGGCGGCTGGCGGTGTCCTTGCGCTTAGTGCGCACGCCGGAAACCAGGCCTACCTCCGCTTGGGCCTCCAGCACGCGCAGCAGCTTGGGTATGTCGGCGGGATCGTTCTGGCCGTCGCCATCCAGGGTGATGATGATGCCGCCATGGGCCGCCATCACGCCGCTGCGAATGCCCCGGCTCTGGCCCAGATTGCGGGGATGGCGCAGCACGCGCAGGGCCGGGATTTCCGCTTTCAGCGCCGCCAGCGCGCCGGCTGTGCCGTCGGACGAACCGTCATCGATGAATAAGATCTCGTGCGGGGCTTCATTCGCCAGGGCGGCGGCGATCTCGCGCACCAGCGGCCCGACATTGGCCGCTTCGTCCTTGACCGGCACCACGACCGATAACGCCACGCTCATTGCAGATCCTGTTTATCGGGAAGCTTCCCGCCAGATGGGACCGGCCTTATACAGGCCGGGGCTCCCCGGAAACAGGGCCCAGAAATCAGCCAAGGCCCCTAAGGGAACACATGACCGACGGCACGATGGAGATGGCGGCCCCGGCACCGGGCCAGAAGGGCATCCTGGGCTTTCTGGGGCGTCATCCGCTGCCGATCCTGACGCTGCTCTGCCTGGCGCTGTGGCTGCCGGGCCTGGTCAGCCTGCCGGCGCTGGACCGCGACGAGAGCCGCTTTGCCCAGGCCTCGCGCCAGATGCTGGAAGTGGGCAATTACGTCGATATCCGGCTGGGCCAGGTGCCCCGCTACAAGAAGCCGGTCGGCATCTATTGGCTGCAATCGGCCACTACGGCCGCCGCCGCGCCCTTTGTCGGCACGCAAACGATCTGGACCTATCGCCTGGCATCGCTGCTGGGGGCGCTGCTGGCAGTCTGGCTGACCGTATGGACCGCACGGGCGGTGCTGCCACCGCTGGGCACCTTTCTGGCCGGAACGTTGATGGCGGGTATGCTGCTGCTGACGGCGGAAGCCAGCATCGCCACCACCGATGCGGTGTTGCTCGCCTGCTGTGTGGCGATGCAGGGCATGGCGCTGCGCATCTACAAGGCGTCGCGCGTTGCCGATGCGCCATCGCCATCCACCGGACTGGTGCTGGCGGGCTGGGCGGCGCTGGGGCTGGGCATCCTGGTCAAGGGCCCGGTGGCCCCGGCGCTGGCGGCGGTGACGCTGATCCCGCTCTGCCTGTGGGACCGCAAGTTCAAATGGCTGGCCCGCTTCCAGCCGCTGCTGGGATTGCCTGTGGTGCTGGCGATCGTGCTGCCCTGGCTGATCGCGATTGCACTGGCCAGCAACGGCGCCTTCTTCGAACAGTCGCTGGGCGACGACTTCGCCGCCAAGCTGGCGGGCGGACAGGAAAGTCATGGCGCGCTGCCGGGCTATTTCCTGCTGCTGTCGGCGGCGACGTCCTGGCCCGCCATTCTCTTCGTCGCGCCCGCCATCGCCGCCGCAGTGCCGCGCCATCGCGACCCCATGATCCGTTTCCTGCTTTGCTGGGCGGCGGGCTGGTGGCTGCTGGTGGAAATCGTGCCCACCAAGCTGCCGCACTACATCATCAACGCCTATCCGGCCTTCGCCATCCTGGTGGGCGCGTGGCTCAGCGGCCCGATGCTTCCCAGCCTGTGGGAGAAGATTGCTGCCTGGGTAGCGGGCCTGCAATTCGTTATCGGCGCCGCCGCACTGACCGCAGCGCTGGTGCTGCTGCCGCGCCTATATGGTGGCGGCGACATTCTCTGGCTGTGGGGCGTGGCGGCGCTGGGTGCGGTGCTGGCGCTGGCGGCGCTGGGCCTGTTCGCGGCAGGCAAGCGCGGTTTTGCACTGCTGGCGATGACGCTGGCGGCACTGGTCTTCTATCCCGCCCTCACGGCGGGCGCGGGACCGCATCTCGACCAGCTCTGGATGACACGGCGCTTGGCGGCAGCCACGCAATCACAGACGCAGGCGAACGATCCGCCGCCGGTGCTGGCGGGCTATAACGAGCCAAGCATGCTGTTTGCACTGGGTGCCGATCTCGGCCTGTCCGACGGCAAGGGCGCCGCCGAGATCGCGGCGCGCAATGGCGGCCTGGCTTTGATCGAGGCGCAGGAGCGCGGTCCGTTCCTGGCAAGGCTGGCGGAGTTGCAGGCCTATGCCGAAACCCGCGCCACTGTCGAAGGCTTCAACTATTCGCGCGGCCGCAAGGCGGTGGTGACGATCTATCGCGTCATCGCGGCGGCGCCGTAACCGCCGTTAATCTCCGCCTTGCGTGTGTGAAGCCGCCGGGGTTTACCATTAACCCCACATTCGCTTCATCGCATCTGCGCGCGCCGCTAACTTGCCCGCGCGGAAAAACAGTTAACGGTCATGCGAGACAGGCGTCCCAACCTTCGCGGCAATCGCGGCGGTATCAGCAAGAAAATCGGCCTCTTGTGCGTGGGCGCGTTTGTGCTGCTCGCGCTGCTGGCGGCCAATCTCTATCTGCGCCCGGGACAGGCCGCGCCGGAAGATGTTTCGCTCGAAGCTTTGAAGGGTGCCCATGCGCGCGTCATGCCGGGCGAGACGCCGGCGCCCGAGCTGACAAAGCTGGGCTTTGACACGGGCAATGGCGGTGTCAGGCGCCTGACTTATCTGGCGCTGATGGAATATTTCGCGCCGCGCGACAGCGCCGGTTTCGATGATCTCGATCCGGCGGCGCAGAAATGCCTGAACACGCCGGAAGGCTGCAGCGCCTATGTCTTCCGCCTGGCCCGCGCCTCGGGCAGCAAGCACCAGGCCGCGTTCGGCTTCGTCAATGCCGCCGAGGCCGCCAATCCCGGCGCGGTGTGGGAAGTCGCGTTCCTGGTCCAGGACGGACGCGTCGCCTACAAGGCGATGACCGGCGTCTAACAAAAAAGCGCCCGAGGGCGCTTTTCCGTAACGCAAGAGATGGCTCCAGCTACGCGCGTCAGAGCGGCGAGAGAACCATCATCATCTGCCGACCTTCCATCTTGGGCGGCTGCTCGATCTTGGCGATCACCTCGGTGTCCTTCTGGACCCGGATGAGCAGTTCCATGCCCAGATGCTGGTGCGCCATTTCGCGACCCCGGAAACGCAAGGTGACCTTGACTTTGTCGCCTTCCTCGAAGAAGCGGTTCATCGCCCGCATCTTCACGTCGTAATCGTGATCGTCGATGGTCGGGCGCATCTTGATCTCCTTGATCTCGATGACCTTCTGCTTCTTGCGGGCCTCGTTGGCCTTCTTCTGCTGCTCGTACTTGTACTTGCCATAGTCCATCAGCTTGCAGACGGGCGGCTTGTTGTCGGGCGACACCTCGACCACGTCGAAGCCTTTTTCTTCGCCCAGGGCGAGGGCCTCATCCAGGCCGAGCTCGCCATATTTGTGGCCGTCATCGCCGATCAGGAAGATGGTCTTCGCGATGATCTCGTCATTGATGCGCGGACCACCCTTGATGGGTGCCTTCTGGTCCTGCTGAAAACGCCTGGGGACTATGACTCTCTCCTAGTTTGGTAACGTACGCGCACGCCTGAACAGTCTCGCGAGGGGGTGTTACCAGCCAGCCTCACGAAACGGTTTTTCCGGTCATGCAGTGGGTGGATCCTCGAAGTACCGCTCAACGCAGGTCGGGCGGGACGGCTTCGGCGCAGAGCATAGAAATTGCCGCGTCCAGCGCAAGGCTTTCCTGCTTCTCAACCCCCAGTTTCCGCACCGTTACGGTACGATTCTCGGCCTCCCGGCGGCCCAGAACCAGCAGATAGGGCGTCTTGGCCAGGGAGTGCTGGCGCACCTTGTAGTTGACGGTCTGGTTGTCGGTGTCCAGCACGGTGAGGATTCCGGCCGCCTTCAGCGCCGCCACGACCTCGCCGGCGTACGCGTCGGCATCGGAAACCACGGTAGCCACGGCCACCTGGACCGGCGCCAGCCAGAGCGGAAACTTGCCGGCATAATGCTCGATCAGCACGCCGATGAATCGCTCCATCGAGCCGACAATGGCGCGGTGAAGCATGACCGGGGCATGCTTGTTGCCGTCCTCGCCGATATACGTCGCACCCAGCCGCTCGGGCATGTTGAAATCGACCTGCAGCGTGCCGCACTGCCATTCCCGGCCGATGGCGTCGGTGAGGGTGAACTCGATCTTGGGGCCGTAGAAGGCGCCTTCGCCGTGGTTGAAGGTGAAGTCCAGCCCGGCAGCGCGGGTGGCCTTTTCCAGCGAACCTTCCGCCAGG
>Ga0114970_10003037_pt1 | contig 12441 bp, 11 predicted proteins | sample M_140205_XF_Meta_FD_87030 | JGI IMG/M metagenome (GOLD analysis project Ga0114970, IMG submission 87030) | Freshwater microbial communities from Lake Montjoie, Canada to study carbon cycling - M_140205_XF_MetaG | ecosystem: Environmental > Aquatic > Freshwater > Lake | place: Lake Montjoie... | reverse complement strand
AGGCGTTTACGAAGATCAGCTGGCCAGTGTGGCCAAGGCTTCGGTGAATTCGAGCGGCGGCGTGATTGATTTGGCGCTGCTGACCGATGGTTTGCGGGCCGAGCGCGAGCAGGGCATCACGATTGACGTGGCGTACCGGTATTTCTCGACGCCGAAACGCAAGTTCATCATCGGGGATACGCCCGGCCATGAGCAGTACACGCGTAACATGGCGACGGGGGCGTCGACGGCGCATCTGGCCATTATTCTGATTGACGCACGGAATGGCGTGTTGCCACAGTCGCGACGGCACGCGTTTATTGCGAATTTGCTGGGGATCCGGCACTTTGTGGTGGCCATCAACAAGATGGACCTGGTGGACTGGGATCGTGCGGTCTACGAGGCGATCCACGTCGAGTTTACGGAGTTCCTCCGCAGGATTGGCGCGCCCGAAGCGGTGTTCATTCCGATGAGCGCCCGTGATGGCGACAACGTTGTCGAATTGAGTCCGAAGACGCCTTGGTTTACAGGCAAGACCCTTCTGGATCATCTGGAAACGGTGGATGCGGACGAAGATCTGGCGGCGGCTCCGGCGCGCTTCCCGGTTCAGTATGTACTGCGTCCGGACCTCGATTTCCGGGGGTATGCCGGGCAGATGGCGTCGGGCACTTTCCGGGCGGGCGATGAAGTGCTGGCTTTGCCGGCTCGGCGGCGCACGAAAATTACGCGCATCGTTACGTGGGACGGCGATCTGGACGGCGTGCATGCGCAGCAGTCTGTGACGCTTTGCCTGGCAGACGAAATCGATATCAGCCGGGGGGATTTGATTGTCCCTGTGGATCAGGTGCCGCATGTGGCACGACGGTTCCGGGCGAATTGCGTTTGGATGAATGCGACGGCGCTGGAGCCAGGGCGTAGCTACTTTATTAAGCACACGTCGCACCAGGTTCGGGGAGTGATTCGTTCGGTGAATTTCCGGATGGACGTGAATTCGCTGGAACGTGTGGGCGCGGCGCGGCTTCAACTGAATGAGATTGGTGAGATCTCGATTCAGACGCACCATCCTCTGTACTTCGACCACTATGCGAACAACCGGATTACCGGTGCATTCATCATCATCGACCCGCTTTCGAACGAGACGCTGGGTGCGGGGATGATCACCGGGACCGAGGGTAAGGAAGAGGTACGTGGTCAGGTTGCGGAAGGCGAGCGGTCAGCCAGGTTTGGACACAAGCCAGCGGTAATTCTGGTGGAAGACATGGAATCGGCGTATCTGCTGGAGCGGGAGTTGTTCGACCGTGGTGCAAACGTCGCGGTGGTGGGCGTGGCTCCGGTGAATGCGCTATCCCTGGCTGCGGTGGCAGGCCTGATTCTGATTGTGACTTCGGGCGCGGCAAGCGCACTTGATCTGAGTGGGATCGCGACTCATGAGGCGGTTCAGCAGTTGGAGCGGCGTGGGATTTTGATCAGCCAGGAAGAGCTGCTGATTGAGGGCGAAGGGATTTAGGCGACAACTGTCACCGAGGCAGGGCGTACTGCATCATTGAGGCAGATGGACAACGCCCTTGCAATACACCGTCTGCAGTTTGCATTCACGGTGACATTCCACTACATCTTTCCGCAACTAACCATGGGGCTTGCACTGCTCCTGGTGGTGCTGAAGACGATAGCGCTGAAAACCGGCAACGAACACTACAACCAGGCGGCCCGGTTCTGGGCTAAGATTTTCGCGATTAACTTCGTGATGGGCGTTGTGACGGGTATCCCCATGGAGTTTCAGTTCGGGACGAACTGGGCGAGGTTCTCAAAAGCGGCGGGAGGCGTGATTGGGCAGACGCTTGCGATGGAAGGGATGTTCTCGTTCTTCCTCGAATCGACGTTCCTGGGATTATTCATTTACGGTGAGAAGCGACTGGGGCCGAAGCTGCACTGGGTGACGTCCTTCTGCGTCTTCCTGGGTTCGTGGCTGAGCGGATACTTCATTATTGCGACCGACTCCTGGATGCAGCACCCGGTTGGCTACACAATCGGCGACGGCGGGGCGATTACCCTTTCGAGCCTTCAGGCGCTGTTGACGAATCCCTGGATTCTCTGGCAGTACACGCACAATATGCTGGCGTCGGTGGTGACGGCCAGTTTCGTGATGAGCGCGGTGGGTGCCTGGTACATCCTGAACGGGAAGAGTGTTGAATACGGCAGGACCTTCGTTCGCACGGGCGTGATCGGGGGCCTGATCGCCACTCTGTTGGTGGCGTTCCCGACAGGAGACCAGCAGGGAAAGATGGTCGCGCTGAACCAACCGGCAACCCTGGCGGCGATGGAAGGGCTGTTTGACGCCAAAAGCGGGGCTCCGTTGGCGTTGATCGGGCAGCCCGACACCGAGCGTGGACGGTTGGACAATGCGATCGAAATCCCGAAGATGCTCAGCTTTCTGACGTATCAGCGCTGGAACGCAGAGATCAAAGGGCTGAACGATTTTCCTCGTGATCAGTGGCCGGACAACGTACCCCTGCTGTATTTCAGCTATCACATTATGGTGGGCCTGGGGACACTGCTGATTGCGGTTGTGGGGATCAGCGCGCTGCTGTTGAAACTGGGTCGGCTATATACCAACCGACCGGTGCTCTGGATGTTAATGCTGGCGTTCCCCTTTCCATACATCGCCACCACGGCGGGCTGGATGACGGCTGAGATTGGTCGCCAGCCCTGGTTGATTTATGGCCTTTTGCGAACAGCGGACGGGACCTCCGCCCATGTATCCGCAGGCAGCGGAATGTTCACATTGCTGGGCTTCATGGGGCTGTACTCGCTGTTAGGGGTATTGTTCCTGTTCCTGATTTGGGGGGAACTGGAGCGGGGCCCCGAGCCGCAACAAGTTCACGCCGCCTAAGCCGGAGAAAAGAAGAGACGCTATGCCAACGCTTTGGTTTTGTTTCGTCGCAGTGCTGCTCGCCGGGTACGTGATCCTCGACGGGTTCGATATCGGGACCGGCATCATTCACCTTTTCGTGGCAAAAACCGACGCTGAACGGCGCGCGGTGCTGGCCGCTATCGGGCCGGTTTGGGACGGCAATGAGGTCTGGCTGCTGGCAGCTGGCGGGACGTTGTACTTCGCTTTTCCCGCGCTCTATGCCTCGGCCTTCAGCGGGTTCTATCTGGCGCTGATGATTGTGCTCTGGCTGCTGATTCTGCGGGGACTCTCGATTGAGCTGCGCAGCCATGTGGAAAACGGACTGTGGCGCGATTTCTGGGATGTGGTGTTCAGCGGGGCGAGCATGCTGCTGGCGATCTTCTTCGGCGCAGCGCTGGGCAACGTCGTCCGCGGTGTTCCATTGGAAGCGGACGGCTACTTCTTTCTGGCATTGTGGACCAATCTGCAGCCAGGCAGGGACGCCGGGATTATTGACTGGTATACGGTGCTGGTGGGCGTGACGGCTCTGGTGACTCTGACCCTTCATGGAACGCTGTGGGTAGCACTTAAGGCTGAGGGAGAGGTGGAGGCACGGTGTCAGGATCTGGCCCGAAAGGCCTGGTTTTTGCTGCTGCCACTAATTGTGCTCGTCAGTGTGGCGAGTTTCTCGGTGCAGCCGCTGCTCGCCAGCGGATTCAGGGCCAACCCGTGGGGTGTTGTCTTTCCGCTGGTCGCCGCCGCCGGGTTGGGTGCGGTGCCCGTTCTGCTGAGGCAGCGGCGGGAAGGCCGTGCTTTTCTGGCCAGTTGCACGATGATCCTGGGGCTGTTGTGTTCGGCGGCTATGGGGCTGTATCCCAATGTCCTGCCCTCGAATACGGACGCAACCCGGAGCTTGACGGTTACGAATGTGGCGGCCAGCGCTTACGGGCTGAGTGTCGGGTTGTACTGGTTTATTCCAGCTTTCCTGCTGGCAATCGGCTACTCGGTCTTCGTCTACCGCCATTTTGCGGGAAAGGTTAGCGCGTCCGGAGCCGGGCATTGAGATGCGCTGGACGGGAGCGCGGGTGTGTATCTGAGCAGCGATGTGTCAATGCCGCATGCCCACTCTCCCGGTATCTGCTGCCCGAATCCGGTAAACTCGGGACGCTACCGCGTATAGGCTCCCGCAGATAAGTTCACACTGGCTAGTCAGGCAGCCTGGAGGCGTGCCACCGACTAGCGGGACAAAAGCGGCGCATGAGTACCGGGCTTTTCGTTTGAGCCGGCGTTTTGTTTAGAAGATGCCGACGGAGTGGGCCAATTTTTGCCGGTCGGCTGGACATGCTACGATTCGTATATACAAGGTGAATTACGAGTGGGATGAGGCCAAGAGTCTGGCCAACCAGCGAAAGCATGGCGGTGTCTCATTCGAGCTGGCCTCACTGGCGTTCGAAGACGAATACTGTTTGGTGGTTCCCGACCGTGTTGACCCGGAAACCCGTGAATGTCGCTGGCAGGCTATCGGGTTGTTCAGGCAGTACCGGGCATCAGCGCGGTCCTGTTGGTGGTTCATGTGTATCGAGAGAAGAGACATGGCGAAGAAATTATCCGAATCATCTCTGCCCGGGCAGCCGAAAAGCATGAGCTCCGAAGATATCAGGAACAGAAAACTGACTGACAAGGACCGACAGGCACTGGCTCGAATTGCTGCCAATCAGGCAGCGGGGATCGAGTCGGTTTCCTGTCTGAAGCTCATTCCCCGACTCACGGACGAGCAACTGGGAGCTATGATCCGCTTGCGTGATGTCCGGCCGCGGAAACAGGCGGTGAGTGTTCGCCTGGACGAGAGTGTCATCACATGGCTGAAGTCAAAAGGAAAGGGTCATCTGACGCTAATCAACGATATTCTTGCGAACATGATGGAAGCGGAGAAACAAGCTCTGCATGGGCGTTAGACAACTCGCCCAGTAGCTGCCAGGAACGCCCAGTACACAGCAATTACGAGCAGTAAGGCGCTCCCCAGATTTAGTTTCAGGCAGGCGGAGATTAGCCTTGAGTCCTGCTTCTCGATTCTCTTGAAATAGATCTTCGAGGGTAGGGCACCCGGAGCGTGTGGTTTGTAACGCAAGTTCCCAACCCCACACGTTCAGAAGTCTGGTGATTTCAGGGAGGCCCATTTCACCTCACCGTCCGTGCTCAAACCTCAAACCTCAAACCTCAAACCATCTATCGGCATTCGCGACGGTTCGCCGACAAGAAGGCGCTCCAACCCAAGTCACCTTTGCAACTATTCTGCAATACGACTTGGGCTTGCCCCTAAGTTTCGGTTCGGGCGTGTCTTGCGAATCCTCAGAACCATCTCACAAAACCTTATGCTCCAGTTCCTTCTGTAGTCGATCCAGCAACGCAACAACGCCAACCACGGGTGCCCACTCTCGCATATAGTCCCAGTCCAGACCCCTGCGGGTAGCCACGCCGAGAATATCGCCCCACTGCCGGTCGGACGTCATTCCGCCCAATTGGTACCACCGAAGCTTGGAGAGGACCGTATCTTCCGCACTGGCCACCACCAGTCGGATCGAATCGGCACCCGGGATGGTCCAGATCTCCTCGGAAGCGCGAGCCAGTTCGGACCGATGGAAACTGTCACGTCCCACAGGAAAGATATCGATCTTGCTGGCGGTGGCAAGGTGCATCATGTTGAAACCACGGCCCAGGCGGATCGAGCGTTTCGCCTCATCCACGTCCATGTAAAACTCTGCGCCCACCCTTGCCGCCACCTCTTCGACCACAACATCGTCGATGTCCACCAGGAGATCAACATCGTTTGTATATCTCGGCAAACCGTGAATGGAACTGGCCACCGAGCCGGCGGCAAACCACAACAACCCCAAGTCATTCAGCACGGCAAGTAGCGACGTCAGCGCCTCATTCATCGGGAGCCCATCCGTACGCCTGTTGCACCAGGTCCTTGCCCAAACGCCTGGCTGCTGCGCGCAGAAAAATCTCCCGCTCGCTCGCCTCAGGACGCAAGTGCCGCTCCTGTGCGAGATAGGTCGCCTTCAGCGTTTCATGCATTTCCAGCACCAGTTGATACTTCTGTTCAGCCGGCATTCCATGATTCCGATCAAGGAACTTGCGCAGAAACGCCGGATCCGTGTCCGCCATCCAGCCGTGACTATAATTCATGAATTCAGTACAAGCTTACCGCCACTCATCCTGGAAATGGGACAGGCAGAACAAGTCATCGCTGCCGCGAAGCAGGGAGTATGTCGGAGCTGCCGAGGCTTCGTGGAAAGATTTGTAAAGCGCTAGCCGATTTCGACTGACCGGGCGAGTTTCACGGCCGGGTTGGACATCAGCTGATCCAGTACATCCTGGGGAACGAGCGTATCGGTGGAAACCACAGCAATAGCCTCCAGCGGTTCACCGGAATCACGGCGGCCCAGCGAGAAGTTGGCGATGTTGATCATGTTGGAACCGAGCACCGAACCTACGTGACCGATCACGCCGGGGACGTCCAGGTTCTTCATGCAGACCAGAGGGCCGGTCAGCGGGGCTTCGCAGTAAATACCGTCCACCTGCATCAGGCGGGGCTTGCCGAGCACAACCGCACCTTCCACGGTCGTCAGCGACGAATCGGTTTCAATTTCCAGCCGGATAGAATCCGCGTGACCAGACTTCTTGTCGTGGATTTCAGCAACCGTCCAGCCGCGCGAGGAAGCGATCTGCATCGCGTTAATCACGTTGGCCCGGGCTGCAGTAGAACGGTTCAGAACCCCGGCCAGACCCGCATTGCGGAGGAGCGTGGTGTTCATATCGGCGATCCGGCCGAAGTAGGTAAGGCGGATGGTGGTCGGGTTGCCCGTCAACAGATGGGCGGAGAATCGGCCGAGGCGCTCACAGAGATCAATGAACGGGGTCGCGGCCTTGTATTGATCAGGAGACAGTGACGGCATGTTGACCGCGTTGATCGCGACGCCGTTCTGCAGGTATTCCACCATCTGCTCGGCGATACGGACGCCGACGATTTCCTGAGCTTCTTCCGTGGCACCGCCGATGTGCGGGGTGGCAAGAACCTGGTCGAGGCTGAACAGGGGGAACGACGCATCGGTCGGTTCTTTGGCGAATACGTCGAGCGAGGCACCGGCAACCTTACCGGATTCAATGGCAGCCTTGAGGGCCAGCTCGTCCACCAGTTCGCCGCGAGCGCAGTTGACGATGCGAACGCCGGTCTTCATTTTGGCGAAGGCGGTTTCGTTGAGGAGCTTATCGGTTTCCGGCGTCAGCGAGACGTGAACCGTGATGTAGTCGCTCTGGGCATAAAGTTCGTCCAGCGTAACCAGTTCCACACCGAGGTCGCGGGCGATACCGGACGTGACATACGGGTCATACGAGACCACGCGCATTTCGAAGGCGCGGGCGCGGCGGACCACTTCACGGCCAATCGACCCCAGGCCAACGATGCCGAGCGTTTTGCCGCGTAGTTCGCTGCCGAGAAACTTCTTCTTTTCCCATTTGCCGGACTTAGTGGACGCGCTGGCCTGCGGAATGGCCCGGGCCATGGAAAGCATGAGCGCTATGGTGTGCTCGGCAACCGAGACAGCATTGCCGCCCGGGGTATTCATGACCAGGACCCCAGCGGCGGTAGCTGCCTGGAGGTCAACGTTATCCACACCAACCCCGGCGCGGCCAACCACACGGAGCTTCGGGGCCTGCTGCAAAACGTCGCCATTCACCTGGACGGCAGAGCGCACAACCAGGGCTTCGCAATCAGCCAGATGTTTGGCATACTCCTTCGGATTGGAGACGATTACGTTCCAGCCGGGCTGCGCCTGGAAGAGTTCAATGCCCGCCTGGGCCATGGGTTCTGCGATTAAAACGTTCATTATATTTATGCGGCCTCAGCGTCGGCTACAAGGCCGACGGATGTAGAAACAGATGGTTTGTCCTGGCAAGGCAGGCCCGTGGAATGAAGGGGTTGCTTGCTTATCTACACGGGAAGGAAGTAGAGTCTTTAGAATATCAAACATATGCCTCTAATCGACCAGTTGCAGAAAGATCTTGTGGCCGCCATGAGGGCCAAAGAAGAACTAAAACTCGGCACCATCCGCATGGTGAAGACGGCATTGCAGAAGGCGCTGTCAGTGGACCCCTCGAAACCTCTGGGCGACGCGGGCGAGCAACAGTTACTAAAGAGCCTGGTGAAGCAGCGTGTGGAAGCGGCGGAGATGTTCCGTAAGGGTGGCCGGGAAGAACTGGCAGCCAAAGAAGAAGCGGAAAAGCTGATTATCGAAGGCTATCTGCCTGCTTCGGCATCGGAAGAAGAGATTCTGGCTGCGGTGGAAGCCGCTCTGGTGGAAACAGGTGCCACCGCGGCGAAGCAGATGGGCGTGGTGATTAAGGCTGCCAGTGCGAAACTGGCAGGCAAGACCGTAGACGGTCGTGTGCTGAGCGAAAAGGTAAAAGCGAGATTGCAATGAGCCAACACAAGCCGTTTGTCCCCCCCGGTCTGAAAATGAGCGAGTTCACCCTTCGGGCGACGCTCATTGGCCTGGTGATGTGCGTGGTCCTGGGGGCCGCGAATGCGTATCTGGGCCTGAAGGCTGGCCAGACCATCGCCGCCACTTACCCGGCAGCGGTGATCGGGATGGCGGTTCTGCGGCTGTTCAAGGGCTCCATCCTTGAGGAAAACATTGCCCGAACGGCGGGGTCAATTGGCGAATCGGTGGCGGCGGGCGCGATTTTCACGATTCCCGCATTTGTGATTTCGCGGAGTTGGGTGAATTTCGATTCGTCGGGGTCGTATTGGAAATCGACCGCCCTGATGATTGTGGGCAGCGTTCTGGGCGTTCTGTTTGTCTCGCTGATTCGACGGGCGCTGGTGGAGGATGATTCCCTGCCGTTTCCGGAATCAGTGGCGGCGGCGCAGATCCACAAAGCCGGCCAGGTGGGGGCTCAAGCGGCAAAGTACCTGTTCTACAACATGGCCTTCGGGAGCCTGGTATTCCTGACAAGTGCGTTTGGAGGGTTCGCCACAGAACGTGACTGGTTTTTCACGATCGGGAACCTGGGCAAAACATCCCTGCGACTGGGGCCGCTGGGCTCAACAAACACGCTCGCGACGGGCGGCGTCACGGTCTTCTCCGGCCCGTCCATCAGCCCCGCGTATATCGGTGTCGGCTACGTGATTGGACCGCAACTGGCCTCCCTGAACTTCTCTGGCTCGGTGATTGCGTGGGGCCTGATGATTCCGCTGCTCATTTACTTCCTGGGACCCCAATTGCAGGCCTTACTGCCGCCAAACCACACGGAAGAAAGCTGGCTGGCACTTGCCAACGGCGTCTGGCGCTTCATCGTCAGGCCCATCGCGGTGGGCACCATGCTCACCGGTGCCTGCTTTACCTTGTTCAAGATGCGGAAGGCTCTGATTGGCGGGATTGCGCGCGCGTTTAAGGAGCTGAAGGCCGGGCAACCGCCCATCGAGCAGACGGCCCGCACCGAGCAATATATGAGCTCGCGGATCGTGCTGACGGGTATCTTCCTCGTGTTTCTGACGATGATTGCTCTTTACTTCTACCTCTCCGGTGGTATTGTTCCGGCGCTCACGGCAGCTATCGTCATGCTGGTGGTTGGCTTCTGTTTTGCTACCGTTTCGGGATACCTGGTCGGAGTCATCGGGTCGTCGAACAACCCGATTTCCGGCCTGACGCTGTCAACACTGATCATTGCGGCACTCCTGATGGTGTCGCTGGGCGTTTCCGGATCGAGCGGTGTAATCGCCGTCCTGGGCGTGGCGGCGGTGGTCTGCGTTTCGAGCGCAGTCGCCGGCGAACTGCTGCAGGACTTCAAGGTCGGCTACATCATCGGAGGTACGCCACGAAGTATCCAGATCGTGGAACTGATTGCGGTGGTGGTAGCCTCAGCCGTTATGTACTTCCCGCTGCTGGCTCTCCACCAGGGCAACATCAACACGGGCGGCATCGGCTTCGGGGATCCAAAACTCCCCGCACCGCAAGCCGGGCTGATGGCCTCACTGGCACAGGGCATCGTGGGCGGCGATATGGCGTGGCCCCTGATTGCGGGCGGGATTCTGCTGGGCGTGGCCCTGATTATGACGGGTGTGGAAAGTCCCATGCTGGTCGCCATTGGCATGTACCTGCCGATTGGGACGACTTTCGCCATCTTCATCGGAGGTCTGATCCGTTGGGCGACGGACGCGATTGGCGCCAGGCGTGGTCTGAACGAAGGCCAGAAGACCCGGGTGGAAAATGTGGGTGTGCTGGCGGCGTCGGGGTTAATCGCAGGAGAAGCTTTGAGCGGCCTCGGTATTGCCTGGTTCAACTACAAAGACATTACGGTTCCGCAGATCTCCGCGCACCCGTCCTACACGATTGGGCTGGTGGTGTTGGCGATGATTGCGCTGATCCTGATTCAGGTGCCGCTGTCCAACGCCGGCAATCCGGAAGACCCGGCGCCACCCTCGGCCATGATGTAGCTAAATCAGCTTCACATCACCGACCTGGCGACACCAGGCTGTAATCCCGCGGTCCAGTGTCAACAGGCGCGCCTTCAGACAGCGGGCGGTGGCCACAATTATGCGATCCGCCGGATCGCCGTGAAAGACGCCTGGGAGCCTCGTGCTGTCGATCGCGATTTCAGGGGTTAGCCCCACCAGAGACAACCCCGGCGTTCTTAGTGCTTCGGCTACCCACTTATCACAAGGCACGTTGAATCGCAATCGTCCCTTGGCTTCCAGCATGGCGACTTCCCAAACAGAAATTGCGGACAGCCGAAGTTCGCCACGGTCGGCGGCGTCCTGCAGTACGCGAAGAACGGAGGGCTTGATGCTTCCAGGTACACCATTTTGTAACCATACCCAGTAATGCGTATCCAGCAGTACAGGGCCGGGCTTGCCCACCCACGAACTAGAGTTCGGCATCCCAAATCTCGCCGGAGCTTGCGATGATGTCGCCGGAGATCGTCACCGACCCCCTCATCCGGCCAAACAGGTCTGGAGCGGGTGCGTCAGTGGGGACAAGGCGAGCCACCGGCTTACCGTGCTTTGTGATCACGATTTCTCCCCGCGTCTGCTGGACATCGTCGAGCAGTTGAAGGCAATGTGCCTTAAATTTACCGGCCGGAATGTTCATAGTCACCATAGTCATAATCCCATAGTCAAACTGGGCCCGGTTGGCTTCTGCGCAAATTTATAATTCTAAGATTGCGTCTCACTCCCCGAACCCTATATACTCCTCAACTAATGTCCTATTTCGATATCTGGCCGTTCCTTGCGTTGATCATCTGTCTGGGAGTCTTGGTAGTACTGGCGCGGCGTGGCCAGCTTCGGCTGGGGATCATGATGTTCGTCAACTACATTGTGTGGGGTGCCTGGTACGTCACGATCAGCACCTACGTAACCGCGACGCTTCATTTCACCGGCACTCAGGCCGGAGCTATTTTCGGGACGGTGTCCATCGCGTCCATGATCTCTCCGTTCTTCATTGGCCTCGTGGCGGATCGGCTTTTCGCCACGGAACGAGTGATGGCGGTGCTCTACGGCCTCTGCGCCATCCTTATGTTCCTGGTGACGAAGGCCACAACGTTCCCGGAAGTCTACACCATCATGCTGGCCTTCTGCCTCTGCTACTTCCCGACCGTGGCACTCACCAATTCCATAGGCTTCCAGCTGGTAAAGGACCCGGGCAAGGAATTCCCTCTAATTCGGCTCATGGGCACGTTCGGCTGGATTTTCATCAACCTTCTGGTTGGCTATAAGAAGTGGGAGACGACGGTGGATCAGTTCTGGGCCACCGCCGCAGCGGCCATCGTGATGGTGGTCATCTGTCTGACGATGCTGCCCCACATGCCGCCGAAGGGTAAGGGTACGGCGGTCAGCGTTCGGTCCATTCTGGGGCTCGACGCGCTCGTCATTATGAAGAACAAGGCCTACTTCTTCTTCGCTATGGCTTCCGTTCTCGCCTGCATCCCGCTCACCTTCTACTACTCCTTCACCAACACATATCTGAATGAGGTCAAGGTGGAAAACGCCGCGGGTATCATGACCCTGGCGCAGGGGTCCGAAGTGGTGATGATGCTGCTGATGCCATTCATCTTCCGCTACCTCAGCGTTCGCTATATCGTCATCGTCGGTCTGGTTTGCTGGGCAGTTCGCTACGCACTGTTTGCCGTTGGCGACGCGGGCAGCGGCATGTGGATGTTCTACATTGCCATCCTGCTCCACGGTGCCGCTTACGACTTCTTCTTCATGACCGGTCAGTTGTACACCGACCAGGTTGCCCCGCAGCATCTCCGCAACACGGCACAGGGCTTTATTACCTTCCTGACCTACGGCGTCGGGATGCTGGCCGGGTCGCTGCTCTCGGGCGGCGCGGTGGATTACTTCACCAAAATGGTGAACGGTGCCCAGGTCCGCGACTGGTATTCGTTCTGGATGTTCTCTGCCGCCATGTCGGCCGGCATCCTCGTCATGATTCTGTTGGCGTTCCGTACGAACGAAAAGATTCAACCCAAAGAAGTCTAAAGCAAAGAAGTCTAAAGCAAAGAAGTCT
>Ga0114970_10003034_pt1 | contig 12444 bp, 9 predicted proteins | sample M_140205_XF_Meta_FD_87030 | JGI IMG/M metagenome (GOLD analysis project Ga0114970, IMG submission 87030) | Freshwater microbial communities from Lake Montjoie, Canada to study carbon cycling - M_140205_XF_MetaG | ecosystem: Environmental > Aquatic > Freshwater > Lake | place: Lake Montjoie... | reverse complement strand
TCAAGTAGCGCATGTGACGAGATTTCAGAAGCTGTCGCCGATCGATGAACTGCAGCACCTCGATTACCTCCTGCGAGCGCCCACACTGGATTTCCCGGGTAGCGGTGATCATGTTCTCCGCGAATCGGCCGTAGTTGAGACCTGCTCGCGTATTGAAAGTCCATTTGACGACAACGTTCCGTCATGCGTCACAGATGCTGCTGCTCCAGTCGATGTCACCGTCCTCCAAGAAGGCGGATTTAATACCGCGTACATCCATCCGCCTGGTTACTACTTCGTAGATGGTTCAATTACCCGGGCAGCAAAGGCAGTAGCCGGGGACAGTTTGGGACTCCTCACAGTTGGGCGGCTGGCAGGACTTTTTTGGGTTTGGGCAGCTGTTGCACTCCTGTGGTTCGCATTTAAAGAATTTGACGCTTCAGAGTCGATCGCTGCGATCGGAATCGTTCTGGTCATCACAGCCCCCACATTTTTGAGCGCAGTCTCCACGATCAATCCAGACGGCTCGGCTGTTGCGGTTGGAGCAGCAGCACTCTGGGCGGCAGCTCGATGGGAGAGGACAAAGCGCGGAGCGTGGATGCTCGTTGTCGTTGGCGCGATTGCGGTGATGACCAAGTTTTCGAATCTCTCGGGTGTGGCAATCGCATTGATATTTGTCCTCGTACCTGCGATTCGGCCAACATTCCGTCGCGTACGTTTAATGGGTCTCAGATCTCTCGGCTCAGATTCCGATGATCGTCAGCGAATCTTGCTTGTAGGGATTTCTGGTTTGGTGGTTGCTGTCGCGTCGATTGTGCTGAGGATTGGTCAGGCGATTGTGCAAGTAATTCCGCCAAACGAGTTGCCGATGGCGGCGCCCACGATCGTCGAACATCTTCCAGCAATACAGATCGCTGCGTCATGGCGTGTCGGGCTTTCACCACTTCAGGCAGCATGGTTCGCGTCGTTTCTACAGACAGCACTCGTTCGAACGCTTATTCCAATCGTGGATTTCGCAGTAATCGCAGGGGCTGTTGTCGGAGGTGCCATCGCAGCGGTCGGAAGTCGAGCACGGCGACTTGCATGGTGCACTCTCGGCGTTGGCGTCGCGTTTGGTCCGGCGTTTGCGACGTTTCTCTACTTCGTTCAGGGGGTGACCATATCAATTCCTCCGCGATACGGACTTTCGATGGTCCCTGCTTTGGTGGTCGCTGCAATACCTGTACTTCGAATCCGTCTTGGATTTTGGATCGGATCTGTACTCGCTTCTGTCGCAGCAATAGCAGCGGTAGCAGCGATGATTCATCCGGTTGTTGTTTGAGTTTTTACGGCGTTTAGCGAACGCCGCGTTCGATCCACTCGATGCGACCGGGCTCCAAATTCGGATTGGAATAGGGATCCGTGGCCAGGTGAGAGCCCCAGCGTGAAAAAAGCAGATCAGATTCAACGTTGGTTACGGACGCATCTCGAGTAACGCTTTCAAAATGAAAAAGTGTGGCGTGAGGACTAACAAGGTTTCGTAGTCCGATATCTCGAAGCCCCAGAACGAAATCGACGTCATTGAAATTGTTCGGGAAATCCAGCGACATTCCACCGACAGAGTCATAGACGGAAGGCTGGATAGCGATGCAGGCAGCAGTTACACCTATGCATTCTCGAGTCACAGTCAACATGCCGTCGGGTCCGGCGTAGTCGCCGTCGTATCCTGCGAAGACATGGAAGGTTCCGTCGGCATAGCGGTGCCCGATGTGTTGCAGTCGTCCGTCAGCAAGAAGCAGTTTGGCGCCAACCGCACCAACTCCCGGTTCCATCGCAAGGCCGACAAGTTCTTCGATAAATCCGGGACTAATGACCTGCATGTCATCGTTGAGGAGGAGGAGGCAGTCGCCAGAAGCGGCTGCACGCCCTTGATTTATCTTGTCTGAGAAATTGAATGGTTGGTCGTAGGCAACCCAGACAAGGCGATCTCCGCAAAGCCGGGTGAGGGCACGGCGCACAAGGGGAGGCGTATCAACATCTGCGACCACCACGAATTCAAGGTTTGTCCAGGTTGCGAGTTCGATAATCGAAGAGATGAGGTCGATGACAAAGGTTCTTGCTTGGCCCCAAACGAGTCCCGACGAGCCCCGGGTGGGAATGATGAGGCTTACCAACATTGAAGTATCGACAGTCCGCCTGAGGTGAAGCGCGTTGTTTGGCTCAGCAATTTCCACCTGAGCGAGGATGCCAACTCGACCACAGTGCTCCTGAACGACGCTGGCGCATTCGAGGAGATCAGTTGAGTGGTAGCGATTGAGAACAGCTGGATCCGATTCGGTTCGCGAGACGAGCGTTTCAGGTATGTGGGCGACGGCGCCTCCAGTTTCAGAAAGGCGAAGCAAGAGTTCCCAACGGAGAGCGAGGCCCCGTCTGGTCGCGGGCACGGCGGCGATCATGGCGAGCGCGGCGTCCCTTCGGAGCGCCAAGAGGTCACCTACGTACCATTGTGACCGTAAACGTTCGGGCGACCAATCTGGTTTGAACGACGACCAAAGGTGGCGCCCGCGAGAATCAGTCACCGACTCATCGCAATAGGCCGCGATTACGGCCTCATCAGAAAAAGCTTTGGCGAAGAGATCGAGGGCTCTGGCATCGATAGTGCTTCGTCGGTCTGCGATAACGACGACATCGGCCACAGTGGATCGCAAAGCTTGTTCAAATTCCTGAGGCGTCAAGGCGTCCTCAATAATCAGGACATCAATCGTGGTCATCAGCGTTTGAAGACTGCGAGAAGAGACCGAGATCGAACGACGATCGGGCGCAGATAGGTCTTCGGGAGAGAGATTCTGCGTAGAACACTCCGGGCGAGGGGAATTCTCCGGATTATTCCGTTACGAAACCAAACAAAATCTCGCTGCCAGCGCCGAACTTCATTTTCGAGTTCCACGACTCTTGCTCTGGCCCGACCGGCATCAAACTCGGCCCTCATGGCTGCGTCTCGAGCCCCAAGCGCGTCGAGAGCAAGTTGTTCGTAGGATTTCTCTGAAGGGCCCACCAATCCCCTCAGATGTTCGACCTCGAGACGAAGCAACTCAATCTCGGACTCGTTCTGCGCGGAACTCTCGTTAGACGCCATAGAAGAAAGGTTAGCGGAGCCTCAAGAACCGTTATTGGGGGTCGTTGTATGCAAAGGCTTGGAACAAGAGCGACGCTGCTTTCGTGGGCGTGACTTCACCCATCGCTACGCTCGATTCAATCTCGGGTAGGAGTGCTGTGACACGGTCATGAGATCGGAAACGCTCTAAAAGTGCGTCGCCAATTTCGCTCCAGAGCCACGCTACGGCCTGTGCTGAGCGGGCTTCGAGTAGCTCGCCATTGGCGGTGACGGTCGAACGGAACGACAACACTGCATCCCAAATCTCGGAAATGCCAACGTCATTGAGAGCAGAACACGCGAGTACTTCCGTTGCCCATGCGCTCCACTTCGGTCGCAGTAAGTGAACCGCGCTCGCGTAGTCACCACGAGTACGCGCTGCGGCTGCGGCAAGGTCACCATCGGCTTTATTGACAATGACGAGGTCAGCCAGTTCCATGATGCCTCGTTTGATTCCCTGGAGTTCATCGCCGCCGCCTGGTGAAACAAGGAGAGCAAAGAGGTCAACCATGTCCGAAACCGCAACCTCTGATTGACCGACACCGATTGTTTCAACAATGACAACATCGAACCCCGCTGCTTCGCAGAGCAGCATTGCTTCGCGTGTGCGCCGTGCTACGCCGCCGAGCTGTCCGCTGCCGGGGGAGGGACGAATGAATGCGTTTGGCTGGTTCGCCAGTTCGCCCATTCGCGTCTTATCGCCGAGGATCGATCCGCCGGTCAGTCGGCTCGAAGGATCAACGGCAAGAACGGCAAGGCGCAGTCCTTGACTGATGATGTGGTTTCCGATTGCTTCAATGAACGTCGATTTCCCAACCCCGGGCGGACCGGAAATCCCGACGCGAACAGCGCTGCCCGTGGAAGGCAGCACAGCTTCGAGCACAGCATCGGCGATGACACGGTGTTGAGGTCGGGTGGACTCGGCGAACGTGATCGCTCGGGCCAAAGAACGCCGATCGCCGGAGCGAATCCCCTCGATGAGGGAGACGGCATCCTCGGCGGCTTCGGTCACGAGTTGGGACTGTTCTCGGCAATGAGAGCGAGCACCTTGCGGGCCGCTGAAGGAATGTTCGTGCCGGGTCCGAAGATTGCCGCAACACCAGCGTCGGTGAGCATGTCGTAATCCTGTGGAGGAATAACGCCACCGCACACCACAAGGATGTTGTTGGCGCCGGCCTTCTTCAACTCGTCGATGAGCATGGGCACGAGGGTTTTGTGCCCGGCGGCCTGGCTCGAAATACCAACTACGTGGACGTCGTTTTCGATGGCATCGCGGGCTGCTTCAGCAGGAGTTTGGAACAGCGGACCCATGTCGACGTCGAAGCCGAGGTCGGCAAATGCGGTGGCGATGACCTTTGCGCCGCGATCATGGCCGTCCTGACCCATTTTGGCGACGAGCATGCGCGGACGGCGACCTTCGGTCTTTGCGAATGCTTCAATCTCGCCCTGAAGGGCCGTGAAGTCTTCATCGCCTTCGTAGGCCTTTGCGTACACACCAGCAATGGTACGGACTTCGGCCTTGTGTCGGCCGAATACCGCTTCCATGGCGTCAGAGATCTCACCAAGGGTGGCTCGTGCTCGGGCTGCGTCGATGGCAAGGGCAAGCAGATTGCCATCGGACTTGGCGCCTTCGGTGAGTGCAGTGAGAGCAGCGGCACAGGCAGCGTCGTCACGATTCGCACGAACGGTGGCCAAGATGGCTAACTGCTCGTTGCGTACCTTGGTGTTGTCGATATCGAGAACGTCGACCATTTCAACGTTCTCGGGCACATACTTATTGACGCCGACAACGGTGTCTTGGCGCCGGTCGATCCGAGCCTGCTTGCGTGCGGCTGACTCTTCGATGCGCAATTTCGGCATGCCTGATTCAACAGCCTTCGTCATGCCGCCCAGTTCTTCGACCTCGCAGATAAGCGTCCACGCTTCATCCACGAGTGATTGTGTGAGCGACTCGATGTAATAGGAACCACCAAGAGGATCGACGGTGCTGGTGACGCCAGATTCCTCGGCGATGATGAGCTGAGTATTGCGAGCGATGCGAGCACTGAAGTCGGTGGGTAGGCCCAGCGCTTCGTCGAAGGAATTGGTGTGAAGACTTTGCGTTCCGCCAAGTACGGCAGCAAGTGCCTCGATGGTTGTGCGAACCACGTTGTTGTAGGGGTCTTGTTCGGTCAGCGAAACGCCCGACGTCTGACAATGGGTGCGGAGCATGAGAGAACCAGGCTTTTTCGGCTCAAACTCGCTCATGACTCGGTGCCATAGAACTCGCGCGGCGCGCAGTTTGGCAACTTCCATGAAGAAGTTCATTCCAATCGCGAAGAAGAACGAAAGGCGGCCAGCGAAGAGGTCGACGTCGAGTCCCTTGTCGAGAGCGGCGCGGACGTATTCCTTGCCGTCGGCAATTGTGAACGCCAGTTCTTGAACTGCAGTCGCTCCGGCTTCTTGCATGTGATAGCCGGAGATCGAAATCGAGTTGAACTTCGGCATTTCGTTCGCTGTGTAATCAATGATGTCAGCGATGATGCGCATGCTTGGGGCAGGCGGGTAGATGTAGGTGTTGCGGACCATGAACTCTTTAAGAATGTCGTTCTGGATCGTTCCGGCGAGTAGCGCGCGATCTACGCCTTGTTCTTCACCAGCAACGACGAACATGGCGAGGATCGGAATGACCGCGCCGTTCATCGTCATTGACACGCTCATCTGATCGAGCGGAATACCGTCGAACAGGATCTTCATGTCCTCAACCGAATCGATAGCGACGCCAGCCTTACCGACATCGCCCACGACGTTGGGGTGGTCGGAGTCGTACCCGCGATGTGTGGCGAGATCGAAGGCCACCGACAGACCCATCTGGCCGGCAGCGAGGTTGCGACGATAAAACGCGTTCGATTCTTCGGCGGTGGAGAACCCTGCGTACTGGCGGATCGTCCACGGTCGATTGGTGTACATCGTGGCTCGCACGCCGCGGGTGTATGGGGCAAAGCCTGGGAGTGTGTCGACATCGCCGAGCGCCTCGAGATCGGCAGCGGTGTAGATCGGTTTCACGGCGATGCCTTCGGGGGTTTCCCAAACGAGATCGGCGGGATCGGCACCCTTGAGGTCTTTGGAGGCCGCATCGGCCCAGGCGGTGGGGAACTGTTCTGAGGAAGTCACCCCCTCAGACTAAGAGGGAGGGCGCGCGGGTGTCATGCTGGCGGTTATGGGTACTGCGGCGAACCGTGTCGATAATGGAGTTCAGCTCCAGTTCGACGCGGTTTCTTTCTCGGCACCCGGTGGGACCAAACTTCTCCACCGAGTGGACCTAAGCGTCGACCGAGGCGCGGTCACGGTGCTGGCCGGCCCATCCGGAGCAGGAAAGTCCACCCTGTTGCGGCTCGGGAACCGCCTGGAAGTTCCCTCAGAAGGCTTGGTGCGGTTCAAGGGGACCGATCTGACCGCTCTCGATCCACAACAGGTCCGAAGAAGTGTGGGGATGATCTTTCAGCGACCGATTCCATTCCCGGGCTCTGTGCGGTCCAACCTCGCAGTCGCCGATGCCTCGGCTACCGATTCGGCGTTCGTGGCCGTGCTTCGCCGGGTGGGGCTCGACCCGACGATGCTTGATCGAGTTGCTGACGATCTCTCGGGTGGAGAAGCCCAGCGCATGTGCATCGCAAGGACACTGCTCACTCAGCCTGAGGTGATCTTGATGGATGAACCAACCTCGTCACTCGATCCCGAGAATCGCATCGGCATCGAAGACTTGGCTCGTGAATTGGCCCACGAAGGAATTGGTGTGATCTGGGTCAGTCACGACCTCTCTCAGGTTCAGCGCATTGCCGATCGGATTGAAGTTCTGATTGACGGGCGGAACGCTACTCCGGTGGAAACGCTCGGCTACTTAGATCAGGAGACTGAGGGCGAACCATGAGCGACACGCAGATCGGTTGGATGGGTGTCACCGCGTCGCTCATGCTCGTAGCAATTGCGATCGGACTTTCACTTTGGCGACAGTTGCATCTGACTCGGTCGTTGCTTTGGTCGTCGGCCAGAGCAGCGGTGCAACTTCTGCTTGTTGGTTTTGCGCTTCGCCTGGTTCTGGATTCGAAAGCGTCGGTCTGGTGGGCATGGTTGTGGGTTGTGGTGATGATCGTCTTCGCAGGGTTCACGATCCGAAGTCGCGCGAAAGAAGTCCCAGGGATTCTTCTTCTCGGGACAATCTCCATGCTTACAGTCGTTGTCGTCAGCTTGTCAGTAATTTTCGGATTTCATATTTTTCCGATGCAAGGACGCACGATTGTTCCGCTTGCTGGAATGATGATCGGGAATTCAATGACTGCTTGTGTATTGGTTGGTCGGCGCATCGTCGGCGAACTTTCTGACAAACGCGATGAAGTCGAGTCGCGTCTCGCTCTTGGGTTGTCCTGGTCGGATGCGTCTCAGCCCTACGTCCGGTCGGCATTGCGAACTGCTCTCGTGCCGCAGATCGAGTCGACTAAAGCTGTGGGCCTTGTCTTCCTCCCTGGAGCCATGACGGGCCTTGTTCTTGCCGGAGTAGATGCGGTCAACGCGGTGACAGTGCAACTCGCAATCATGTATTTGATTCTGGGTTCGGTGGCGACCAGCGTTACCGTGATGGGTATTGGTCTTACGAGACAGATGTTCAGCTCCGACCACCGAATGAAGCCGATTGCTCGCGCTTCGCACTAAAACTTGATGAATCCGGTGTGAACTTCGATAGAGAACGTCGCGCAAGCGACTTTGCCACCCATCGTCCCCGGTAGCGTGAGAACCAATGACAAAGCATTTCGTGATCATTGGCGGTGGACCGGCGGGCAACACCGCGGCGACCTATGCGGCTCGATTCGGAGCCAAGGTCACGATGATCGAACGAGATCTCATCGGGGGAGCAGCGCATCTCCGAGATTGCGTGCCATCGAAAGCGATGATCGCCACGGGAAGTGCGCTTGGAACTATCAACGACGCTCAGCGCATGGGTCTCACCGATGTGTCCGCCACTCTCGATTTCGATGCGCTCCGTCAAAGGATTGCACTGATTGGCGAACGTCTCGAGCGTTCGACCACGTCGCTTCTTGAAAGCCAAGGGGTCAAGTTGCTTCATGGCACCGGTCGCTTGGTTGGTCCGCGCCAGGTCGTCGTAGAGACTGAAGAAGGGTCTCTTGAGATTGATGCCGATGTGGTTCTGTTGGCCACGGGAAGTCGTCCTCGTATTCCTGAGTGGGCGCAAATCGATGGCGAACGCATCCTGACGACTCGCGATGCGTACCCACCGCGAACATTGCCCGAGCACCTCGTGGTGATCGGTTCCGGTGTTACCGGTGTCGAGTTTGTTCATATGTTCAAGTCGTTTGGTAGCGAAGTCACTCTTATCGTGAGCCGGCAGCAAGTTCTACCGCTCAAGGATCCCGAGGTCGCTGCGGCGCTGGAGGCAGACTTCCTAGCGCGTGGCGTGACGCTGCTGAAGGGTGCAAAAGCGCGCAGTGGAGTTGCAACGGCAGACGGCGTCACTATCGAGTGCACCGACGGTCGCGTCGTGACTGGCTCGCACGCGCTGTTAGCGATTGGCTCGATTCCAAATACGGACAATCTCGGATTGAGCGATGTAGGCGTCGAGCTGATTGATGGGTATGTGAAGATCGATCACAACTGCCAGAGTTCGGTTCCGCACGTCTATGCCGCGGGCGACATTTCCGGGAAACTTCCGCTGTCCTCCGTGGCCTCGCTGCAGGGCCGAAAAATCGCTGAACATGCCATGGGTCTCCATTCCGGCCCTCATCGACACATTGATTACGAGAAGGCGGCCAGCGCGATCTTCACCGAGCCTGAGATTGCCGATGTTGGGTTGGCGGAGGTCGATGCTTTCGCTATGGGGCGCAAGATCCGAGTCACCAAAGTTCCGTTTTCGGCGAATGCCAAGGCACTTATCGAAGATGACGCACGCGGATTCGTGAAGATCATTTCTGATCCAGCAACTGGAGTCGTTCTGGGCGGAGCGATCGTTGGTCGACATGCTGCTGAACTGATCTCGGTAATCGCTCTAGCGGTGAGCGCGGGACTTCGAGTGGCCGATCTCCATGAGTCATTGTTTGTTCATCCGTCGATGGCGGAGGCGTTGACCGATGCAGCCGAGTGAACCGACAGACCAGATGGGAGCACCCCGCCGAGTCCCGACGGCGAAAGACTTTCCGACAACAGGTCCCTTTAGTCTGGCTGCACCAGGACCCCGATTCGGAGCTCGTGCGCTCGATCTTTCAGTTGTTGCGCTTCCCGTCTTGATTGTGATTGCCATCACTGCGAAGTCCATCAATGGCCAACTCGAATTTGATGTTCCGAACTGGTTGCTTCCGGCGGCACTGGCCTATGCGGTCATCTATGAATTCCTTTTCCTTCTCTTGATACAACGAACGCTCGGGAAATTGCTCTTTGGCTTGCGAGTTGTCCGCTACGCCGACGGCGGTCGTCCGTCAGCAAATCAGTGCGGACTTCGAGCGCTGCTGCCATGGTCGGCATTAGCGCTCCCGGTCGGTCCGTTCGCCGTTGGCGCAATGTTCCTTGTCTATGGAACTGGAATCGGCGGAGAGCTGCATCGCGGATGGCCCGATCGGGTTGGCGGAACTCTTGTGATTTCGACGCGCTGAGTTCCCTCGCGATCTACTCTCACTTCCAGTCGAGATGGTGCAGTTGATTCGGAATTGGGGGACTGATGTCAGCGAAGGTGTATCGAGTCGTGCAGTGGACGACGGGCAATGTTGGCCAGCGTTCAGTGATCGCCGCGGTTGGGAATCCTGAACTCGAGATCATCGGTTGTTACGCGTGGGGGCCCGAAAAAGTGGGTCGCGATGTAGGAGAACTCTGTGGGATTGAGCCCATTGGGATTCTCGCCACCGACGACATCGACTCCCTTCTGAATTTGAAACCCGACTGCGTGATCTACAACCCCAAGTGGCCTGATGTTGATCACATGGTCCGCATCCTTGAGAAGGGGATCAACATCACGGCGACTGCAGGTTTCATCACCGGGCATGCACTTGGCGCTGATCGCCTACGCATCCTCGATGCTTGCGAACGAGGAAAGAGTTCAATCTTTGGATCGGGAATGAACCCCGGCATAGCCAACCTGCTTGGCATCGTGTCTGCCGGAGTCTGCGATCGGATCGACTCGATCCGCATGCTCGAATCGGTCGATTCAACTGGCTACGACTCGGGGGATACCGAAAAATCGGTTGGCTATGGGCGCCTTCCGAACGATCCCGAATTATCGGAACTGACAAAGAAGGGCACGGCAGTCTTTGGTGACGCGGTGTATCTCATGGGTCAGGCCTTAGGTGTTGAGTTCAACGATGTGCGCTGCGAGACCGAGTACGCCATCACGACCGAAGCACTTGATCTTGGTTCTTGGTCGATCGATGCTGGGTGCGTCGCTGGAGTTTCTGCCAGTTGGCAAGGGTGGATCGGCGAACGCAAACTGGTGTCGTGTGATGTGCGTTGGCGTAAGGGTCGAACGCTTGAACCGGACTGGAAGATCGAACACGGCTACATCGTGGAGATCGATGGCATGCCATCGGTGCGCACCAAACTCGAAGTGTTTCCCCCAAAAGATTTCAAAGCGAAGTCTTTTAGCGACTACATGGTGCTGGGCATGGTGATGACGTCACTACCTGCCGTGGATGCGATCGCGTCAGTGTGCAACGCCAAACCTGGCATCGTCACGTATCTTGATCTTCCATTGCCCACGCCCAGTGGCTGGGTGCACTGAACCTCCTTCGAGAAAGTCACCAGTTGGGGATTCGAGAGCTGCGGGGATCGTGTTTTCGGAGGTGTTACCGTTCATGATTCTCGCAATTCGCGGGGGAGAAAACTGCAAAAAACAGGTTAAACGTGGGAATCAGACGGCACCCAAAGTCGGACATTCGTGGAGTAGTCGACCAGTGGTCACCGGTGCTTATTGGGTGGGCCTATGACGCAGGGGCACTCGATACCCCACTCGGCCTGGCCGTTTTTGTCGACGACGTCGAAGTCGCACGACTCAAGGCCTCGGAGCCTCGTGCGGATGTCAGTCGCGCCGGGTACGAAGTTCTTCGCTGTGGCTTCAGTTTTGAGATCCATGAATACATCCGCCACACCTCGCATATTCGAGTGATCGATGTGTCAAGCGGGCGTGAGATTTTTTCGTCACCTACTGACTCCCCGTTTCGACTTCTAACGCCTCGTGCTAATGAATCCGAGATCGGTAGCGCGTCGTTCTTGGGCGAATATGGCGACGATGAATTGTTAATCTCTGCGGTGCAAGGAAGCGGATCTGTGGCGCTGCTTTCATCGCATCGATCTCGCTACGTTTCCGACAGGGCTCTGCGGCTCCTCGTGGAATCGTTGCAAGCAGAGGGTATCGTCGTCGTTGTAATCGACTCCTCGAAAGAAAAACCAGGAAACACGTTTGGGGCCGAAAAAGTTTTTTGGCGTAAGAACTCCGGGTTTGATTTCGCTTCATGGTGTGCGGCTTTCGAGAAGTACGAACCAGTGCTCCGTTCTTGCGAACGCCTATATCTGGTTAATGACAGCTGCCTTGGGCCATTGAATGGACTCGGAGAATTACTAGCGAAAGGGTGGGGTCTCGACGTTGATGTTTGGTCCTGCACCGACTCGTGGAATCACGGTTACCACTTGCAGTCGTATTTTCTCGCGTTTGGAAAAAAATCGATTGCAGGGGGGGCGTTGTCGCGCTTCATCGATTCGTATTCAAATCCACTAATGAAACAGGACGTGATCACGGAAGGGGAACTCGCGCTTTCCCGTCAACTTCTTTCTGAAGGGGTGGAGTTGGCGGCGGTCTATCCCTACGAGGATTTGGTCCAGCGCTTCCTGAGTTCCTTTGAGGCGGAAATCACTCGAAAGATGAGCGCGCCTGAAGTGCGAGCACTTCGTGAAGTCGATCCCTCCTACATGCCGCAGGATGTCGTTGCACTTCGGTCGATTTACGACTCGGTGCGCGTTGGCGATCCGCTCAATCCAACGCATGCGTTTTGGCGACAACTCCTTGATTCCGGATTTCCATTTATGAAACGCGACCTTTTGGCGCGCGATCCATCGGGAGTTAGCGACCATGTCGAAATTTTTGAGTGGCTATCGAAAATGGGCTCGCAGAATTTCCTCGAAGTTGCGAACGAGGATCTCAAGCGGCGCGATTCGAATCGCGTCCAAACGCTGAACACCTGAATCTCTCAGAAGTGGTCCAGGTGTTGCGGGAATCGATTACTCGATAACAACAACGACATCGCCAGAGCCAACCGAGTCGCCAACAGCGACCTTGATCTCTTTGACAGTGCCGGCCTTGT
>Ga0114970_10003033_pt1 | contig 12444 bp, 10 predicted proteins | sample M_140205_XF_Meta_FD_87030 | JGI IMG/M metagenome (GOLD analysis project Ga0114970, IMG submission 87030) | Freshwater microbial communities from Lake Montjoie, Canada to study carbon cycling - M_140205_XF_MetaG | ecosystem: Environmental > Aquatic > Freshwater > Lake | place: Lake Montjoie... | reverse complement strand
TTGACGGTAAATTGCAGCCCCTCACCCGCGCCGAACCCGTCTTTGATCATGGACACGATGTCTGCGTGCTCCCCAACGGTGATTTGATCGTTTGTCAGTGGAATGCTTTCCAATCCTATCCCATTAAACTCGAGAAATTAGCTTAGGGCGCGCGGGAACTAATCACGAGGGCTGCCCGCTACAGGCGGCGGTCATGGCCTCTGATTATCTAAAAATTTTATCCCTTTATGAAGAATTATTCCCCGCGTAACTGCGGACGACTTTATTTATTAATACTGGCCATATTTTCCGGGAGCATCACGGCCCGGGTAATGTTTAGCGCTGAACCCAGCGCGAGGCTAGCGCTACCTGATTCGATTTGGAACCTTACGACGGATGACACGAAATTATCGATCGGCATCGACTCAAGCGGACAGCTGGCCCTCTACGAATTAAGCAACCCAGCGACAGGTTGGAATTGGCTCTTGGCGCGCGCGGTGGTGCCTTTGATGAGCGAGGTGTTCACCGCAGCTAAACAGAAAGTCACGGTCCATTGGATATTTAAAGATGCCCATTTAGATCAGCGCGACGGACAAAAGCTGATCGTGCGCTTCACTTGTGCTTCGCCGGCCTTGGAATTGCGCAGTGAGTGGTGGGCTCGGCCAGGCCGCGGCCCGATTCGGCATGCCATGTTTATTCGCAACGCCTCAGACCAATCCATTAGGTTTTCTCCTCAGGCGAGCATCGACCTGACTGTGGCTGCGCCCAACGGAAATAATAAAGTGCTGCAGGCTTGGTATGTGAACGATGAAGGCGCCTTGTGGGGCGCCGATCCCGGCATCGCCAAAATCTCGGGCCTGGTAAAAGACATCGTCACGCCCACCTACCACCAGGAAATCGCCGCCACTCCGGGCTACGACTGGGTGCCGATGATTTTCCTTGAGGCCGACGGCGCCCAAGGAATTTACCTCGGCATGGAATGGAGCCATTGCTTCATTAAAATGAACGGCCAGACCGCAGCGACGGGCCTCGCGGTGCAGCTCCAAGCGGGCCATTCCACGAATGTCGCGATCGAGGCTCCCGCCGGTTATGAATTTGAAGTTCCCCCTGCCCTCATCGGGACTTATCGCGGCGACATTGATGATGCGGGCAACAGCCTGAGAAAATATTTATTCGCTTACTCCATGCCAGCGGAACTGCGCACCGATGCTACTTACCCTAAACTAGAATGGAATGCCTTTACCGCGACCGGGAAAACGCACGGCTCGCAAACGGAGCCAACCTCGTGGGACCCCGTAGCGTTAAAATATTATCCGCTCATTAAAGAAGCCGCCGCGCTGGGATTTGAAGAGATGACGGTGGATGTGGGTTGGTGGCACAGCAACGAGCCGGATACCGACCTCATCGACTGGCCCGAGGGCATGCAGGCAGCGGGTGAAGCGACGCATAAGTTGGGCCTGCGTTACGTGCTCTACTGGACGGACAGCGTGGATACGCGCACGCCGCACGGCCGCGAGCTTCGCGCCCAGCGCATCAAACGCCTCTTCACGGAATACGGCGCCGATACCTGGCGTTCCGATAGCACGCGGGGAGCGGTCATCCGCGACGATTATTGGGCGGTAAAAGGTTTTTACGAAATGTTGGACACGCTCAAAAAGGAACTCCCACGCTTTCAGTGGGAGAATTGCTCCGGCGGCGGCCCCATCAAGGATTATGGCGCGCTGAAACGAGCGACGAAGATTCAAATCCATGACAGCATCAGTCCGGCCATCACAAACCGCCGCGTGTTTTATGATAGCTCGCACGTCCTGCACCCCATCCAGATGCAGTCTTTTTTGGGTTGGCACGCCCGCACGCTGCCCGGTCAGCCGCAAGGATTAGTTTATGATTTCCGTTCGGTCGCGCTGGGCGCCTTCATGTGGTGGTTCGACAGCCCCAACCCCACCAATGGAGGTCAGACTTGGACCGAGGCGGAGCGCCAGGCCATCGCTCGGTCAGTGCATACCTACAAAACTAAATTACGCCCACTGATTCGCACCGCCGATCTGTATCATATTTTCCCACGGCCGGACGACAAAAACTGGGATGGGTTGCAATATTACGATCCCGCTGCCGGCAAGGGAGTGATTTTTATATTTAAACCGGCCGAGGGAGCCAACGTGATGTCGATTCGCCTGCGCGGTCTCGATCCACAAAAAAAATATCGAATCACTTTTGATGATGCGACGAACCCGACGATGGAAAAGTCAGGGGCGGAATTAATGCAAGGTCTCACGGTTACCCTGAAAGGCGCGCCGATATCTGAGTTAGTGTTTATCGAGGCGCAATAATTAGGCACCCTCGGCAAAAATACTTGGGGCCGGCCGAGTGTAATAGGGTTTTTCCACTCTTGCCGCCGAGCCAGCTTTCACGAACCTCCCTCGATGCGCCTTACCCTCCGCTGTTTTCTCGCTTTAGGCGCAACTTTATTGACGGTCATCTCCCTGCCCGGGCACGACGCGAGCACGGCGATGACGACGGCCGCCCAGAAATTTATTGCCGCGCTTGATCCAGCCCAACGCGCCCGCACGATGTTCAGTCTCACGGCCCCGGAGCGCACGCACTGGTCTTTTGTGCCCGCCAAGCGGCTGGGTTTACCGCTCAAGGACATGACCATTGCCCAGCAAGAACTCGCGCACACCCTCTTGCGTTCCGGTCTAAGCCAGCGTGGATCGCTACAAGCGGAGACGATCATCACCCTCGAAAATGTACTCCGTGAAATGGAGCATGATCCCATTCGCCGCGATCCAACGCTCTATTACGTGACGCTCTTCGGGGAACCGGCTCACCCGCCCTGGGGTTGGCGCTTTGAAGGCCACCATCTGTCGCTTAATTTCACGATCCCAGATGCTGAGCATATCGTCGTCACTCCCTCATTTTTCGGCACCAATCCAGCCGAAGTCCGCACAGGCCCACAACTCGGTACGCGCGTCCTAGCCGCCGAAGAGGATCTGGCCCTGGCTTTGGTCAATTCATTGGATGCTGGCCAACGGAAGATCGCGGTGATTGCCGCCACCGCACCGCAAGATATTGCGACGAGTAACAAAGCTCGCGTGGAGCCCCTCTCCCCGGTGGGTCTCGCCGCGACGGCCCTAACTCCAGCCCAAGGCCAACAATTCCGCACGTTGCTCCAGCTTTACTACGATCGCTATCAAACTAAAGTCGCCGCACCCGAACTTGCGGCCACGATGCCGGCCAATCTCGATGGGCTCTATTTCGCTTGGGCTGGGGTACTCGACCGCAGTGCCGGACACTACTATCGCATCCAGGGCCAGACCTTCGTCGTCGAATTCGACAACACGCAAAACAACGCCAATCATATCCATACCGTGTGGCGCAATTTTGCCGGCGATTTCGCCCGCGATATGTTAGCCGAGCATTATGCGCACGATCATGCACCCTAAACCCTACATGACGGTGGCGCCAAAAATTAACGCGATCACGACGCCGAGAAATTAGCCTCTTTTTTATCAATAACCAACCACCGCCCCTACCCATGCGCTCACTGCTCTGCCTGCTCCTCGCCACCTCCGCCGCTGCTTGTTTTGCCGCGGATCATCCGGCGCGCAAAATTCTTTTTTTTACTAAATCGTCCGGCTACGAGCATGCCGTAATTTCTTATAAAAATGGCTCGCCCAGTTTTGCGGAAAAGCAACTGCTCGCCCTGGGCGCGGCGAACAATTGGGAATTTGTTTTCTCTAAAGATGGCTCCAAATTTTCCGCGGCTTACTTGGCGCAATTTGATGCCGTGATGTTTTACACCACGGGTGATCTTTGCGCGGAAGGCACTGATAAAAACCCGCCGATGTCCCTCGCCGGCAAGCAAGCGCTTTTTGATTTTGTGCGCCGCGGCAAAGGCTTTGTCGGTACGCACTCCGCCACCGACACCTTTCACACGGGCAATGAGGCCGATAAAGGGCCCGAGCGTTTTGCTAATCATGGGGCGCAGGCCGATGCCTATGTCCATTTTATCGGCGCGGAATTCATTCGCCACGGCAAACAACAAGTCGGCCGTAATCAAGTCATCGATCCTAGCTTTCCCGGCTTCGCAAAAGTGGGGGCTGAATATAGCTTAATGGAAGAGTGGTATTCACTGAAGGATTTCGCTGCTGATCTGCATGTGCTCACCGTCTTCAATGATCCCGCCCTCGAGGGCGACGATTACCAACGGCCCCCTTTCCCCAACACTTGGGCCCGCTACGAAGGCCAAGGGCGCGTCTGGTACACCGCGATGGGCCACCGCGAGGACATCTGGACTAATCCCATCTTTCAGCAAATTTTGACCGGCGGCCTCAAGTGGGCCCTCGGTGATGCCCCCGCCACTAACATGAGCCCAAATTTACGGCAGGTCGCCCCTCGCGCGATGATCAATCAACCGTTCACGCCGACCGCCCCCGCCAAAGCGGCGCTCCCGGCACAGGTTAATCCTAAAAAATAACTTACGGCCTTAGATTATCGAGGGGGGACTCTATTCTCCTAGGCTGATTTGCTCACTTGATTTTTAGTCGAGCCGTTAGTGTTCTTCTCTCACCACGCATGTATACCTCCACGCACTGGACCCGAGTTTTAATTCTTACACTCAGCCTCACTTGGTTAAGCCCCATGGGGGTGACCGCCGCCACAACGGAATCTCCTCCCCCGGCGCCCAGCGTGGAACAGCGACTCGCCAGCCTAGAGGCTTATTTCAACAACGCTGATCCCAGCGCCACGTTGAAGGATAACCACGGGCAGATTCCTGCCGGGTTAACGACCCCAACCATCGGACTAGCGGGGCCGGGACATAACACATGGATGATGGTCAGCGCCGCCTTGGTTTTGTTTATGACGCTACCAGGGCTGGGGCTTTTTTACGGCGGCCTCGTGCGCACAAAAAATGCTCTCTCCGTTATGGCGTGGTGTTTTGGCATCACGAGTGTCATCACTGTTTTGTGGTGGGCCGTGGGCTACAGTCTGGTTTTTGGGAAAAACTTTCAGAGCGCGTTCCTGGGAGGATCAGAGTTTTTCTTTCTGCGCGGCGTGGGCAGCACGCCCAATCCCGATTATTCATACTGGGTGTCGCACAACGTCTTCGCAGTTTATCAACTGGCTTTCGCCATCATCACCCCCGCAGTCCTGATTGGTTCGGTGGTGGAACGCATGAAATTTTCGGCCGTGCTGATGATCTCGGCGCTCTGGTTTTTACTTATTTATTGCCCCTTAGCTCACATGGTCTGGGGCATTAATGGTTACATGAATGGCGTGTGGAATCCGGCGGCCTCGATTAAAGCCATTGATTTTGCGGGCGGGATGGTCGTGGAAATGGCTTCCGGCATTTCAGCGTTGGTCCTCTGTCTGATTGTTGGTCGACGCTTGGGTTACGGCAAAACCCCGATGCCCCCCCATAGCCTCGTGCTTTCCGTCATCGGCACCGGGATGCTCTGGATTGGCTGGTATGGTTTCAACGCCGGCTCCGCGGTGGCAGCTGATGGGATCGCGGCCAATGCTTTTCTGACCACGACCCTCGCGGCGGCGGTGGCGGCCGGGACGTGGGCGACCTGCGAGTACTGGGTTCGCGGTAAAGCCAGCGTGCTGGGTTTTTGCTCGGGCGCGGTGGCAGGCCTCGTGACCATCACGCCGGCCTGCGGATTTATTGATGCCACCGGGGCGATGATCGCGGGGGTTCTCGGTGGGGTCGTGCCATTTCTTGCCTGCACTAAAATTAAGCGCTGGTTGGGCTACGATGATGCCCTCGATGTATTTGGCGTCCATGGAGTGGGCGGAATCGTCGGTCTTTTGGTTACTGGAGTGCTGGCTTCTGCCACCGTAAATCCCAACCTCAGCACGAATCTCGCGCAACTGGTGGGCAAGTCGCTCTGGCTCGAACAAATCAAGGGCATCACCGTCACTCTGCTCCTCGCCACGATCGGCACCGCGTTAATTGCGCTCTTCGTTAAACAAGTTCATGGTCTCCGACCTACCGCTGAAGCGGAAACTGAAGGGCTCGATCTTGAAGAGCACGGTGAAGAAGCCTACATTTTTGACGCAAAATCCTAAATACGGTCACAGCGCCCATGAAACTTCTTATCGCGATCATCAAGCCGTTTAAGCTCACCGAGGTTAAAGAGGCCCTGACCGCGGCGGGGATAGAAGGCATGACTGTTACCGATGTGAAAGGGTTTGGTCGACAGAAGGGGCATACTGAAATTTACCGCGGGAGTGAATACACCGTCGATTTTTTGCCAAAAGTAAGAATAGAAATCGCCGTACCGGAAGAACTCGTGGCGGGAGCCATTACCGCCATCACGCAAAGTGCTAAAACCGGAAAAATTGGTGACGGAAAGATTTTTGTACTGCCGTTGGAAGAAGTGATCCGAATTCGTACGGACGAGCGGGGCGACTCCGCCGTATTACCGCTGGGCAGTGGTTCACCCTCACCTGCCTAATAATCCGATTATACCTAAGTCCATGCGGCGCTTCGCCTCGGCGAGGGTTGTGCTCCTGGGTAATTTTATCGCCATCCTATGAAGAATCTACTGTTCCTCCTCGCGGCCATCCTCCTGTCGACTGGGCTGCTCCCCGCCGCGGATAAACACATTGTGCTCATTGCCGGTAAGCCTAGCCATCCGCCTGGCATGCATGAATTTCATGCCGGTCTGCTCCTCCTCCAACAATGTTTGGCGCAAACTCCGGGCGTAAAAACAACGGTGTATCGTAATGGCTGGCCGGAGACACCCCACGCCTTCGACGGCGCAGATGCGGTCGTGCTTTACTGCGACGGCGGCGATAAGCATCCCGCGATTCAAGCTGATCATCGCGAGATTCTCCGTGCCCTCGCGCAAAAAGGCGTCGGCCTCGGCTTCATGCACTACGGCGTCGAGATCCCGGCAAAAAATGGCGGGCCAGAATTCCTGCAATGGATCGGCGGCTACTACGAAACAAACTATTCCTGTAATCCCATGTGGTCGCCTGATTATCAGCATTTCCCCGACCATCCCGTCGCCCGCGGGGTTCAACCATTCAGCAACCGCGATGAATGGTATTTCAACATGCGCTGGCCCGAAAATCCGCAGGGCCTCACGCCAATCCTGACCGCCCAGCCCTCGACGACTGTGCGGGGTGGCCCCTACGTTTCACCCAAGGGACCTTATGCCCATATCATCCAAGCCGAGGGGCGGGCGGAAACCATGATGTGGGTCTATGACCGACCCCATGGGGGCCGCGGCTTTGGCTTCACCGGCGGCCATACGCATCTCAATTGGGGGGACGACAATCAGCGCAAAGTTGTGCTGAATGCATTACTTTGGATCGCGCAGGTTGAAGTGCCCCAGACGGGCGTAGTGTCTACCGTCACCGCGGCTCAACTGGCCGCCAATCTTGATCCCAAGCCCAGTCCCCAGAAAAAATAATGGCAGACCCCGCGGTCATGAGAGCAGCCCGGGCTCAATAGCTACCCCTAATCATCCCCCCACATGAATCCTGCTGAATTGAAAAAAACGATGGCCGCTGGATTGCTGTCTTTCCCGATCACTGACTTCGACGCCGCGGGCGATTTTTGCGCAGAGACTTATACCCGACGGTTAGAGTGGCTCATGCCGTATGGCGCGAGCGTGCTCTTCGCGGCTGGCGGCACGGGGGAATTTTTCTCCTTAACTGCGGCTGATTATCGCGCCGTGGTTAGCACCGCCGTCAAAACATGTCACCCGCGGGTGCCGATTATTGCCGGAGCGGGAGGACCGACGCGGCAGGCCATGGCTTTTGCGCAAGAAGCCGAACAGCTAGGTGCGCAGGGGATCCTGTTACTGCCTCACTATTTGACCGAAGCGGGGCAAGAGGGCTTGGCGGCTCATGTCGAAGCCGTGTGTCGCTCCGTTAAATTGGGGGTAATTATTTACAACCGCGGGGCGTGCCGCCTACAGGCGGACACATTGGTTCGCTTGGCGGAGCGCTGCCCCAATTTAATCGGGTTCAAGGATGGCTTGGGCGAGATTGAGCTCATGGTAACGATTCGACGTAAACTCGGTGATCGTTTCGCTTATCTCGGCGGTTTGCCCACGGCCGAAGTTTATGCGGCGGCCTACAAGGCGCTCGGCGTGCCAGTGTATTCCTCGGCGGTATTTAATTTTATTCCCAAAACTGCGATGGATTTTTATCGGGCCGTCTCGACGGATGATCACGTCACGATGGGACGACTGCTGGACCAATTTTTCCTGCCATTTTTAGCGATCCGCAATCGGATGCCCGGCTATGCGGTGAGCATCATTAAAGCGGGCGCGCGGATTGTCGGCCACGACGCCGGACCGGTGCGACCGCCCTTGGTTGATTTAACCGCCGCCGAATCCGCCCAGCTCGCCGCCTTGATCCAAGGTTTAGGTTCACAGTAAATGAGCCAGTCACTCGATTCCGCCGCCGTGGTCCCACGCACCCGAGTGCGGTATGAGATCGTGTTGATTCTGTTTTTACTGACCTCCATCAACTACGCTGATCGCGCGACGCTCTCGATCGTGGGAACAGCGGTATCGAAGCAACTCGGACTCGATGCGGTCGCGATGGGCTATCTTTTTTCGGCTTTTGCCTGGTCCTATGTCATCGCGCAAATTCCGGGTGGTTGGCTCCTCGATCGAGTCGGTTCAAGGCGAGTCTATGGTTGGAGCATTGGGCTGTGGTCCTTGTTCACTTTGCTGCAGGGTTGCGTCGGTGGGCTTGATGGCAAAGTGGCGGTGATGGTTTTGTTTGGTCTGCGTTTTTTACTGGGCGCAGCCGAAGCCCCCTCCTTTCCGGCGAATGCGCGAATTGTGGCCAGCTGGTTTCCCACGGCAGAGCGCGGCCAAGCTTCGGCTATTTTTAATTCAGCTCAATATTTTGCGACCGTACTATTTACTCCGATCATGGGCTGGATCGCCCATCAGTGGGGTTGGGAATATGTTTTTTGGTTCATGGGCAGCATCGGCCTAATCTTCGCGCTGGCCTGGCCAAAATTGAGCTACCAGCCGCGCGCGCATCCCAGAGTGAATCAAGCAGAGCTCACCTACATCGAACGCGGCGGCGGACTCATCGACCTCGAATCAGCGGCTAAACCAACCAACCAGAGTGGCATTCGCTGGGCGGTGCTGGGTGAATTACTGCGCAATCGCATGCTACTGGGCATTTATCTCAGCCAATATTGCATCACCACCATCACCTGGTTTTTCCTCACTTGGTTTCCCATCTATCTCGTGAAGGAGCGGGGCTTATCCATTCTTCAAGCAGGTTTTGTCGCCACGCTGCCTGCCCTGTGCGGCTTTGGTGGCGGTATTCTCGGTGGCTGGTTCTCGGATTGGCTCATTCGCCGCGGCCATCCACTCACGCTGGCTCGGAAGCTTCCGATTGTGGCGGGACTATTGCTGTCCGTCAGCATGGTGGCTTGTAATTATGTGAGCACCTCGTGGGCCGTCATCGCACTCATGAGCTTGGCTTTTTTCGGCAAGGGTGTGGGCTCACTCGGCTGGGCGGTAATTGCCGACACCTCGCCGAAGTCGGTCACGGGCTTGTGCGGCGGCTTATTTAATACCTTCGGAAATACGGCAGGTATCATCACGCCAATTGCGATTGGCTATATCTTAAAAGCCACAGGCTCCTTCAACTGGGCACTCGTCTACGTCAGCGCCCACGCGGCTCTCGCCGTTGCGAGCTACCTTTTTATCGTGGGAGAGATCAAGCGCCTCGAGCTTAAGGCGCTCTAAGTCCGCGTGCACCCCAGCCGCTTGCTTGCATCATGATTTCGCACGACCGCACTGCCCCAAAAATTACTACGATGCGGGTGGTGCCGGTCGCGGGACATGACAGCATGTTGCTCAATTTAAGTGGCGCACATGGGCCTTATTTTACCCGCAACATTCTCATTCTAACCGATAGCGCCGGCGGCACTGGGGTCGGCGAAGTACCCGGTGGAGAAAAAATTCGCCAAACCCTCGAGGAGGCGCGCGAACTGGTCATCGGCCAGCCGATCAGTGCGAGTGCGGCAGCCATTGAGACCGTGCGCCGGCGTTTTGGTGATCGCGACGCGGGCGGGCGGGGTCTGCAAACTTTTGATCAGCGCACGACGATTCATGCGATGACGGCGATTGAAGCGGCCATGCTGGATCTCTACGGACAATTTTGTCAGCTCCCCGTCGCCGCCTTGCTCGGCGCCGGTCAGCAGCGCCAGTCGATTGAGGTACTCGGGTATCTTTTCTACATCGGTGATCGCGGAAAAACTGATCTTGCTTATTCGAGCGAGCCCAGCGCGCCCGATGACTGGGGTCAGCGACGGCATGAAGCCGCCCTTAGTTCGGCCGACATTGTGCGCTTAGCCGAAGCGGCCCAAGCCCGTTATGGGTTTAACGATTTTAAACTAAAAGGCGGGGTCCGCCACGGTGCGGAGGAAATCGAGGCCGTCACCGCTTTAGCCGAGCGCTTCCCACAAGCGCGGATTACGCTCGATCCCAATGGCGCTTGGTCGCTCGCAGAGGCAGTGCGGCTTTGCACCGGTCAACAACGGATCCTCGCCTATGCGGAGGATCCCTGCGGGGCAGAATCGGGATTATCCGGTTGCGAAAGTATGGCCGAGTTTCGGCGAGCGACGGGTCTGCCGACCGCGACCAATATGATCGCGACCGACTGGCGAGAGTTAGCCGAAGCCCTGGCCTTGCAGGCGATCGATATTCCGCTCGCCGATCCTCATTTTTGGACCATGCAAGGCTCCGTTCGCGTCGCGCAGCTTTGTCAGGAACGCGGACTCACCTGGGGCTCTCATTCCAATAATCATTTCGATATCTCCCTCGCGATGTTCACGCACGTCGCCGCCGCGGCCCCAGGACGAGTCACCGCCATCGACACGCACTGGATTTGGCAAGACGGTCAACGGCTCACGCGCGAGCCGCTGGTCATTTCTGGCGGCAAGATCAGCGTCCCCGCCCGCCCTGGGCTTGGCCTGGATATTGATTTCGCGCAATTAGCGCAGGCCCATGAGCTTTATCGCCGAATCGGCGGCGGCGCGCGCGACGACACGATCGCCATGCAATACCTGTTACCGGGCTGGAAATTTGATCCCAAGCGGCCGTGCTTGGTGCGCTAGCCCAGCAATAACTCACTGACTCAACTTTTTAAACCGATGACCCAGCCAATAAAAATTAACTGGTACCGCTGCAAAATAGATCCGCGCGTAATGAGTGAACTCATGCGAAAAAGTGATATCCGAGGCTTGGCCCAAGCAGGGACCCAACTACTGCTTTATGCCGTTACCGGCACGCTCGCGTATCTCGCCTTTCGCCAACTGCAGGTCGACAATCGGATGTGGGCCCTCCCCCTTCTCCTGCTCGCGCTATTTTTTCATGGCACTCATGCTAGTTTTTTCGGGGGTGTCGCTGGGCACGAGCTTGGGCACAAGACGCCGTTTGCCACGCAATTCTGGAACGCATTTTTTCTCAGGCTATTTGCCTTCCTCGCTTGGTTTGATTACACGGGCTACCGCGCCAGCCACATTCGTCACCATCAAGCAACGACCCACGCCGATCATGATGGCGAGGTTGTCCTGCCGCAAGGCCTCGACTGGCACGGCATAAAATTCGTGCTGGGAGCCCTCACCTTTAGCCCCACCCACGTGTTCAAGCTAATGCGTTTCTGGGTGGCAGCGGCCATTGGCAACCTTGGTTACGATGGATTCTTTAAAGCGCGGTGGCTGCAGCAGGTGATTCCCGAATCCAATCCTGAGCTGCGCCGCGAAATCAGGCAGTGGGCCCGCATCGTCCTGCTGGGGCATCTCGCGCTGGCGGCAATTTTCATCACCACGGGACATTGGTTTTTAATCATCATCGTCAACCTTGGTTCTTTTTATTGCGGCTGGTTCGTCCACCTCTGCGGCGCGCCCCAACACGTCGGCCTCTCGCCGAACACGCCTGATTTTCGCCTCTGCTGCCGCACTTACACCTGCGGCTGGCTCCCCGGATTTCTCTACTGGAATATGCAATATCACGTCGAGCACCACATGTTTCCCGCCGTTCCATTTTATAATCTCCCGCGCCTCCGCGTCGCCCTGCGGCATGACCTCCCGCCCGCCCCCCACGGACTTTGGGCCACTTGGCAAGAATTGCTTCCCCTCATGCGTCGCCAACGAGAGGATCCCACGTATTTTTATGTCCCCCGATTGCCAAACAATGAAGGGGATCACATTAGCGATGAAACCATACTCCGCGAAGCGGCGAATGCAGGCTGAGGACGTATAATACTTGGCCGTTAATTAAGTCAGGTAACCACGTCCAGCTCAGGCCTGCCGCGCGCGGCTGCCCGACTCAAGGCCACGTTTGGCGAATTTTTCGCCGAACAAATTCTATACTCTCAACGAGTTGATCCATGCCATCGACGCCATCTTCGATGCTAATCCAGCTATCAAAACCAACGCTCTTTAATTCACGAAAAATAGTATCATAATCA
>Ga0114970_10003032_pt1 | contig 12449 bp, 6 predicted proteins | sample M_140205_XF_Meta_FD_87030 | JGI IMG/M metagenome (GOLD analysis project Ga0114970, IMG submission 87030) | Freshwater microbial communities from Lake Montjoie, Canada to study carbon cycling - M_140205_XF_MetaG | ecosystem: Environmental > Aquatic > Freshwater > Lake | place: Lake Montjoie... | reverse complement strand
CTCAAAGACCAAGTCGCGCTCGTCACCGGTGCCGCCGGTGCCATTGGCCAAGCCATCTGTGCCTCGCTCGCCGCCAACGGAGCCAAAGTCGTCTATGCCGACATCAACCTCGAAGGGGCCCGCCAGCTCGCCGCTGCCACGCCCGGAGCCATGGCACTCCGCATGGATGTCACCGATGAAAAACAGATCGAATCAGCCATCAGCGAGATCATCGCCGCGCACGGTCGCCTCGACATCCTCGTCAACAACGCCGGCATCAACACCATGGCCCACCGCGTGAACATCGACTCCTTTCCCGCCGACGAATGGGACCGCATCCTCCGCGTGGACCTCACCGGCCTCTTCCTCGTCAGCAAGACCGCATCGCGCCACATGCTCCAACGTAAATCCGGACGCATCATCAACATCTCCTCCGTCATGGGCCTTGTGCCCGCGCGTCTCCAATGCGCCTACACCGCCGCCAAGGCCGGCGTCGTCAATCTCACCCGCACTATGGCCATCGAACTCGGCTCGCAGGGCATCCTCACCAACTGCATCGCCCCCGGCTCCATCCTCAGTGAAGGCACCAAGCAGCTCTTCTACGGCGAGAATGGGCAGTTCAACGACCGCGTCCAGGCCATGCTCGCCCACGTCCCTCTCGGCCGCCCCGGCCAGCCCGAGGAAATCGCCCACGCCGTCCTCTTTCTCGCAGCCCCCGAAAGCTCCTACCTCAACGGCGCCATCATCCCCGTCGATGGCGGCTGGCTCGCGGGCTACAGCCGCGATTTTTGATACAGCTTGGGTGAGGGCTGTAAAGGAGCGGCACTGTCGCTCCTTTTTGTATTCGTTCGCAGAGGCAAACCTCACGAAAGAACTCAAAAACTATTCGCGTTTTGTCACTGGTATGACCTCCTACCAGCCCTTTCCTTTATGAATCAAATCGATCTCCAAAACCGCATCGCCATTGTCACGGGAGGCGCTCGGGGCATTGGCCGCGCCATTGCCGAACGCCTCCTTGCCTCGGGAGCCCACGTCTCACTTTGGGATGTGGATGCTGCGGCGCTCGCGCAGGCTTCGTCCGAGATGGGCACGCCGGACACCGTTCATACCGCGACCGTCGATCTCGCAAACCTCGCCTCCGTCCAGGCCGCCACCGCAGCCACCGTGGCCGCGTTTGGAAAGATCGACATCCTCGTGAACAATGCTGGCATCACGGGTGGCAACGCGAAGACGTGGGAACTCGATCCAGCCGACTGGCGGCGCGTGATGGAGATCAATCTCAACGGACCCTTTTACTGCTGTCACAGCGTGGTGCCGCATCTCATCACCAACGGCTACGGACGTATCGTGAACATCGCCTCCATCGCAGGCAAGGAAGGCAATCCCAATGCAGCCCACTACAGCGCTTCAAAGGCTGCTGTCATCGCATTGACCAAGTCTCTCGGCAAAGAACTCGCCACGGCGAACATCACTGTCAATGCCATCACACCCGCCGTCATTGCCACAGACATCCTCCAGCAGATGCAGCAGTCGCACATCGACTACATGCTCTCAAAGATCCCGATGGGGCGCTTTGGCAAAAAGGAAGAGGCCGCCGCCCTCGTGGCCTGGCTTTGCTCAGAAGACTGCTCCTTCACCACCGCCGCCGTCTTCGATCTCTCCGGCGGTCGCGCGACATATTAAACTCCATCACTCACCTCTCCATGAACATTACCGCACTCGAACGTCCTGCATCCCTCGTCGAACGTGTCTGTCAGCAGCTCGCCGAACTCATCCGTGGCGGTAGCGCGGAGGAAGAGCGCTGGCTGCCCGGCGAACGTTCTTTGGCTGAGAAACTCGGCGTCAGCCGCACCGTCGTGCGTGAGGCGACGAAGCGACTGGAACAGCAAGGCATGCTGGAGATCCAGCACGGCACTGGCATCAAGATCGTGGATCGCTTGCACAGGCCTTTGAATGACTCCCTCTCGCTGCTCATTCCTGATATGGCGGATCGCCTTCAGCAGCTCAATGAGACACGGCTCTCCATCGAACCGGATGCCGCCGCTTATGCCGCGCAGCGAGCCACCAAGGAGCAGATCAAGACGATGCGGCGCATCCAAAAGCAGCTCGAAAACGCCGCCGAAGGCCCCGCCGCCATTGAGGCCGACATCGCAGCGCATCACGCCATCGCCGATGCCAGCGGCAACCTCATTTATCGCCTCATTCTCGATTCCCTCGCTGATCTCGGCGTCTCTAGCCGCCTGCGCACCATTGGCCGCATCGGCAAGCGAGCCGCCATCGAGCAACATGAAGCTATTCTCGTCGCCATTGAGAACCGCGACCCCGAAGCCGCCCGCGCCGCCATGCGCAGCCACATCCTTGCTGCTGGTGAGGATATGGATCTTCCCGCACTCAAAACCAAAAAAGCCAACTGAGATATGAAGACCATTTTCTTATCTGCCATTTTTTGTCTTAGCGTCTTCGGCACCACTCAGGCCGAAGACACCGCCTTCTTTGAATCCAAGGTGCGACCGCTGCTCATTCAGCGATGTTACGAATGCCATTCGCATGAGAAGAAGATCAAAGGCGGTCTCGCGCTGGACTCAAAGCCGGGCTGGCAGACGGGTGGCGAAAATGGTGCGGCGATCACTCCTGGCGATGTCAACAAGAGCCTACTTATTACCGCCATCCGATACACGGACTCTGATCTTCAGATGCCAACCAAAGGTAAGTTGCCTGCGGAAGAGATCGCGATTCTGGAGCAATGGGTGAAGCTCGGCGCACCTGATCCGCGCGATAAAGAAGTGGTGACCGCAGCGAAGACGAAGCGTGTTATTGATCTCAATGAAGGCAAAAAGTTCTGGGCCTTCCAACCCGTGAGCAATCCCCAGCCGCCGCTGGTGAAGGATGCCGCATGGCCACTTGATCCGCTGGATCATTTCATTCTCAAACCGCTCGAAGCCAAGGGTATCAAGCCCGTGAGTGATGCAGATCGTTACACTTGGCTTCGTCGCGTGAGCCTTGATCTCACGGGCCTGCCGCCGACGGCGAAGGAGATTGAATCCTTTTCGAAAGATACGTCATCCGATGCTTATGCGAACGCTGTGGATCGTTTGTTAAACTCCAAAGCCTACGGCGAACGCTGGGCGCGGCATTGGCTCGATCTCACCGGCTACGCCGATATGATCGGCACGTCGAACGGCGTGTTCGCTGAGCACGCATGGCGTTATCGCGATTACCTCATCAACGCTTTCAACGCGGACAAGCCGTTTGATGAGTTCGTGCGCGAGCAGATCGCGGGAGATTTGATGTCCGCAAAGTCCACCGAAGATCGCGCCGAGAACATCACCGCCACCGGCTTCCTTATGGTCGGCGACATCGAGATCGTGAATCCGGACAAGGCGAAGATGGAGACGGATCACATCGACACGCAGATCATCAAGATCGGCCAGACCTTCATGGGCATGACGCTCGGCTGCGTGCGCTGCCACGATCACAAGTTCGATCCCATCGGGCTGGATGACTACTACGGCATCGCGGGCATGCTCCGCAGTTCGCCCTCCTCGCACAAGATGCCCGACATGGGCGTGTGGAGCACGCTCAATACCACTGACCTGCCCGAGACGCCGGAACAGCTCGCCGCGAGGGAAAAACTCGAAACCGAAACGTTGGAGCGCATCGCCAGTCTCAAGGCCGAGCAAAAGAAGCTGACCGACGAAAAGGCCGCCGTGGCCAAACAACTCGCCGCCCTCGGCAAACCCGCCGCGCTGCAAACGCAAGTCGCCGCAACGGACAATGCGCAGCGGGAGATTTCCAAACCGACTGCGGCCGCAGATTCAGGAAAGCCACCGACTGGAACTCCATCTGCGGGCGCTCCTGCATCGGAGGGAGCTCCATCCGACAAAGACGCCCTCACCAAGCGACGCGACGAACTCGACGCGCAGATCAAGAAGCTCGGCGAGACGATCAAGCACGCCGAGTTCTTCAAATCCAAAGTGCCGAAAGCCTTTGCGATGCACGATGGCGACAAGCCTGCGGACATGCCCATTTACATCCGAGGCAATCCCTATGCGCCGAGCACCGTCGTGCCGCGCGGCGCGATGCGCGTCGCGTCGTGGGAGAAGTTTCCCGCCATTCCCGCCGGGCAAAGCGGACGCCTGCAACTCGCCGATTGGCTTGCGGACCAACGCAATCCGCTCACCGCTCGCGTGACGGTGAATCGCATCTGGCAGAAGCTCTTTGGCGAGGGGCTCGTGCGCAGCGTCGATTACTTCGGCGCGCGCGGCGAGACTCCCACGCATCCCGAACTCCTCGATCATCTCGCCACGCGCTTCATGCGCGACGGGTGGTCGCAGAAGAAGTTCATCCGCTCGCTCGTGCTGTCGCGCACGTATCGCATGGGCAGCGCGAACGACGCCGTGGCGATGAAGACCGATCCCGACAACCGCCTGCTCTGGCGCATGAACCGCCAGCGCCTCGATGCCGAGGCCATCCGCGATGCACTGCTCGCCGTGAGCGGCGAATTGAAGCCCGGCGGCGACGGCCCGGCGCTTGTGATGGAGAACGTGGAGAACACCGGCGCGCTCGCGCTGAAGGGCGTGAATCCGCCGAACTACAAACACGCCAAACCGCGCCCTTCCGAGGAATTTGAGCGCACGATTTATCTCCCGGTCATGCGCAATGGGTTCGCCGGACCGGACCGCGTGCGCAGCTTCTTCGACTTCGTGAATCCCGCGCAAACCTCTGGCCAGCGCCCGCAAACAGTCGTGCCGACGCAAGCGCTCTTCCTTCTCAACAACGACCTCCTCCGCAAACGCGCCGGGACTCTCGCAAAGAATCTCGCCGATACAGCCCACGATCGCGACGCGCGCCTCGCCGAACTCTGGCTGCGCGTCTTCAGCCGTCCCATCACGAATGCGGAGCGCGACGATGCCGTCGCCTTTCTCGACAAGCTCGATCCGCTTCTCAAAGGCCGCCCCGACGCCGAATCACTCGCCTGGCAGGAGCTCTGCCACGGATTGCTCGCATCGAACCAATTCATCTTTCGTCTTTAAGCCAAACGCATCCACACCATGAACAACCAATCCCACCTCACCCGCCGCCAATGGCTCCAGCGCGCCGCCTGCGGCTTTGGCGCACTCGCGTTGCAGGACATCGTCCGCGCCGCTTCGAATCCGCTCGCCGCGAGCATCCCCGGCATGATGCCGAAGGCGAAGCGCGTCATTTTCCTCTTCATGCGAGGCGGGCCTTCGCAGCAGGACCTGTTTGATCCGAAGCCGTTCATCACCAGCAGGCACGGGCAGAAGATCAATTCGCCGCTGCGCAAAGAGGTCACGCAGGTCGGCACCGAGCAGTATCTCGCGCTCGGCCCCGTGGCGCCGGTGCAACCGCGCGGCCAGTCTGGCATGATGATTTCCGATCTCATGCCGCACCTCGCAAGCGTCGCCGACGACATCTGCCTGCTGCGCGGCATGAACGCCGACAACCCGCAGCACTCCGGGGCGGTGCTCCAATTTCACACCGGCACCTTTGCCGAAGTGCGTCCGTCCATGGGCGCGTGGATCAGCTATGGCCTCGGCACGGAGAATCAGGACCTGCCGAGTTTCGTCACCATCGATGGCGGCCGCGTGAGCGAAGGCGGCGTGCGCGAGTATGGCTCCGCTTTTCTCCCCGCAATTCATCAGGGCACGGCGCTCAGAGTGCCGCTGGACGACAAGACCTCGCCCATCGAAAATTTGCGCAACGTCTCCGCCAGCGACGACGTGCAGCGCGAGCGCATCGCTTTGATCCAGCGCATGAACCGCCGCCTCGTCGGCGAACTTAACGGCGAAGCGAACATGGAAGGAATGATTCAGAACCTCGAACTCGCCTTCCGCATGCAGACCACCACGCCGCAGATCGTGGACATCTCGAAGGAAAGCGAAGCCACGCGAAAACTTTACGGGGTGGACGGCAAGGACACCGACACATTCGCCCGCGCCTGCCTGCTCGCCCGCAAACTCAGCGAGTCCGGCGTGCGCTTCGTGCAAGTCAGCATCGGCGGCTGGGATCACCATGCCGATATCCGAGGCAACCTGCCCAAGCTGTGTGCGCAGACCGATCAACCTGTCTCCGCCTTGCTCAAGGATCTGAAATCACGCGGCCTGCTCGAAGACACGCTCGTCGTCTGGAGCGGCGAATTTGGCCGCACCCCTTGGAGCCAGGATCTCAGCGGCACCGCACCGATCGAGAAGCACGGACGCGAACACCAGCCCGAGAGCTTTTGCAGTTGGATGGCCGGCGGCGGGATCAAAGGCGGCCTCACTTTCGGCGAGACCGACGACATGGGCTACCGCGCCGTGTCCGGCAAAGTCCACATCCACGATCTGCACGCCACCATGCTGCACCTGCTCGGCATCGATCACCTCAAGCTGACGTCACGTCATCTTGGTCGGGACTATCGACTGACAGATGTATATGGAGAAGTGGTGAAAGAGATCCTTGCCTGAACTGATCGCCTGCAAATAGGCAAGAGAATGGGGGCAGAAGAATGGCTCCTCCAAGTCATTCTCCTGCCCCCATTCTTCTGCCTGCCTGCATTTTGAAACCATCCATGAAACCCCTCTTCATCTCAGTCCTGGTCGTGCTCACGATCACCTGGAATGCCAGCGCCGAAGAGCGTTTCCTGCTTTCGGCGGACAACCAAGTCATCGAGATCAACCGCGAGGGCAAGGTAACCGATCTGCTGAAGCATCCAGGACATGGTGGCATCTATGATGCGTGGCGATTGCCAGACGGCGGCATCGCGTATGCGCACAAAGGTGGTTTGGCAGTGTTTGATGCAGCGAAGAAGTTGATCATGGAACACAAGGCCGTTGCAGGCGCGAAAGGCGCGGAGGCCAATAGCTTGGTGGTGCTTGAAGGCGGCAAGAAGTTCGCGTTGATGGATAGTGGTGTGAGTCAAATCCGCATCGTGGACCGCAGCGGTGCCATCGTTAGCGAGACTCCGTTGCCGGATCTCAAGGACGATCCACTGCACTTTCGTTATCGTATGATTCGTGACGTGCCGGGTGCCAATGCCTTCTGGGTGGGGCAATACGGGCGCAAAACGGTGCTGAAGGTGGAAGCCAAGACCGGCAAGGTATTGCAGACGATTCCGCTCGATCCGTTGCTGAAGCCATCACCCACGGTGAAGAAGGCCTTCGACGTACTGCAAGTCGCGGATGGCTCCTTGTGGGTTTCCACGTCCACGGGTTGTCAGTTGCTGCACCTCAGTGCGGATGGAAAGAAGCTTGGCTGCTGGACCATCGAGGATCTTGATCTGAAATGCCACTACTTGCTCGGCATGTCGCAGCTGGCCAATGGCAACGTGTTGATTGCTTGCGGGGATTATCACATGCAGAAAACCGACGAGGGCCGCGACTTGCTGGCGGAAATTGATCAAGCCGGGAAAGTCGTTTGGAAGCTCACACGAGATCAGTTGGTGGATCAAATCGACGGCTACATCGATAAGAAAAGCGGCCTCGAAGAACTGCACATCACGAATGTTCACGTCTTTGAATCAACCAATCCAAAATCAGCCTCCACGAGCCCGATCCACAGCTTCATTGATAAGCATTGCATCGACTGCCATGACGACAGCACGGCAAAAGGCGATTTCGATATCACCGCGCTCACGTTTGACCTCAGTGATGCTACGGAGCGCTCGCGGTGGACGCAGGTGTTTGATTTGGTCGATAAAGGCGAAATGCCACCACCGGAAAAGTCGAAGGTGAGCAAGGAAGAGCGCCAAGCCTTTGCCCAGGAGCTGAGTGCGATGCTACTGGTGGCAGCAAAGGCTGACGTGGCAAAAACGGGTCGTGGGCCGGTGCGAAGGCTCACGAGGGTGGAGTTTGAAAACAATCTGCGAGTGCTCTTGAAGCTTCCTGATCTCGACATTCGTGACAAGTTGCCCGAAGAACGTGATTCGCATGGCTTCACGAAGGTGTCCGCCATGCTTGATGTATCGCGCGTGCAGTTGGATGCCTATCTTGATGCCACAGAGACCGCGCTGCGCACCGCCATTGCCGGTGTCGCTCCACCGCCGAAGCCAGTCACGCAGCGCTTCACCGGCCTCCAATTGTTTCTCGGACTCAACACCTTCGGCGAGCGTGAGGCGATGTTCTTTGCGCGGGACAATCGCATGGTGCCCATCACCAACGAGGAGGTGAAAAAGATGACGCCCGCACAGCGCAACGATCCCACGCTGGAGATGGCGCTCTTTCGCTCGGCGACCTGGCCCTACTATGGCTACCCACCAGGCTTTCGTGCAAAGGCTGGCGGTGCGTATCGCGTGCGATTCAAAGGACGGGCCGTGCGGCAGGTTCGGGACTTCCGTTTGGTGCCTGCGTATGAGCCCATCGCCATGAGCTTCCGTGCGCGGCAGCCTTCCGGCCCGGATGTCTCCGGCGATGTGCGCGAGACCGGTGGCTGGATGGATTTACAACCAGAGGCGCGTGAATTTGAAACGACGATTCATCTCAAAGTAGGCGAGACCTTTGAATACAGCCCGCTCGGATTGCCCGTGCCCTTCATTCGCACGGATGGCGGCTTCTTTTATGACTATCCGCCCATGCCACCGGAGGGACATCGCGGCGTGGCGGTTCAGTGGCTCGAAGTCACCGGCCCCATCATCGATGCGCAATGGCCACCGCCCTCGCGCCACGTCTTGTTTGATGAGGTTGCGCCCGAGAAAGGCACCGCTGCCGATGCGGAGCGTTTGTTTCGGCGTTTCGCTGCCATCGCTTCATTGCGACCGATGAGCGAAAAGGCGCATGAGCCGTTCCTCAAGTTCATCCGCGCCAAACTCGCGGGCGGCACGACATTTGCCGATGCGATGCTCGCGGGCTATCAAAGCCTGCTCTGCTCCTCGCACTGCCTTTATCTCGCCGAGCCGCGTTCAGGCTCTGAAGACCTTCACTTCGACATCGCCGCGCGGCTTTCGCATCTCTTCTGGAATCAACGTCCTGATGATGAACTCATGCAGCTTGCCAAGAACGGACGCCTGCGCGATGCCGCCACGCTCAAAGCCCAAACGGATCGCCTCATCGCCGATCCTCGATTCGAGCAGTTCGTCAGCATGTTCGCCAACGAATGGCTCGATCTCCGCAAGCTGCGACGCGACATCCCGGACGAGCGTTTGTTTCCCGAGTATCGCAAGGACGACTACCTTGTGGATTCGATGGCGCATGAGACGCAGGCCTTCTTGAAGGCAATGGTGCGCGAGAACTTGCCAGCCACCGCGCTCGTCACGGCGGACTTCACCTTTGTGAATGATCGCCTCGCGCTGCACTATGATTTGCCGCGTGTATCAGGCTCCGCCATGCAGCGAGTTTCATTGCCCAAAGGTAGCCCGATTGGCGGCCTCATCACGCAAGCCGCGCTGATGAAACACACGGCGAACGGCACGACGACATCACCCGTGCTACGCGGCGTGTGGATCATGGAGAAGCTGCTCGGCCAGCCCGCACCTCCACCGCCCAAGAGCGTGCCCGCCGTCGAGCCAGACATTCGCGGTGCCACCACGATCCGCGATCTGCTCGCCAAACACACCCAATCGAAAACCTGCGCAACATGCCATGCAAAGTTCGATCCCATTGGCTTCGCCTTGGAGAACTTTGATGTCATGGGCGCATGGCGAGATCGCTATCGTGGTATGGAGAAGGGCGAGAAGATCACCGGCTTCGATCCCGCTGGACATCCCTACACTTACTTCGTTGGCCAGGCCGTCGATGCCTCCGGCAAACTCCCCGGCGGCGAGTCCTTCCGCGACATCCACGACGTGAAACGCGTCCTGGCTGCCAACCCGCGTCAACTCGCCCGCAACCTCCTTCACCACCTCGTCCTCCACGCCACCGGCACGCCGGTTGGCTTCGCAGATCGCGGAGAAATCGAGTCCATGCTCGATGCGTGTGCGGCGAATGGCTATCGGGTTCGAGAACTCATCCACTCGCTGGTGCGGAGTCAAATTTTCCTCGGAACAGAATGCATCCCATGAACGCCCCTCACATCGCTATCGCTCTCCCGCGTCGTCGCTTCCTTCGCGGCATCGGCGTTACACTCGGACTTCCGATGCTCGAGTGCATGACAACAGTCTTCTCCCGTGCTGCGGACTCGAAGCCGCCCAAGCGGATGCTCTTGATCTCCAACAACCTTGGTGTGTTGCCGCAGCATTTCTTCCCGAAGGACAAAGGCCCCGGCTACACGCTCTCGCCGTATTTGAAGGAACTCGCGGCTTTCAGGAACGACTTCACGGTGTGCAGCGGCTTATCGCATCCGGCAGTGACTGGGGGACACAGCACCGAGAACTGCTTCCTCACCGCCGCACGCGATCCCACACGCAGTGGCTTCCGCAACAGCATCTCGCTTGATCAATACGCCGCCGAGAAGCTCGGCCAGGTGACGCGTTTCCCAACGCTGAACCTTGGCGTGAACATCGACAAAGCCAACCGCAGCCTTTCCTGGACACGAGATGGCGTGTTGCTGCCTGCCGAGGACAGCCCAGCAGCTTTGTTTCGCAAAATGTTCATCCAGGGCGATGCCAAGCAAACCGCGCTCTCTCTCAAACGCCTGCAAGAGCGCGGCAGCGTGCTCGATGTATTGAGCGAAGACATGCGTGGATTCCAACGCGGACTCAGCGCCTCGGATCGCTCACGTTTGGATCAATACTTGACCTCGGTGAGAGAACTCGAAGAGCGACTCGCCATCTCTGGCGAATGGGAACAAAAACCCAAACCGCAAACCAAGGCCGCCGAGCCCAAGGACATCGCCGACAAGGCCAAGTTCTTCCCCAAGATTCAGCTCATGCTCGACATGGCACGGCTCGCCTTCGAGTCCGACTCCACGCGCATCATCACCCTCATGGTGGACGGTTTCGCCACGCCTGTGTTTGAGATCGATGCAGAGCACCGCACTCGCGACGGCTATCACAATCTCAGCCACCACGGCCAGTCGAAGGAAAAGCTCGCCGAACTCGAAAAGGTAGACCTGCAGCAGATGCGGCACCTCCGCGATCTCATCACCGCACTCGCAGCCACGCCCACGGCCGACTCCAAACGCCTCCTCGACCACACCATGGTCCTCTACGGCAGCAACCTCGGCGATGCCAACGTCCACAACTGCACCAACCTCCCCGTCCTCCTCGCTGGCGGCGGATTCAAACACGCCGGGCACCTCGCCTTCGACACCGTGCAGAACAAGCCGCTGTGCAATCTCTTCGTCTCCATGATGCAGAACATGGGCATCGAATCAGCGTCATTTGGCAGCAGCACGGGCACCATTACCAACATCGCCATATGAACCCATCGCTAAACCTCACCCGACGCCATCTCCTCGGCCAAATGACCACCGGACTCACGGGTGTCGCGCTTTCGCGTTTGTTCACAAACAAACTCGCCGCTGCGCCGCTGCACCAGCCACACTTTGCACCGAAGGCGAAGCAGGTGTTGCAGATCTTCTGCCCGGGCGCGGCATCGCACATGGACCTGTGGGATCACAAGCCGATGCTGGAGAAGTTTCACGGCACGCCAATGCCGGGCGCGGATGTTGAAGTCACGTTTCAGGGCAAGAACGGCAACCTCATGAAGTCGCCCTGGCCCTTCGCGCCAGCGGGTCAGAGCGGGAAGATGATCTCAACCATGCTGCCGCACATGGCGAAGCATGTGGACGACATGGCCTTTATCCACAGCATGACCTCGCGCACGAACACGCACGGGCCAGGCTGCATCTACATGAACTCGTGCTTCACTCGCGAAGGCTTCCCCAGTGCAGGCTCGTGGGTCAGCTACGCGCTGGGTTCGACGAATGAAAACCTGCCGACCTACATCGCGATTCAGGACGTGCGCGGCGAGCCGCCGAACGGGAAGGCCAACTGGAGCAATGGCTTTCTCTCCGCGCAGTATCAGGCCGTGGCGATGGCCGCGCAGCAGCCGCTGCGCAATCTGGCGCGTCCGGCCTCAATCAAGGCCGATGATGAACAGGCCACACGCGATTTCCTGAAGCTCATCAATGCGGAGCACGCCGCAGCGCATCCCGGCAACGACGAACTCCGCGCGCGCATGGCGGCGTATGAACTCGCAGCAAAGATGCAACTCACCGCGCCGGAAGTCAGCAATCTCGCAGCCGAGCCCGCGCATGTTCATGAACTCTACGGCACTGGCGACAGTAACAAGCTCAAGGCCGCTTATGCGAAGAACTGCTTGCTCGCCCGCCGCTATCTGGAGCAAGGCGTGCGTTACGTTTCGCTCTACTGCGCTTCGCGTGCGAGTAATGTCGATGGCCTGCTGAATTGGGACGCACACAAGACACTGAAAGCCGATTACGAGCGTCATTGCCCGATCTTCGATCAGCCGACAGCTGCGCTGCTCACCGACATGAAGCAGCGAGGCATGTTGAATGATGTGCTCGTCGTTTGGTGCACCGAGTTTGGCCGCATGCCCACGCATCAGGAAGGCACCAGCGGTCGCGATCACAAT
>Ga0114970_10003027_pt1 | contig 12467 bp, 9 predicted proteins | sample M_140205_XF_Meta_FD_87030 | JGI IMG/M metagenome (GOLD analysis project Ga0114970, IMG submission 87030) | Freshwater microbial communities from Lake Montjoie, Canada to study carbon cycling - M_140205_XF_MetaG | ecosystem: Environmental > Aquatic > Freshwater > Lake | place: Lake Montjoie... | reverse complement strand
CTCCTCACCGCAGCCGGCTTCCGCGACTTCACCTTCGCCGAAACCGCCGCCGACCGGAGTGTGCTGACGGCACTCAAACCGCTACGGTCCTGAAGCCGCCGCAAGGTCAAAATCGCCTCGGAAACCGGTCCGTGACGACATCGTCGCAGCCGGACGCCCGCTTCGATTAGACTGTTTCGGAGCCTGTCGCTGAGTGCGCCGGGCACACGTTCCGAGCCTTGCAGGGGGCGACAACCAAGCGGCCGAATGCCTGCAACGAGAGCTACCTCAATCCCTCCGTGCCTCCGCGTTTTCCGCGCTCTCCGCGTTTCAAAACCGTTTTCCCAGCCATCTCCGTTTTTGTAACTGCTGGTGTTTTTGTGGCCATCCCCCCTCCCATCCCGAAATCACCAACGGCGTCAGCCGCTGGTTGCTGTGGCAGTCGCCGCGTTGCTCGACACAATTCACCCAAGTCCGGCAACGCTTCAATCGCCCGCCCGTTCGCACAACTGCCGTGATGCGCGTCTAAAACGCCGGCGCGTGCTGGCTAAGAAAATCCACCGGAGCAATCCCCGGCACCGGGGATAGCGCAAAGTCCGCGACATTGCGCGTGACCACCAACGTCGAGCCGCTAACCGCTGCGACCGCCGCCACGGCGGCATCCTCGAAATCGCCCATCGCCAACAATCGTGCTCGCTGCCAGCCCGCCGCATCGAGGTTGCCGATTTGAAAATGCCGCAGGACGCGATCCATCGCGGCCTCCGCATCGGCTTTCGTGGCGTGCTTTCGCACGAGATAGTAGAGCGTCGTCAAGCCGTGAGCCGGACACACCCCGGTGAGCTTTCCTTCTGAGACGAGACTCACCACTTGCGCCGACGCGGCGTAGTGCGGCTGACGTTGCTGGAAAACGTCCAGCAATACATTGATGTCCACCGTGACCGTCACGCGTGCTTCGTTTCGAGGTAAGCGCGGTGCGCGTCCTCACTGGCTACACTTGCCGCGATGATGCCGCTGGCCGCCTTCACCTCGGGATGCACGGGCTTTTGCAGCTGCTCGCGCAAACTGCGCGCCTGCCGAGCCAGCAACGCTTCCGCCGAGATACCCTGCGTCTCCGAGTAAGCCCGAAGAAATGCGAGATCCTCCTCGGGCATTGGAATAGTCAACGTGGCCATGCGGGGAACATGCTACGCGCCCAAGAAAGTGCCAAGCCCACAAGTACCCGGCTTCACAAGCCGCTAAGCATGGCAACCCGCAGCAGCCAATCCCAGATCAAGACAGCCCGAAACGGGATCAGCCTCTACCGCCCGACTTAAAGTCAGCCTGCCTGACCGTGAGCAAAACGGTCGGGCCCGAGTTCGATGGCCTTTCCCGTCTGCCCGAAGGTTCATTATGAATCCCGCCCGGCCCCCGTTCCTCGCCGCATCCTCTGCCGCGCTCCCGCCCGGCGGCCTGCTCGTGATCCACGACGCCCACCTCAACGCCGACAAAACTGGCCCCCTCCCCGTCGCCGCCTACTCCGCGCTCCTGATGAGCGTGACCGAGGGTAAATGCTACGCGACCTCCGAAATAAATTTCGAAACGATGTATGAGCGGAGAGGTTGGCGTGGTCTCCGGTCTTTTTTCATCGGAGAGTGAGGTAGCGGGACGGAGGCCGAACGGCTTCAGCACAAATCCGCGGTCCGTCCGACGCCACCGAATTTCTCGGCCTGTTGCGATCGTGCAGCTCCACAGAGGGCGGTCTCTCAAACGCCTTTCTTTGGCGTGGCGCTGGGACGGTGCGGAAGCCGCCGCTCCTCTCTCCGCCCGTTCGACTCCCACACCGCAGACGCCCCACGCGCCAACCCCTCCATCCGCCGTGCGGGCGCGCAATCGGGCAGCCCAAGCTGAACACCCGGCCACCGGCCGGGCCTACAACCGCCGGCCGGGCCTCACCCCTTTATCGCGGGCGTGACGCCTGTTGGCGCAGGCGCTCGGCTTCGTCGTAATGATGGGCCGCTTCGAGATTCTTTCCGAGCGAGCGCAGGATCTGCGCGAGGTTGTTGTGCGCGGCAATCAAGTCGGGGCGCAGTCGGATCGCTGCCTGCAACGCCACCACCGCTTCCGGATATTTCCCCAGTGTGCCGAGCGCTACGCCGACGTTCCCGTGCAGATCCGCGTCGTCGGGCGCGAGCCGCAGCGCGCTCTGAAATCGCGCGAGCGCTTCGTCCCATCGCCCCGCCGCCGCCAGCGCGTTCCCCAGCACCGCGTGCGACGCGGGGGTCGCCGGATCGAGACGCGCCACGTTTTCAAACTGCACAATCGCTTCCGGCAAACGTCCCGCCCGAGCGAGCGCCGTACCCAGATCGCGGCGGTATTTAACGGAGTCAGGCGAGAGCCGAATCGCCTCTTCGAACCGGGCAATCGCCTCGGGGAGTCGGCCCTTCAGCACGAGTTCACACCCGAGGTTGTCGAGTGCTTCGAAGTGCGCCGGCTTGAGCCTGATCGCTTCTTCGTAGTGCCGGATCGCGTCATCGCCGCGGCCGACCCGGCTCAAGGCATTGCCCAAATTATTGTGCACTTCCCCGTATCCGGGCCGGAGCTGCAGTGCGCGCTCCAGAATCGGAATCGCCGCCTCGAATTGACGGATCGCGACGAGCGCGCAACCGAGATCATTGTGGACCGGAGCATCGTCCGGCCGGAGCTGTAATCCTCGACGAAATGCCAAAATCGCTTCGTGGTGGCGCCCTTGCTGCGCGAGGGTGTCACCAAGATTTGCCCACGCCATGAAGGCGTCGGGATTGCGCGCGAGCGTGGTGCGCCAGAGGGCTTCTTTGTTGAGATACTGCCCGCTCTCTCGCCACGTCATCACCCCCAGGACCACGAGTACTCCCACCGTCACGATGCCCCTCAGCTGGTAGGCCCAGCCGCTGGCCAGGCCGCGGACCGGGCTCATGCGCTCCAGTCCCACCGTCAGTCCCGCCCCCGCCAACGCCAACGGCCCCATACTTGCGAGGTATTGAAAATGATCGCCCACGAACGAATACCGAAAAAAGAAGACGCTGAAGAATCCGAGCACCGGAAAGAGCAACGCGCCGAAATAAATCGTCGCAATGAACACCGGGCGCAGCGCGCTGGCGCGCCGCCACCACAGCGCCCCACACCCAGCGAGGAGCGCGACGAGCGGCGCAAATACGAGCGGCTGCGCGGTATCGATCTGCCAGCGCGGATAGATAAAAATCAGCTCTGCCGGCCAAGCAAGTTTCCCCAAGTAAAACCAGACCGCCCGGCCCGCGATAGCAAAACGCTCCGGCCACGTCTGCGACCACTCAGCGCCCGCCGCGCCGGAATTCACCCGCTGCTCCCAAATCGTCCACGCCGCCGCCACGGCTGAAAACACGAAGAAGGGCACCAGCGCCCCGAGATCGCGCCACGTCAGTCGGCGGTGCTGCCACCAGACGCACAACGCGAGCACCACCGGGAGCATCACCGTCGAGGGTTTGCTCAAGATCGCGAGGAGTGCACAGCCCAGAGCGAAATAATAGTAGCGGCGAGCGCCAGCGAGCCGTGGTTTGCCGGCTTGCTGGTGCGCGCCGCTACCCGCGCACGACCACTTCAGCCAGCACCCGATCGCCGCGAGAAAAAATACCGCCGACTGGGTGTTCTTCAATTCGCAGATCCACGCCACCGACTCGACCTGCACAGGATGCAGCGCCCAGAGTGCCGCCCCGAACCACGCCCCGGGCACGCGCAGTTGCACCAGCACCCGCCAGAGCAAGAGCGCCGCGAGCGCGTGGCACGCGAGCGTCACGAGGTGATAGCCGAGGGGATTCAGCCCCCACAGCGCGTGCTGCACCCAGAAATTCGTCAGCACGAGCGGAAAGTAATTCGCCCGCGCCGTCGTCCAAATTTCCGTCAACCCCAGCGGCCCGATGATCGTGGGATTCGCCGTGATGTGCAGGTCGTCGTCCCACAAAAAATCGCCGCGCAGGGAAACCCAGTAGGCGGCGACGATCGCCAGAACGAGCACTCCACCGAGTACGAGCGAGCGCCGTACCCCCGCGAGGGCTGGCGAGGGTTCGGGCAAAGTGGGGCGCATACGTTTCGAAGTGGAGCGCACCGATAAAAAAGCGCCAGCCCGAAGGATGGCGCGCAGCGGGCGAAAAATCGATCCGCAGATCAGAACCGGCCGGCGACGCCGAAGACCCAGTTGGCGCCGTATTCTTCCATCGAGCGGACCGCGGCTCCCTGGCCTTCGCGGCGACCGGCGGGCGTCGTCATCCACATATCGGGTTTGCCAGTGAAATTGCGCGCCTGCACGTACAGGCGATAGCGCGAATTGAAGGCCCAACCGAGCGAGAGGTCGAACTGGGTGAGCTCGCGGCGGTAAAGGCCGTAAGCTCCGTCGGGACGGGCGGCGATCCAGACCATGCCAACGTTGCCGCTGAATTTTCGATAGGAGTAGCTGAGCCGTGACGAGATGCGGTGCGGCGCCAGACCGTTGCGCCGGACGCTCAGGTAGGCGCGAGTGTAGGAGACATTAAGGCTCGTCCCATTGAAGGGCTTGGGGAGAAACCCCAATTTTTGCGAGTAGGCGGCCGTGAGGCTGCGATTGCGACGCGTGCCGGCACCGTTGCGGGTGGAGCGGAATGTGTAGTCAGCAAACTCGGGATCGGTCACCCCGAACTCGCCAGCCGTATAGTCAAAGGTCTCCCGGAGGTTCTTCGTGTTCACCTGCGTGCCGGTGAGCGTCGCTTGGCCGGGCGATTGGCCGCCGAAGTAGTAGGCGAAGCGGGCGTCGTAACGGGTGATCTTTTCGGGCAGCAGGTTGGGGTTCGGCGCGTCCACGCGCTGGGTAACGCCGGCGGCGTCCTCCACGATGTTCCAGACTCCCGTGAGATTGTCGATCGGCGGACGGCCGATCGCTCGGGTGTAGCCAGTCTGGAAATCGAAATTGCTCAGGATATTGTATTTTAAATTCACCGACGGGAAGGCGCTGTCATACTCCGCGGTGCGCTTCACTCGGGGGAGGCTTTGGTACTGATAGCGGACGCCCGCAAAGGTGGTGGCACCCCCGGTGGCGTTCACGGGGTAACCGGCCGCGATGATTTCGTCGCGCGTGCGGGGATCCCACTCGGTGGATTCGACCCCCGTGCGCTCCCAACGCAGACCAGCCACCGCGGTAAACTTGTTAGTAAAGCGGGTCTGCAACTGACCATAGCCCGCGGTCACGGTCTGGCTAACTTTACGCGTCGCCACGACGGTAGTCGCGAGATTGGCGGCAGTGCCGACGTTGGTGAACAGTTCGGGGTGCTCGTGGAAGAGTGAGGAGATCTGGTTTTCGTTCGGGCGGGCAAGCGTGGTCGGTAGTCCGGCTTGATTGTAAAGAGTCAGGGCGTTGGAACCGCCCATGTCGAAGGGCTGGACCGCGACGAAACCGAGATTCGCCCAATTGCCGCTGGCCGTGACGGTGGGAGCGCCGTTCACGTCGCGCATGACTACGTCGCCACCGGGACCGATGTAGCGCCAGGCGGACATCGCGTCGTTATTGCGATTGTTCCGACTCTCCTCGGTCCACTTGCTACCGAAAGAGACGACCGTCGGAAAACGGGAGAGGAAGGACGGCGTCCACCGGGCGTTGATCTGGCTGGACCAAATCTCGGTGACCCACGTGCGGTCGATATTTCCGGCACGGGTGCCGCCCGTCCAGTTGGCGAGCTTTTCGGGATCGGGGCCGGAGGTCTGGCGAATCGTCCACTCGTAGGATTCGGCGCTGGGTCGGGTGGCCGTCCAACCGGCAGCGAGCGACGTGGCTTCTCCGGAAGCGAAGCCGCGTTCCAGAGCATCGTAATTGTTCACCGAGCGGGAGAGCGAGGCGGAGCCGTCGACGATCACGTTCACATGCTTGTATTCAAATTTCGGAGCGAATGTGCGGGTGTAGGTGAGTTTGGCACCGGGACCGCTGCCATAGTTGATCACCGGGACGGTGTTCGCGGTGGCGCGCCGGGCGACAACGCTGGTGACACCGTCACCCACGAGGCTCGGCCGTCCGTTGTTGATGTTCGTATTGTCGTTGGCCGCAAGGAAGGTGGCCGTCCGGTTCCAGAATTCAGAATCGGCATACGTGTAGATGCCGGTCAACGAGAGCGCGAGGCGGGGAGTGACTTTCCAATCGACGGTGACAGTCGCCGATTCCTTAACGACGGTGAGGGGACCGTCTTTGAACGCGAGCTGGCGGATGACCAGAGGACGAGGATCGGCGGCGGTCGCGGCAGTACTGTAGGTGGTGCTCAACAGGCGCTGCTCGGCGTAAGAGCTGGCCTTGCTCGCACTGGCCAAAATGCCGAAACTGTTCTTAAAAAAGGACTCGGCGTAATCGAGGGAGTAGTTGGGTTTCGCTTTGGATTCCTTCGACTCGCGGTTGCCCAACGTGCGGCTGAAAGTGAACTCATCGTCGTTAAAATTCACGCCGAAGTTGTAGGAGATGGCGCGGCCTTTGCGTTCGAAGGCGCGCTTCGTCTTCATGTTGATGGAGCCGCCGGGAGTATCGGCATCCGACGACGCCGTGCGGGTGAAGTTCACCTCGATGGAATCAATGGCGTTGATGGAGAAGCCTTCGAAACTGGTGGCGCGGGAAGCATCGCCGCCGCCGCGGTTCGCATCGGCGCTGGCGGTGCGGATGCCGTCGAACGAGACTCCGACATATTGAGACTCCATGCCGCCGAGCGTGGGGCCGCGGGCTTGGGATTCGACGTAGTCGATGTCGACGCCGGGAAGATATTTGAGAAATTCGCCGACATTGCCATCGGTCACGTCGCCGAAGATATCGGCCGAGACGGAATTGCCGATGTTCATGCTGCGGCGCTGATCCATGATAGCCTTCGAGTTGCCCTCGCGCTCGGAGTCGACGGTGAAGGCCTGCATCTGCACAACCCCGTTTTTCGTGGTCGTCGGGCCGCTATCGGTGCTGACGAGATTGATCTCGCGCACGGCGGGCTGGCCGGCCGTGACGTTGAAGGATTCCTTGACGGTATTGTAGCCGGAGAAGGCGATGGCGATGGTCGCCGGGCCGACGGAGACGTTATTCAACTGAAACGTACCGTCGTTCTCAGTGTAGGCGACCTGCTTGCTGCCTTCGAGGCGGACCTCGGCGTTGGCGACGTATTCCTTGGTCGCGGGGTTATAAACGCGGCCCTGCACGGAACCCGTGGCAGTCGGCTGCGCAGACAGTGTGCCCGCACCGAGCGAGGCGCAGACCAACGCGACGAACGCGATCAGACAGTGAAGCGAAGGAATGAGGGCTGATTTCATGGTGAGGGTGTCATCCAGTCGGGGTAGGCTCAGTCAGGAGGAAACCACGCGCTGGCAACGCAGGACCTCCAAACGTCGGCGAGGATTCCATTCAGCACAAGTACGCATCCGGCGAACGAGTCTCCCTAAAAACCGCCGCCCGCGCAGCCAAGTAGTGATCCGGGGCTCCTCCGACGATTTTCCTGCCCGAAGCCCCAAAGACTTCCCCTTCCGCTCCGAATCCCCTCCGAATCGCTCTTGCCGCCCTCCCCCCACCTCGCCCACCTTGCACCCCCTCCACTCTGCCACCCGTGCGAAAAAATCTCGCCATCACCTCCCTGCTCTTCGCCTGGCTCTGCGCCAACGGCGCGCTGCTGGATGCCGTGCAGGTCTTCGCCTGGGGCAAGATGTTCGCCGAAAATGTCCGCACGGAGCCCCTCGGCGAGGCCCTCCGCGCCACCTTCGATCCCGCCAAGCCCTGCCAATTCTGCCTCGGCGTCGCTGCCGCCAAAGAAACCGCCAAGCAACAACTCCCCGGCAGCGTCGACCAACCCTCGACCGAGAAACTCGTCCTCGCGCTCCACTCGTCCGCGCGTCCCTTTTTCCTGTCCCCCTCCCCCGACTGGCCCGTGACGCTTGCGAGCGTCCCGCCGTCGCGCACCGAGCCCGTCCCGCTCCCGCCCCCGCGCGTATAGCGCGCCTCCGCACCGCCGTGTGCGCATCGCGCTGAATTTTCGCGCGCGCTGGCTCCACGGTTTCCCGACCACCCGTTCGCGTTTTCCGCGAATCACGACCGCGCGTCCGCGTGCGCGCGACGTTCGTGCAATCCGTCCCCTCCACGCGTGCTACCACCATGGCTCTCCTTCGCTCCCTCTCTCCTTCTCTCTCCCTCTGCGTTTGCGCGGTCCTCCGTCTCCCCGTCTGCATACCCGCTCTCGCCGCCACATTTTCCGCGCAGACCATCAAGCCTGCCGCCACCGCCGACCCGATCGAAACACTCTCCCCGCTCGTGATCACGGAAAAACCCTCCGTCGCCGAAAAACTCCTGCTTCCGCAAGTCACCGCCAGCGTCACCGCCACCCGCATCACCGAAACGATTAACATCCTCGATCCCGAAGATGCCGTGAAATATCTCCCCAGCGTTTTCGTCCGCAAACGTAACGCCGGCGACACCCAAGCCATCATGGCCACTCGCGTCTGGGGCATCAGCTCCAGCGCCCGCAGTCTCGTCTACGCCGACGGCGTCCTCCTCACCGCACTCATCGCCAATAATAACTCTATCGGCGGCCCACGCTGGGGTCTCGTCGCCCCAGCGGAAATCGAACGCGTCGACCTCATGTATGGTCCTTACGCCGCCGCCTACGCCGGCAATTCCATGGGCGCGGTCATGGAAATCACCACGCGCCTCCCCGACCAATTCGAAGCCACGCTCCAACAGACCTTCGCCTTCCAAAGTTTTTCCCAATACGACACCCACGACACCTACCGCACGTCGCAAACCGCCGCCACCGTCGGCCACCGCCTCGGTAAATTTTCTTTTTGGGCCAGCGCCAACGACCAGGACAGCCATTCGCAACCGCTCACCTACGTCACGAACACCACCTTCCCCACCGGCACCACCGGCGGTTACGCCGCCACCAGCCGCCTCGGCGCGCCCGCTCACGTCGTCGGTGCCTCCGGCCTCCTCCACACGCGGATGAGCAACGCAACACTCAAACTCGCCTACGATCTCACCCCCATCCTCCGCGCCGCCTACACCATCGGTGCCTGGCGCAACGACGCCGACGCCCGCGCCGCGACTTACCTCCGCAACGCCGCCGGCCAACCCACTTTCGCCGGCCTCGCCGGTTTCGCCTCCGGCACCTACGACCTCCACCAAGAGCACTCGTCGCACAGTCTCTCGCTCCGCTCCGAAACCCGCCGCGCCTTCGACTTCGAAGCCATCGCCACGCTCTACCGCATGGACCGCGATCGCCAGCTCACCCCCAACACCGCGGCCGCCACCGCCGCCCCAGCACCCACCCTCGGTGCCGCCGGCCGCGTCGCCGTTCTCGGGGGCACCGGCTGGTCCACCTTCGACCTCAAAGGTACGTGGCGTCACCGCAATTCCCCTACACCAACCGCTCCCGCCGCCGCCCACACCGTCACCTTCGGCGCACACGACCACCGGGCCAAACTCGCCAACCCCACCTTCGCCACCGCCGACTGGCGCAGCGCCGACGCGCCCTACACCGGCGTCGCCACCGAGGGCAGCGGCCGGACGCGCACCCAAGCCCTCTGGGTCCAGGACGTCATGACGCTCACCCCCGCCCTCCGCCTCACGGCCGGTGCCCGCTACGAAGACTTCCGCGCGTCTGACGGTCTCAACACCACCGGCGCCACCACCCTCCGCCAACCCACCGTCACCGATCACGCTTTCTCGCCCAAACTCACGCTCGCGTGGTCCCCGTCCGCCCCTTCTCTCCCCGTCTCGCCTTTTCCCCCCTCCACATCCACCTGGACGCTCACCGCGTCCCTCGGCCAAGCCTACCGCTTCGCCACCGCCGCCGAGCTCTACCAACTCGTCTCCACCGGCACTACCTTCACGTCGCCCAATCCCCATCTGAAACCCGACGACGTCCTCGCCACCGAAGTCCGTATCCAGCGCACCCTCCCCGCCGGCCGCCTCCGCCTCTCACTTTTCCAAGACGACATCCACGACGCCATCATCGCCCAATTTAACCCGCTCCTCCCCGGCTCCACGCAGCTCTTCTCCTATCTCTCCAACGTCGATCACGTCCGCGCCCGCGGCGCCGAACTCGTCCTCGAACAGCACAACGTCCTCGTCCGCGGCCTCGAGTTCTCCGGCAGTCTCACCTACCTCGACGCCCGGACCCTCGCCCTCGCCGGTCGCGCCAGCGCCACCGCCGCGCCCGGTGCCGCCATCGGCAAAAAGCTCCCCAATATCCCCGACTGGCGCGCGTCTTTTGTTTTCACTTACCGCCCCGACGCCCGCTGGGCCTTCACCCTCGCCGGCCGCTACAGCGACAAACTCTGGACCACCCTCGACAACACCGACGTGAATCCGAACACCTACCAAGGCTTCGCCGCCTGGTTCGTCGCCGACGCGCACGTGAATTTCCACTACAACTGCGCGTGGAGCGTCTCCGTCGGCGCCGACAACATTCTCAACCGAAAATACTTTATCTTCCACCCCTTCCCCCAGCGCACGTTCTTCGCAAACGTGAAGTTTAGTTTCTGAGTGCCCGCCGACGCGCCCTACTTTCCGACTGTAGCGCCGCCGCTCGTCGGCATGACGCCGCGGTTACCACGTCCGTTTTCCCTCCCGCCACCCGCGATATCCCACCGCCACGCTCCGCAGCCCTGCATTGCACCCGCCCCCGCCGTCGTCTTCCTTCCCTTTCACCTTCCGACATGAAAAACAACCTCCGCCTCCTCGCCGCCCTCTGCTGCGCCACCACGGTCCTCACCTCCGCCGCGCTCCTCGCCGCGGAAAAATCCGCCTCGCCAGCCGGAGCTCCCGCCGTCCCCCAGCGCCACCCGCTCCGCGGTGTCATCACGTCCGCCATCGCCGACAAATCCGCCTTCATGATAAAGCACGAAGAAATCCCCGGCGTGATGCGCGCGATGACCATGCTGTTCAAAGTCGACGAAGCCACCTTCAAGGCCTTCAAAGTCGGCGACGCCCTCACCGGCCAGATGTCCCGCCAGGGCAACAACTGGGTCCTCGAAGACGTGAAGCCCGCCGCCGCAGCCGCGAAAAAATAATTTACCGCCCGCTCTCCCCGCCGTCCGCGTAGCCGCGAGCGCCAGCGAGTGGTCCGACCCCACGCCCCCCACCGCACTCGTCTCGTTCGTCCCTTCCGTTGCTGCACTCCCGTCCCGGTCCACGTCCCGTGCCCAACCTCTTCGTCATCGCCGGCCCCAATGGCGCTGGCAAAACGACCTACGTCCGCGATTTTCTTCCACAGGAGATGCGCTGCCGTGAATTCGTGAACGCCGATCTCATCGCCGCCGGCCTCTCGCCGTTCTCGCCCGACACCGTCGCCTTCGAAGCCGGCCGCATCATGCTGCGCCGCCTCCGCGACCTCGCCTCGCGCCGCGAAGATTTTTCCTTCGAGACCACGCTGTCCGGCTACGGCTACGTGCCGTTCCTCGCCGATCTCCGCGCCGCCGGCTACCGCATCCGCCTGGATTTCCTCTGGATTCCCGACCTCAACATCACCCGCAGCCGCGTTCGCCAGCGCGTCGTCAAAGGCGGCCACGACATCCCCGACGATGTGCAAGCACGCCGCTTCCGCGTCGGCATCCGCCACCTCGCGCAACACTACCGACCGCTCGTCCACTACTGGCGCCTCTACGACAACACCGGCCAGCATCCCCACCTCGTCGCCGAGGAAATGGACGGCGTCCTCACCGTCCTCGACGCCGTCCGCCTTGCCTTCATCGAGCAGTCCGCCAGCGTCCGCTTCATGCCCGCCGCCGATCCGTTCACCCTCCAAGAACAGCCGGGCTTTCTCCCCTCCGAAGAAACCCGCCGCTCCCTCCGCGCCATGCGCCGCGCCTACGCCCGCGTCGTCCTCGAAAACAAAGCCTGGGGCCTCCCTGTAATCCAATGGCGCGACGGTATCGGCGTCGTCGAAGTCCCGCCCGAACAACTCGAGCCCTTCGCCCGCCGCATCCTCGAAGTCGACGGCGACCCGCTCCCTGCCGACGAAGAGCGCGCCCTCCTTTCGCACTTAAAAATCTGAAGTCCCGCTCCACGCCCCACCCCATGGGTGCGAGCGTAAACGAGTGGATCCCACGCGCTCCACCCGACCGTCCCTCCTTCGCTCCCATCCGCGCCCTCCCGCCATGCGCCCCGCTCTCCTTATCTCCGTCTCCCTGTCCCTCCTGATTCCCCTCTTCCGCACCGCCACGGCCACCGCCGCCGAGGAGAAAGCCACACCGGCCACCACGTTCGTCGACGTCCCGTCGCCGGCCGGACCCCGCGCCCTCGGTGCCTCGCTCACCACCGCCGTCGACGGCACGATCTGGCTCACGTGGGTGGAAGCCGCCGCCGAAAATCTCGCCACCGCTGCCGCCAAGAAAAAATCCGGCACCCACGCCCACCACCCTGCCGCTCCCGCACCCTCTGCCGGTGCCCCCGCCACGCCGCCCAACACGCTTCGCTTCTCCACCTTCGCTCCCTCGACCCGCACGTGGTCTCCCGCTCGCACCAT
>Ga0114970_10003026_pt1 | contig 12468 bp, 7 predicted proteins | sample M_140205_XF_Meta_FD_87030 | JGI IMG/M metagenome (GOLD analysis project Ga0114970, IMG submission 87030) | Freshwater microbial communities from Lake Montjoie, Canada to study carbon cycling - M_140205_XF_MetaG | ecosystem: Environmental > Aquatic > Freshwater > Lake | place: Lake Montjoie... | reverse complement strand
CAACATGCCCATGCCGACCGAGCCGATTCTTTTCACCAAGGCCACCAGCTGCATCGTCGGCCCCAATGATCCGGTCTACATCCCGAAGGACTCCGCGAAGACCGACTGGGAAGTGGAACTTGGAGTCGTGATCGGGACCATCGCCCGCCACGTTGAGGAATCGGATGCCCTCAGCCACGTGGCAGGGTACGTTCTGATCAACGACGTCAGCGAGCGCCACTTCCAGCTCGAACGCGGCTCCCAGTGGGATCGCGGCAAGGGTTGCGACACCTTCGGCCCCATCGGACCCTGGCTCGCCACTTCTGATGAAGTGCCCGATGTGCAGGCCCTTGGTATGTGGCTCGATGTGGACGGTGTCCGCATGCAGACCGGTAATACCGGCACCATGATCTTTGGAGTGGCCAACCTGGTCAGCTACATCAGCCGCTTCATTACTCTGATGCCCGGTGACGTCATCACCACCGGAACGCCCCCCGGTGTTGGCTCAGGCAAGAAGCCCCAGATCTTCCTCAAGGGTGGAGAAGTCATTACCCTCGGGATCGACGGCCTCGGCACCCAGCGTCAGGAAGTCCGCCCCTTCAAAATGGGCTTCTGGGAAACCTACCCGGAATAGTCGGTCTCCGGCCTCAAAAAAAAGCCCCCGGCCATCTGGCTTGGGGGCTTTTTTTGGGGTCGCGGTACCCTGTTCCTATGCGTTTCCAACTTGCTGTCACGCTCGTCTTCTCTTTTCCCGCCCTGGCTCAAACTTCGCTTACCAGCGCTGATTACGCCCGGGCCGAAAAATTCATGGGCTACAACACTGCCCCGTTAGTCTACGGAGCCGGCGTCCGCCCCACGTTTCTTGAAGGCGACCGTTTCTGGTACCGAGTCACCCGCGAATCCGGCGCAGAATTCATGCTTGTCAATCCGGCCACCGGGTCGAAAGCTCCCGCTTTCGACCATGCCAAACTGGCCGCTGAACTCTCCAAAGTCGCCGGTGCAACCTACGAAGCCGGAAAACTTCCTTTCCAGGCGCTCGACTTCACTCCCGACGGTAAGACGCTGAACTTCTCCATCACGGGCAAAAACTACCAGTGCGCTGTTGACGGGTCCAAGTGCTCACAAGGCGGCCCCGGCCCCGACTCCGGAGCAGGCGGACGCGGAGGCCGTGGTGGGGGACGGGGTGGCTTCGTCCGCTCCAATGACGCACCTTCCCCTGACAAGAAGAAAACCGCCTTCATTCGCGACTTCAACCTCTGGGTTCGCGATATCCCTTCCAATAAAGAAACGCAGCTCACTACCGACGGCGTTAAGGACTACGGCTACGCCACCGACAACGCTGGCTGGACCAAATCCGACCGCCCCATCCTGCTCTGGTCCCCCGATTCCAAACGCATCGCTACCTTTCAGCAGGACCAGCGCCAAACTGGCGACATGTATTTGGTCAACACCTCTGTTGGCCACCCCAAACTCGAAGCCTGGAAGTATCCCCTGCCAGGCGACGAAAACGTGACCATGCTGCGCCGTGTCATTGTCGACATCGAAACCAAAAAGGTCACCGCGCTCAATATCGCTCTTGACCAGCACCGCTCCACACTGTGTGATGACATCGCCTGCCGTGGCGGAGAATGGGCCGACGTCCAGTGGAGTCCTGACGCCGCGAAACTCGCCTTCGTGTCCACGTCCCGCGACCACAAACAGGCCCGTGTCCGCGAAGCCGATGCCGCCTCCGGCACCGTCCGCGAAGTCACCGAAGAGGCCGTCGAAACTCAGTTCGAATCCGGCGACGGGAAGCAAAACTGGCAGGTCCTTTACGGTACGGATGAATTCCTCTGGTACTCCGAAAAAAGTGGCTTCGGCCATTTATATTTAGGTGACTGGAAGACCGGCCGCATCAAAGCCCCCATCACTTCCGGCGACTGGCTCGTCCGCCAAACCATCCGAATCGATGAAAAGGCGCGCGTGCTTTACTTCCTCGCCGCTGGCCGCGAAAAGGGTCGCGATCCCTACTTCACGCACCTCTACAAAATAGGCTTTGACGGAAAAGGCCTCACCCTCCTCACGCCGGAAGACGGTAACCATGACGTCACCCTCTCGCCCTCCGGCCAGTACTTCACTGACAGCTTCTCCAAACCCGACGCGCCCCCCACCGCCGTCCTGCGCGACATGAACGGCAAGCTCCTCGCCACCCTTGAAAAAGCTGACGTCTCGAAGCTCCAGGCGAGTGGCTGGAAAGCCCCGCTCCCCATTACCGTTAAAGCTCGCGACGGCGTAACTGACCTCTATGGCATTCTCTACCTGCCTACAAAGGTCGAACCGGGCAAGAAGTACCCGATCGTCAACCACATCTATCCGGGACCCCAGGGTGGCAGCGTCGGCAGCCGCAGTTTCGTCGCCTCACGCGGAGATGGCCAGGCCCTCGCCGAACTGGGTTTTGTCGTGCTTGAAGTGGACGGCATGGGCAACCCCACCCGCTCGAAGAAGTTCCACGACGCCTACTACGCCAATATGGGCGACAATACCCTCCCCGACCAGATCGCGGCCATGAAACAGATCGCCGCCCGATATCCCTTCATTGACCTCGACCGTGCCGGAATTTACGGCCACTCGGGAGGCGGCTATGCAACTGCGGACGCCATGTTTCGCTACCCTGACTTCTTCAAGGTTGGAATCTCCGAAGCCGGGAATCACGACAACCGCAACTATGAAGACGATTGGGGCGAACGCTACCAGGGTCTCCTGAAGAAGAATGCCGACGGCACCACCAACTACGACGACCAGGCGAACCAGAACCTCGCGAAGAATCTCAAAGGCCACCTCCTGCTCGCCCACGGCACTATGGACAATAACGTCCCGCCCTACAATACGCTCCTGGTCGTTAACGAACTCATTAAGGCCAATAAGGACTTCGACCTCCTGATGCTCCCCAACCGCGGCCACGGCTTCGGCAACGAACCGTACATGATCCGGCGGCGTTGGGACTACTTCGTCCGCCATCTTCTCGGAGCCGAGCCTCCGAAAGGCTATGAACTCAAGGCCCCTGCTGCGCCGGGCTTCTAAAGGGAGGAGTCCAGCCCGTCAGATCGGAATATTTTCTTGCTTACACCCCGTATCTTTTGGAGGATCCGGGGTAATACAAGTTCGATGTCCCGATCTTTTATCCTCCTCGCCCTGGCTGCCGCAGCATGCCTGCATGCAGCCCCCCCGACTTTCGACGTTACCTCCATTCACCCCGCCGCCGTCGTAATTCAGGATCCCCACGCGTTTCCCATTCACTCTTCGCCGACCAGCGTGACCATGCGGTCGGTCACGCTGAAAGGCGCGATTGCGTGGTCGTGGTCGGTGATGGATAACGAGGTGAAGGGTCCGGGCTGGCTGGATCGCGATTTCTACGACGTGATTGCAAAGACGGATGCGCGGCACACCGAGGACGAGTTGCGACGCATGTTTCAGGCGGTCCTCGCCGAGCGCTTCGGCGTCGTGGTTCATACCGAGCGCAAGGAAGTGAAGGCCTACGTGCTCACCGTGGACAAAAAGGGCCTGAAGATGACCGAGACGGCGGCGGACGGCGAGAGTCTGATTGAACCCAATCCGAAGCGAATGGCGCTCACCATGCAGAGAACGTCCATGCCTCAGCTCGCATCCGTGATTTCCCGCGTCATGCAGGCACCTGTGGTGGATGAGACACAGCTCAAAGGCCGCTATGACGCCGTGATGGACATGACGAAGTATGCCCAGGAGATGCGTCCTGCTGAAGGCGCTCCAATGGACATGGCCAACCTAATGACGACGACGCTGCGTGAAGAGATTGGGCTGCGCATCGTTTCGCAGAAGGCGACCATCGACATCATCGTGGTGGACCATGCCGAGAAGCTCCCACAGGCGAACTGATCAGCTATGGCCTGGTCAGAGACCGCTCCGCCCCGCGCCTCGGCCCCGCGTCTTCCGCCGCTGCTGTAACTCTGCCCACGGGACCACATTCGCTCTCCTGGCCCACGCGTCCCACTTCCCGCCCATCGCCTGCACCCGGTCTGGCATCGCGGTGGCAAGATTATTCCGTTCTGTCCTGTCTTTCGCAATATCGAACAACTCCCACGTTCCCGGGAATTTCGAAACGAGCTTCCAGTTGGCATCCCGCATGGCGCGATTGCCCTCATGCTCCCAGTACAGCTCCCTGGCAAACGGCTTTCCGCCCGCCAGCGAAGGCAGCAAACTCTTCCCCTCGGCTGGCTGAATCTTCTCGCCCTTATTCACCGTCGGATAGCCAGCCCCGGCAGCATCCAGGCAGGTCGCCATCACATCCACCAGATGCCCCGTCTGGTCGCTGAACTGCCCGCGGTTCTTCTTCAGTCGCGCTGGCCACCGTGCAATGAACGGGCTCGAAATACCCCCCTCATGCACCCAGTGCTTATACAGTCGGAACGGCGTATTGCTCGCATTCGCCCACCCGATCCCGTAGCTTTGGTACCCGTCTTCGCCGCCCGGCATCAGCTCCGGAATATTGCCTTTCTGTACCACCTTGCCGTCTACCGTTTTCTGACGAACACCTGCCGGATTCCCGCCCGCCGCCAACTCCTCCGCGCAGCCGCCGTTATCCGCCAGGAACATCACCAGCGTGTCTTCCTCTGCGCCGGATTGCTTCAGGGCCGCCAGAATCTTCCCGATGTTCTGATCCATCCGGTCCACCTGCGCCGCATACACCGCCATCCGACGAGCCTGCCACTCCTTATCCTTCGCATCGTCCCATGCCGGCACAGAAGCATCCCGCTCCGTCACGCCCCACTTCGGATCCACCAGCCCCATCCGAAGCTGCCGCTGATGCCTCTCTTCCCGCAGCTTGTCCCAGCCCGACTTGTATCGATCCTTGTACTTATCAATCTCCGGTTGCAGCGCATGCAGCGGCCAGTGCGGAGCCGTGAACGCCATGTACAGGAAGAACGGAGTCTCCGGCGTCGCAGCCCGGTGCTCGCGGATGTAGGCCGAAGCCTGATCTCCCAGCGCATCGGTGTAGTAATAATCCTTCCGATCAATCTCAATCGGAGTGTTGTCCCGCGTCAAGGTTACCGGGTTGAAGTAATCTCCGGCACCCAGAATTGTGCCGTAGTATTTATCGAAACCGCGCTGCAGGGGCCAGTTATGTGAATCCGCCGTATCGGGAGTCACGTGCCATTTCCCGCACATCAACGTCGTGTATCCGGCGGGCTTCAGGGCTTCCGCAAGCGTCACTGCATTGCGGCTGAGGTCCCCACGATACCCCGGCAACCCGTCATCGTCCATCATGTGGCCCACGCCTGCCTGATGCGAATACAACCCGGTCAGCAACGCCGCCCGGGTCGGGCAACACCGTGCGGTGTTGTAGAACTGCCGCAGCCGGATTCCTTCTTTCGCCAGCTTCGTCAGATTCGGCGTATCGATCTCGCCCCCATAGGGTGCAATATCAGAGAACCCCAGATCATCGGCCAGGATGACGACGATGTTAGGCTTCCTGGGGGACGCGGCCTGGACTGTTGTCAGGGTAGCGGCCCCGGCAAGTGACAGAAAGTCACGACGGTTGAAAGGCATCGTTCAAATGTACCAAGCGGGCGGGCTGAACCAGGCGGGCGCTCAGAGGCGGAGCTATCCCCAATCGTTTCAACACCGCAGGGCTGGAGTTTTAGCTAATTTGCACAGCAGTGGTTTTGGCCTGATGTGCTGGTTTCTCGGCGCTAATATGCTCGTTGCTGCGGAAGTTGCCTCAAGTGTTCATGGCCGTGTGCCTGAACAGCGGCGTTTACTTGTGGAGCGGCAACTTGCACGTTAAATCCGGAATCTTGAGCTGAATCTCTCGAGCGGACCGGCTTTGCCGGTCTCTGCGCTCCGTGCGCAGGTGGAACCGCAGGTCTTTCTTCCTACCGTTTATGGGGCCACTTTGCGCGCAGTCGAATCGAAGCTGCACGTTGAGTTGAAGAGGGAGCGTCTTCGGGAGAGCAATATTATCCTTGCGGACAGACTGATCGTCAGGTCGAACGGATCACCGGGGCAAGGCGGCGAGTACGCGATTTCGGCGGTCCATTGAGGAGGGCGGCCAAATCCCTCGTTTACTGCGAGGCTTCTGCTCCCGACAGCAATCAAACTACCGAGGCTCAAACCTCGGCAGTCTTCCGACAACTGTTCAGATGTCTGGTGGCCCGAGGCATGTCGCTAAATAATATTCTTCTCAGCCAGATCCACTTCGATGAAGCCTCGCCAGGAGCGCCCGGCACTGCGATATCCGGCAATAACGGCGGATTGAGTATGAGGATAAATACGGTTAGGTACAGGTCTGGGTTAGCGAATCTTCTGGAATCCAGTTGGGTTTCGGTAACGTCTCATACCTAAACTCACCCGGATGCGGAATCGTGTGGAACTGCCACGCCAGCTTGCCCGTGATCACGTCATACGCCCGAACATCGCCCGGCGCCGAAAGAAACTCCTCGCCCGGTGCGGACCCAAGAATCAGCGGGTTCTGAAACACCTTCCCCGGGTTGTTTGACTGCACCCGGCTAATCGTCTTCGGGGCCCGCCGCAGCCCTTCCCGCATATCCACCCCGCCGTCTTTCCCGGACGTCAGAATCAACTGCCCCGAACCGTGAACATAAATGACAATGTCGTCCGCATTCGGACCGGTTTGCCATCCCGCATGTAAGGGGAAAATAACCATTTCTGTAAGGCCGACCGAACCGAACCCTGCAGGATTTGGTTCCCCTTTATCTCTGCCACGCTCTCGACTTTTCCGTCGGTCCCGATTGTAATCGAAGCCATAACAACACCTCCCATACGGAACTGCCGGGCGGTGGCAGGGTACTCCGGGTCGACCATGTGTTTTATCAGGTTCCGAGCGGTAGGTTCAGCGACAACAACAATGTCCGGATTCGCTGCGGGAGGGGTTTGCGCCAGCGCGAGAACTGCAATGGAGGCCAGAAGAATCACGTGCCTCGCCCAAAAATGATGACCGATACTTCGTCGCATCTCGATTAATTCCCGTCCTTGTGGCTGGTTAGCAAAAACCCTGGTGGATTACCATCCGTGTAAACTGCCCTGGTACTGGAGCGGCAGAGATTTACATGGATACCGCTATTATAGTATGGGATCCTGCCGCGGGCGGGGCATCAGCAGCAACGCCTTTTGATCCCGGGAGATAGCATGCATTGGAAGCCACGTTCACTCAGTCTGAAACTGACCCTTGCCACGGTCGCGAATACCTGCGCGATCCTGATGGTGACAATCCTGGTCACCTACAGTGGTGCCCGGACGGCCGTGGAAGCCCAGACTAATGCTGATGCGCAGAAAGAAGCGCAGAACGACTCGCGAAATATAGATGCTTATTTGGACCGCGTGGCGGTTATGCCGCGATCCTTGGCTGCGCGTGAGCAGGCTGTTAAATCCGGAGCATCGGAATACACGCTGCCGCTGCTCGTTCAGATGCTGGAAAGCTTACCTCCTGATTCTGCTTACGGCGCCTACGTGGCCTTCGAGGCAACAACCGCTAACGGACCCCAATCGATGACGTGGGTGGACCGCGCGAGCCTGCCGCACCCGCGGGTCCCCCCCCTTGCTTCCCGCGACCGAAGTCTCGAATGGTACGCGGCGCCGCAGCGCACCGGGCAGTTGCAGATTTCAGAACCCTATTTTGATACCGGTGGCTCAAACGTCCCGATTGTGAGCGTCACGCAGCCAATTATGGACCCCACGGGAAAGTTTTTGGGGGTCGCCGGGGCTGATATTTCACTCGATCTCATTCAGGCGATAGTCGGTTATATTCGATTCCGTCAGGATCCGGCGGTAGAATTGAAGCCCGCATTGCGCGAGTACGCGTTTCTGGTCTCGAAATCCGGGCGAATCATGGCACACCCGGATGACACGCTGGTGATGGATCAGGGTTTTCCTGGTGCCACTTTATCGTCGGTCCTCGGGGGCAAAGAGATTGCCGCACGACCTGAAGGCTCAACCCGGGTCGTTGAGAACGGGGTAGCGCGAGTCATCTACTGGTCCACCGCCCTCGGTACCGGATGGAAGCTGGCTCTCAGCATTCCGGAGTCCGAGATCACGAGCCTCGCCAACACTTTGGCCAAAAAAACCGCCTCGGTGGCGGGTTTGGCTATCATTCTCCTTATATTTGTAACGACGCTGATGGGGCGTCAGCTGGTTGGGCCAGTGCGACGGCTGACACTGGCTGCCGAAGGCGTTGGGCGGCGGCGCTATGAATCGGTGGCGGAACTCGACGTCGTGGCTCGCAGGTCCGACGAACTTGGCACATTGGCACAAAGCTTCCGCAACATGGTCGAGGACGTTGCCAATCGTGAAAAGAGTCTCCAGGACGCAGAAGAACGTCTGCGGCAAAGTGAGCGGCATTTCAGGTCGCTGATTGAAAACACTGCCGATGTCATCGCTATCCTCAGTCGTGAGGGTGAATTTCGCTACGCCAGTCCCTCCATTTCTCAGGTCCTGGGAATTACTTCCGAGGTCGCATTCGGGCACACTCTTGGGGATTTCATTCATCCGGAAGATCTCAGCAAACTTCGTGAGACGTTCGACGATGCGGTCGCCACATGGGGAGGCGCCCGGCAGGTTCAAGTCCGTGTAAACGACAAAGATGGCACCACCCGAATCGTCGAGATCGCATTCAATAACATGCTCGATAATGCCGCGGTGAACGGCATTGTAGTAAACATTCGCGACATTACCGAACGAAAACATGCCGAAAGTCTGGAGCTGGAGAAAGAAGCGGCGGAATCGGCGAATACCGCAAAGAGTAACTTCCTCGCCAATATGAGCCACGAGTTACGCACCCCGCTGAACGCCATTATCGGCTACAGCGAAATGCTTCAGGAACTCGCAGAGGACGATGGGCACGATGATTACCTCGCCGACCTCAAGAAAATTCATTCCGCCGGCAAGCATCTGCTGGAACTGATTAACGATGTCCTCGATATTTCCAAGATTGAGGCGGGCAAAATGGATCTCTACCTGGAGGACTTCACGCCCGGTCAATTGCTGGAGGAAGTCCATGGTGTGATTGCACCACTTGCACAGAAGAACTCGAACCAGTTGGTGATCGACGCTGCAAGCGACCTGGGCAGCATTCATGCCGACATGACAAAAATGCGCCAAAGCTTGCTGAATCTGGTTTCGAATGCGTGTAAGTTTACCCACAACGGAACCATCACCCTTCGCGTCCGGCGAGAGGAGGACTGGATTTCGTTCGACGTGATCGACACCGGAATCGGGATGACCAGGGAACAGATGGGCAAGTTGTTCAGAGCCTTCCAGCAGGCCGACGCCTCCACTACCCGTAAGTTCGGCGGCACAGGGTTAGGTCTGGCGATCAGCCGCCATTTTGCCCGGATGATGAATGGCGACATCACGGTCTCCAGTGAGCTGGGAACAGGTACCACTTTCAGGCTGCGGATTCCGGTATACGTTGTGCCACGAGCGGCTGAGGCAGCTGTTACCACCGACGCTGCGGCAAGCAGAGATGCCGTTGTGGAACCCCTGCCAGCCACGGCTTCCATAGTTCTGGTAATCGATGACGACCCGGTCGTCGCCGATCTCTTGCGGCGCAGCCTCTCGAAAGAGGGCTTTCGGATAGAGCATGCTTACAGTGGCGAAGAAGGGCTGAAGTTGACGCACCAACTTCGTCCTGATGCCATTATCCTGGACGTTATGATGCCGGACATGGACGGCTGGCAAGTTATGACCCGGCTCAAGTCGGATCCTGAATTGGCAGACATTCCAGTCATCATGTTGACCATGGTGGATGACAGAAAAACAGGATTCGCCCTTGGAGCCACGGAGTACCTGACCAAGCCGTTCGACCGTGAACGCCTGGCTGCTGTGCTGGGCCGCACGTCGCCGGAACGGACGCAACGGTTCGCCCTGGTGGTGGATGACAGTCCCGACAACCGAGCTCTGCTGCGGCGGACGCTGGAACCCGAAGGCTGGACGGTAACCGAAGCTGCAAACGGCGCTGAAGCGCTGAAACTCGTCGAAGAGCGGCGCCCCGATATGATTTTCCTTGACCTGTTGATGCCAGAGATGGATGGATTTGAGTTTGTTGAGCGACTTCGTGCCAACGAACTCACGCAGTCGATCCCCGTCCTTGTTGTTACTGCGAAGGATATTACCCCGGAGGATCGGCAACGGCTCTCCGGTGCGGTGCAGAATATTTTGCAAAAAGCCTCAGCCAGCCCCGCGGATCTGGTTGCACAGGCACGGGAACTGCTCACGGCGCGCATTCGTTCTGCCGTATCCGCCAGAGCACCCAAGTAACGGAGTAGACATGACCAAAATTCTGATTGTCGAAGATAACGAGATGAATCGCGATATGCTGTCGCGCCGCCTGATACGCAATGGCTATGAGGTTGTCATGGCTTTTGACGGCGCTGAGGGAGTCGAAAAGGCAGGGTCCGAGAACCCCGACATCATTTTGATGGACATGAGCTTGCCCATCATCGACGGCTGGGAAGCGACGCGGCGAGTAAAAGCCAACCCGGCCACCTCGCGAATTCCGGTGATTGCCCTCACGGCGCACGCCATGTCGGGCGACCGGGATAAAACCATCGCTGCCGGCTGCGACGATTACGATACCAAGCCCATCGAACTACCCCGGCTGCTGGGCAAGATCCAGGCGCAGTTGCAGAAAGTGAAGGAGTCTGATGGGCACAGCTGAGTCCGTTATGGCCCCGGAGTCCGACCTTCTCTCCAAACTCAGGCACGACCTGAAGACGCCGCTCAACCAGCTCATCGGGTATGGCGAGATGTTGCTCGAAGATGCGGAATCGGAGGGTAATGAGAAGGCGATCGGCATTCTGCGCGGCTTGCTCGAGGATGCCCGGGCCTGCCTGAACGTTCAATCGAAGGCCTTGCTCTGTCCTCCTGAAGAAGTCACCGGTCAGGTTTGGGATCGTTTAAACAATGACCACACGGGCCGGGTGGCGCTGATGAATGTCCGGCTTGGAGAACTGCGTTCGGAGCTGAGTGGAAGCGAAGCCCTGGCTGACCTGGATCGCCTCAGCCAGGCCCTTACCAACCTCGCCGAGCTCGCTCAAGAAGCGCCCGGGCTCTGGGAAACCCGAACTATCGTAAAGCCCGCCCCTGTTCTCGTAAAGCCCGCCCCTGTTCTCGTAAAGCCCGCCCCTGTTCTCGCAAAGCCCGCCCCTGATCTCGCAAAGCCGGTCTTTTCCACTGCCGTTGAAGCGTCTTATCAGCCCGACCGGGAACCCTCAGGCATCACACTGGGCCACCTCCTCGTGGTGGACGACAACGAAATTAATCGCGATGTGCTTTCTCGCAGGCTGGTCCGCGAAGGGTATATCGTCTCGCTGGCGGTAAATGGTCGCGAGGCGATGGAAAAACTTGAGCGCGAAACCTTTGATCTGGTGTTGCTCGACATCATCATGCCGGAACTTGATGGCTTTGCCGTCCTGCAGCGACTCCGCTCAAATCCACGCTGGAAAGACACACCAGTTATCATGATTTCCGCGCTGGATGAAATCGCCAACGTCGTTCGGTGTATTGAAATGGGGGCAGAAGACTATCTGCCCAAACCCTTCGACCCTGTTCTGCTCCGCGCCCGTATCGGCGCGCTGCTGGACCGAAAAAGACTGCGCGACGAAGAACGACAGCGCGCCGTGCGCATGGAAGCCGCCTTCCGCGAGGCCGAATTACAGAAGCAGGCGGCCGAACGCACCCTGCGAAACATCCTGCCCGAAAAAGTTGCGACCGAACTTCTGGAGCATGGCTCCGTGGCACCCATGTATTTCGAAGATGTCACCATCGGCTTTACTGATTTCGTCGGATTTACTCTTTCCACTGAGCAATTAGCCGCCGAAGAGCTGGTGGGGCTGCTGCACGAGTACTTCACGGCGTTCGATCACATTATGGCCCGTTACGGCCTGGAGAAAATGAAGACGATCGGTGACAGTTATATGTTTGCGAGTGGCCTGCCGGAGCGGCAACCTTCGCATCCGGTTGATGCCGTTCTTGCCGCCCTCGAAATGGTGGAGGTCGTGAAGAATATGGCTCGCCCCAACGGACTGGTCGATTGGAAGATACGAGTCGGCTTGCATACGGGCCCCGTGATCGCGGGCGTCGTCGGTATCCACAAGTTCGCGTTCGATATCTGGGGCGACTCGGTAAATTTTGCCTCGCGCATGGAGTCCTCGAGCGAGTCGAACAGAGTGAATCTTTCAGAACGAACCTACGCCCGAGTCAAGGACTTCATCCGCTGCACCCCGCGTGGCCGTATAAAAACGAAGGACGGGCGCGAGGTCGACATGTTCTTCGCGGAAAACATACACGAAAAACTTATGGATGATCGCAATATCGCTCCGCCTCCGGCATTCGGACGACGGTATAAGATCTACTTTCAGAAGGAACCGAAGGCCTTCCCGGAGTTCCTGCTGAGATCCGACCCAGTCGGCGGTAGTTGAGCGGAGAGGTGGCCATCCACCGCCTTCATCCCCGTTTCAT
>Ga0114970_10003025_pt1 | contig 12469 bp, 12 predicted proteins | sample M_140205_XF_Meta_FD_87030 | JGI IMG/M metagenome (GOLD analysis project Ga0114970, IMG submission 87030) | Freshwater microbial communities from Lake Montjoie, Canada to study carbon cycling - M_140205_XF_MetaG | ecosystem: Environmental > Aquatic > Freshwater > Lake | place: Lake Montjoie... | reverse complement strand
TGACTCCCTCTCGGGTGACTCCCTCTACGTGAGCATCAGTGGGATGCGCGGCGGCGTCGAATGTTGAGCGCGACCGCGCGCCGGCTGAGCAGCACAAGCGAACAGCGGGGCTGGCATCGTTCACAATTCCCCGCCCACCCGCGTGCTGGCAGCCCGCCATAAAGATTGGTCAACCGAAACGGCCGTGAACCGCAGCGGCCCATCAGCCGGTATGGCAGCGGATCTCGCCTATCGCCTGTTCAATGTCTTGGACGAGAATAATCGCGAAGCGCGGAAGTCTACGAACGGACCTTTTATGAACTTGATTTCGAAATACTTGATAAAATTGCATGGCCCCGTTCGACCCCTCGCGACCTCGCCATTTGGTACCGTAATTCTGACGGTCCATGCCGTAGAAAAGTTTTCAGGAAAATCCAATATCGCGATTTCCACCCGATCCGTCGCGGCATTGAGCGTCCGGTTTTTGCAGCGAGGAGAACGTTACTGGTCATACTGCCTTCGTTTATACGAAAGCACCTCCCCCGCAGCGTCCTGAATTCCGCGCAGACGCGCGTGCGTCAGGCCCAGTTCGTCTTCGCGCACATGGTGGGCATTTGGGCGCCATGAGAGATCGAAGCGGGGCGCGATTGGGTCTGCTGAAGCATTGTCGATGAGGAGCAATTCCCATTGGTCCGTCGGCCGTTGCTGCGGTCCATCACCATCCGCTGGCTACTCACACCCCAAGGCCTTCTGCAGCCCTCTTAGCCAGCCGCTTCAGCCGGAAACCGAGGTTGCTCCAGCTATGCCTCGCCCGTTGAAAGCCTCGAATGGCGGCGACGGCTTCCCTGTCACCTAGCCTGGCAAACCGCTCTTCCTGCGAAAATGCCTTGAAAAAGATACTACGGCGCAATTCAGCTGCGTTGAGTTCTGGATGTCTGCGATGGAGGACGGCGCACAATCGCTCCTCGTCAACAAGATTCTCCGCGCTTCGCATGAGACGCCCCGTATCGTTGGCTGCAAACACCCGATACATCGCTAAAACACTTGGATTCACCATGCCTCGGCCATTGGCCACCGCCCGCGCCCACATTTCCCAATCGGCCGTGTGCACGAGCTGCGCCAGAAAGCCGCCCTCCTGCTCGTAAAATGCACGCCGCACGGCAACGCCGGCGAATTGCAGGGGATTGATTGAAAAGAAACGTTTCACATCGGCACCCGGCGCATTCTCCAATTCTGGCAGCCGGCCTCCGACATACGTGTAGTGGCCTTCCTCATCGGCGAAAAAACTTCGTGTCGCATAGAGAGCGCACTCTGGATGCTCGGCAGCCATTCCCGCCATGGTTGCGTAAAACCCTGCGAGGACGCCGTCGTCGCCGTGCAGAATGTGAACCAACTTGCCACGGCTTCGCTCGATGCACGTGTTGAAGTTGGCGACCGCGCCGGCGTTTTGTGGTTTGCGATGGAATGCGACGCGGCCTCGCCCCATCTCACGGACGACGGCTTCGGGATCGTCTTTCGTGGAGCAGTCGTCGATGACCTCGATCTGCATCTGCTCCGGGCCGAGATCCTGCTGAAGCACGCTCTGCAGCGTGTGCCGCAGGTACAGCGCACAGTTGAACGTCGGAATCATCACCGACCACAGCGGCCGCTGGACGCCGTCCGGGACGGGCGAAATCGGCGGAGGCTCGTAGTTCACTTTTGATCCCCGTGAACTCAACGGGCAGCCTCCCCGTGCTTCGTACTCCACCGCTCAAACGGCCAGGGGTGTTTCTTCGAGTTGGCGTGGTTTGGATCGCAGGCCGTGATCTCCGGCGAGCCGTTCACGAGGCGATCGACCACTTCGACCCCCTGCATGAAGGAATGGTCTTGGTTGCTAACCTCGTATTTCCAAGTACCAAAACGGCCTCTGGAGTAGACACTTCGCTCTTCGAAGAACGGAATCAACTCCGCCAGCGCCTCGTCGCGATGCAGCCCCGGCGTGGGATAGCCGTAGCCCGCCCGAAACGACCAGGTCGAGACGATGTCCTCACGCTTGTCGATGAGCCGGGTGTTGAGAGCTCCTTGAATGACCTCCTCGAGAAGCTGCTCCTGATTGACGGGCTTATGTGGCGACTCGGAAACCTCCGTCATCAGCGACCAGTGCGTGTTGATGTCGGGAACGTTGTAGGGCGAATAGTTGCTGAACACCGTCACGCGGTAGAACGGGCAGTTATCCTCCGGAAAATACATCCAGCACTTCGTCGCCAACTCGTCGCGAGGCTTCCCTCGCAGCCCGAGTCCGACGATGTGCGATGCGGAATACAAAAGACCCCGGTCGGCAAGCGGCTGCAAGTGCGACTGGCCGGAGAGCCGGATCAGTTCCGTGAGCGGAATCGTCGAAATCAGGTGCTCGTAGCCAAATCGTTCGCTACTGGCCGTAACAACCTCTCGCTTGCCCATGTCGATGCTTACGACACGGGAATTCAGATTGATCTGCGCCGCTGGCAGCCGCTTGGCGCACGCGGACCAGATCGCCCCCGTACCGCCGTGCTTCGGAAATTGAAACGTGTTGTTGGGCCCCCACGACAGATCATCCTTGCCAAGAGCCAGATTGGTGAGCACGCGGCTCAGGTCCGTGACGGCCACCCGCTCCCCAACCCAGACGGCATTCATCATTTCCGGCGGAAACGCCCATACTTTGGAGTTGTATGGCAGCATGAACACCTCGGCGAGCCCCGGCCCGAAGGTGGCGTCGATCCATTCCCGAAAGTTGTGCGGCTTTGGCCGGGGGTGCTGCGTGATCTGCAGAAGCCCCTGGAGGCACTTGTTCAGATCCTCGGGTGGCAGGCGACGAATGTTGTTTTGAAATGGATAGGGGATGAACCGGTCCCGCATCCATACCCACGATTCCCGTTGGTGATGCAGCCAGCCGTCCTCACCCAGAAACTCGACCATGGCCTTGTCGAAGTATTCGTAATGAGAGAACTGCACGTGGCCGCCGATGTCCCACGTGAAGCCTTTGTCATCGACGAACGACGTCGCCAAGCCGCCTGGCTCGGGAGCAGCTTCGACGATCTGCCAGTCGTGGACCCCAAGTTCCTGGAGCCGCCGTCCCGCCCCGAGCCCCGTAGGGCCAGCACCGAGAATGAGATAACTCACAGTCACCATACCTGTACGGCCACCTGCTGGTTCAGTTTGTTGTAACAGAGGTATTCACAACGACGGCCCGACGCCTGCAGAAACTCCTCAAAGGCACGATGCTCGTGCGCCCGCCAGCCCGGGTAATTGAAATATTCGTCGAACACGATGACCGCACCGGGCATCAGCTTGGTGCCCAGATGTTCGAAGATCGTCCGGGTCGAGGAGTAGAGATCGCAGTCGACGTGCAGAAAGGCGACTGGTTCCGGGTGTGACGCAACGAACGGCGGTAGGCTCTCGTTGAACCAACCGGGAACCAGCGTCACGTTCGGTTCGCAGGCAGGCAACTGTGCCTCTGCAAGCGCAAACGCTCCCTGCGGAAAGCCATCCCGCCAAGCTTCCGGCAACCCCTCGAAGGAGTCGAACCCATAGACCGGCCCCCTCACCCACTTGGCAATGTAATTCAGGGTTTCGCCCTTGTAGACGCCAAACTCGCAGCATAAGCCTGATTCCGCTGCGGGCACCTTTTCGAGGGCGTGCAGAGCACAATCAAGGACCGCAAATTTCGTGTCGAGCGGCCGCGCTCGTGCCATGCGATCCTCGATGAACTCCGCTGACAGCCACGTGGCCCTTTCCGTTGCAGCATGATACAGATCGCGAGGGCCATGAGGCCCCGCGAGGCCCTCGACGGGGATGCCGAGAAGGCGTCGCGCACGACACTTCATCCAACTGGTGATGCGGCGCCTCATGCTATGTAAAATGAGCCTAGTCCTCTGTCTACGGATTTGGTTTTTCTGTCTGACACGATGCAAGTTTTGAGTACTTCCCGCTCGCCAGCGAGCAGCACACAGGCGGCGTATGCCGCCCCGCGCATGAAAGCATTTCCTGAACCACTGAGCAGCCGGCGCATCGCATGCCAGGCACGGCCCAGGAGTTTCCGCAAAGAAGGTTGCCGCTGGCTCGCAATTGAAACCGAGAGGCGAGCTTCTATCCATCGCAATCGCGACTCGATTTCAAGCTCGCGTGAGCCACACATCGCAATCGGAAACGGATGTGCGAGACGGCGTTCGTACACGGAACGTGCCCGCTCTACAATGTCACGATTTTCCTCTCGCTGCGTAAAGTATGCGAAATGCACAAACGGAACCGAACGCGTGCAGACAATGCGATGATTGGTCTTCTTGCAGAACTGGTGCAACATGTGTTCATCGTCGCTTCCGCCGTCGTCAATCTGCTGCCACAACTCCCGGCGCAGCAGTATGCATCCGATGGAGTAACGCTCGGCACCGGGCACCTCAACTCGCGTGAGCCCTCTTGTGGCGGAGATAAAATCGTCCGGCTTCAGCGTGGTATGTTCGTGCAGCCACCTCGCCATATAGGGATAGCCCCAGATTGAACCGTGCCCCCCGTCGCTGATTTCCGCCGCCGGCAACACTCGCCTGTCCAAAGGAGGGCCCGCGTAGTGCTCTCGAGCTGCCTCCTCATGAAAATTGCCCCGGATGCCCATGGCGTCCAACGTTTGAGGAAAGCCCCAGCAATTATTATTGATGAGTGGTGTCACGTAAGCCAGAGGGCGGCCGTCCTTGTTCACCTCCTCGTTCCAGCAGGCAAGCATCTCGTCAAGCCAACCCTTTGCAATTGGAAAGGCATCGTCGTCGACCTTGCAGATCAGGTCGTAGGGAGCGAGCGCCTCTGATTGCAGGAGCTTGGCTATGGACCGGTAAGCAGGTCCCGCGGGGATCGAATTCACCACCCGGATTCTTCCCGGAAAGAGCATCTCGTAGCGTTGCCCCACCGCAAGCGTGCGATCGGCATCGTACGACCCTTGGCAATTCTGCAGAATAAAGAGCGGCACATGCTCGGGGAGGTAGGCAACATGGCATGCCAACGCCACCTCCATGGCCTCATAATCACGGCAGGCCAGCATGACGATGGCAATTCGTTGCATATGACTTTCCGAGGTACTGGAATGTGAAATCACGGCACTTGTTCGCGGGTGATCTCGGCCGCGCGACCGAGTCCGACGACAAACGTTTCTCGCTCTGTCTGCATCTCGCAAGGCAGGAACACCGCGCCACCGTTACTGCCCTGACAGAACCAGTAGCCGGCTCCCAGCGGATCCGCCCGGAGGATGGTTAAACTCACTGCTGCTTCCGCAAACACGTAAAAGAACTGGAAGGTCTTGGCCGTCATAATGTCCACGACGAGGCGATCGACCACTTCGACCCCCTGCATGAAGGAATGGTCTTGGTTGCTGACCTCGTATTTCCAAGTACTAAAACGGCCTCGGGGGTAGACTCCTTGCTCTTGAAAGAATGGAATCAACTCTGCCAGCGCCTCGTCGCGATGCAGCCCCGGCGTGGGATAGCACTCGAATGATTCGTGCGTTGGCCGTCGTGTTGTTCGCCTGTGCGTGCGTTGGCTGCAACAAGCCGAATGCGCGCGCGTCGACGCTGAAGGTGTCGTGATACGCGCAGGACTCAGCGTTCGCCAGTGCGGAACCCTTGCGGGTGTCGGTTGGTTTCGGCACGCAGCTGCGAAGCCTGCGCGGCATTGAGATGGCGCCGTACCATCCGTTTTTCGTGTCGGGCGAAATGCCGCTGGATAGCGGTGCCACGTGGCCGATCACCGTGGTGATGCTCGGGGCAAACGCCGATACGGCGGCGAGGGCGCAGCTCAGCGTCGGACCGGTGGAGCCAGCCATGTCGTACACGCTGGGTGTGATTGCCGGCGGTCGCCATCCGTCAGGTGCCGCGTTCCGGTGCGGCGCACAGGTCGCCGTGCCCATGCGACGGGCGGGCGGGGCGCGCTCGGGTGACTCCCTCTCGGGTGACTCCCTCTCGGGTGACTCCCTCTACGTGAGCATCAGTGGGATGCGCGGCGGCGTCGAATGTTGAGCGCCACCGCGCGCTGACGTCAGTTATCCGACGCGAGCCACCGTTCCGACAGCGCTACATCCGCGCGACACGCCGTTTTCTCCGCCACCATGCCGTCGCTCACTTGGGAGTGCGCGCCTTCCAGAGCGCCAGCAGCGCCGCCTCACGCTCCGGTGTGAAGCCCGTCTTGATGGCGGCCTGTCGTTCGGCCGGCAACGTGCGCCACCACGCGAGGGTATCGCGCGCGGTGTCTTCCATCGGACGCACCGTGAGCCCCGCCTTGAGTTCGGGGGTGATGTCGATGCGGGCAAAACCGGCCGTGCGTCCGCGCATCACCTGAAACACCGGCAACTCCTTGCCATACGGATTGGCGCCGTTGGCGCGCAGAAAATCGGCATCCACCCACGTGAACGTGGGGTTGCCGCCGACGCCCTTCTGAATGCGCGCCACGAACTCCGTGAACGGCATCCCCATCTGCGGGCCCACGCCGTTGAACACGCCATACGTGCGGTTCTCGACCAGCGTGATGCAGAACTTCACGAGATCGCGCGCGTCGATGATCTGCACGTGATCGGTGCCATCACCCGGCACCAATACTTCACCGCCGCGGGCGATGCGCACGGGCCAGTTCGTGAAGCGGTCGGTGTCGTCTTCAGGACCGACGATGAGTCCCGGGCGCACCACCGTGACGCGACCCGGCATCGCGGCATGCGCCGCCTTCTCGGCGTACGCCTTGGCATGGCCGTAGCTGAGCGGCTTACCCGCTTCGATCGGCGAATTTTCGAGCGTAAGCACCGGCGCCTCGATCGACATCGGTACGCGGCTGAGATCCTGATACACCGAGCGCGTGGAGATGAACAGGTACTGATCGACGTTGTCCTTTAGCAGCTCGGCCGAGAGCTTGACCCAATCGGGGGCGCTGGCCAGCGACGCCGACTCGTCGATCACGGCGTCCCACTTCCGACCCTTGAGCGCGCTGAGGTCATTCGCGCGATCACCGGCAAGTTCTTCGACATCTTTGCCGAACATGCCGGGCGCGCTCTTGCCACGATTGAAGATCGTGACCTGATGCCCGCGCTTGAGTGCTTCGCGCACATCATGCGGGCCTACGAAGCCGGTGCCGCCAAGGATGAGAATTTTCTTTGCGGCGCGCGCGGGCACGAGTACGCGCGGATCGAAGGCGGATACGGCGCCGAACGCGGCAAGACCGGTGCCGATGAATTCACGACGACTGTACATGAGGCGCTCAGCTGAGGGGCAAAGAGAAAGGGCACCGGTGGCGATGGCCGATCCGGTGCCCAAGGTTACCTCTCCCCACGTACCGCCACCAGACGTTACGGGACCAACGCCACCTGGCCGCGCAGTTCACCGCCGGTGTTCGCGTCGGTGTGGATGTTCACATAAATGCCGCCAGCGTTCAGCTGAGTGACCAGTGCGCTGAGCGGCTGACCGGCGAGCGTGCCGCTCAAGTTGGCGGCCGTGATGAACTGCTTGCCGACGCGACCGTTGGACGGTCCCGCCACGGTGGGTCCATCAACCACGAAGGCGACGACGGAGCCATTGGCACCGCGGGCAGCGGTGTGGAAATGGCCAAACCGCATGTTGTTGAGGCCGTTCACGGTCACGTTCACGAACAGCGTGTCGTTGGTGCGGCTGAGCGTGAACTCGGCGCTGCCAGTGGCGGTCGTGGTCACCGGCGGGACTTCTTCCGTGCCGACCAACGTGGCGCGGTACTTCACGAGCGGTGCGGGGGCGACCACCGTTTCGTCGTCACTGCAGTTGGCGAGCACGGCGCCGACGAGCAGCGCACCGGCAAGGGAAACGAGGGAGCGGGCAATGCGGCGGGACGTGGGACGAGTCGACATGATGATGCGATTGAGGGTTCACTGCTGACGCACGCGGTGAACCCTCAATCCCTCACCTCATTCCTTTGCTCCTGCGCGGCGTCGCGACGCCGGTTGGTACTCTCAGTCCAAGTCGAAGCGATCGAGGTTCATGACCTTGGTCCAGGCCGCCACGAAGTCGTGCACGAACGTCTCCTTCGCATCGTCCTGCGCATACACCTCGGAGAGCGCGCGCAGCTGCGAGTTGGAGCCGAAGATCAGGTCCACACGGGTGGCCGTCCACTTCACGTCCCCCGTGGTGCGGTCACGCCCTTCGAAGACCTCCTTCGAATCGGCGATCGGCTTCCACGTGGTGCCGATGTCGAGCAGGTTCACGAAGAAGTCGGTGCTGAGCGTCTCGGGGCGATCGGTGAACACGCCATGCTTGGCCTGTCCGACGTTCGCGTTCAGCACGCGCAAGCCGCCGACCAGCACCGTCATTTCAGGCGCCGAGAGGGTGAGCAGCTGCGCCTTGTCCACGAGCATCTCTTCCGCGGTGACCGTGAACGCGCTCTTCTGGTAATTGCGGAATCCGTCGGCCTGCGGCTCGAGCATGGCGTACGAATGCGCGTCGGTGTGCTCCGCCGTGGCGTCCATGCGGCCGGGCGTGAACGGCACGGTGACCGGCGTACCCGCCTTTGCCGCGGCCGCCTCAATGGCCGCGCCGCCACCCAGCACGATCAGGTCGGCGATGGACACCTTCTTGCCGCCCGTCTGCGCCGCGTTGAACTGCTGCTGAATGCTCTCGAAGATCTCGAGCGCACGCGCGAGCTTCGCGGGCTGATTCACTTCCCACTGCTTGGCCGGCGCGAGACGGATGCGTGCGCCGTTGGCACCACCACGCTTGTCCGAGCCGCGGAAGGTGGAGGCCGATGCCCACGCGGTGTTCACGAGCTGTCCGATGGACAGCCCCGAGGCCAGGATGGTGCTCTTGAGTGCCGCGATATCGTGGGCGTCGATCAACGCATGGTCTACGGCCGGGATGGGATCCTGCCAGATCAGCGTTTCCGTCGGCGAGAGCGGACCGAGGTAGCGCGTGCTCGGGCCCATGTCGCGGTGCGTGAGCTTGAACCACGCCCGCGCAAAGGCGTCGGCGAACTCGTTGAAGTTGTCACGATAGCGCGTGGAGATCGCGAGGTAGGCCGGGTCGGTACGCAGCGCCAAGTCGGCGGTGGACATCATCGGTGCGTGGCGCTTGGTCGGATCGTGCGCGTCCACCACCGTGGTCGCGGCGGCGGGGTCGGTCGGCGTCCACTGCTGTGCGCCGGCCGGGCTCTTGGTGAGCTGCCACTCGTAGCCGAGCAGCGTCTGGAAGTAGCCGCCGTCCCACGTGGTGGGGTTGGGCTTCCAGGCGCCTTCGAGGCCGCTGGTAATCGTGTCGCCGCCGTTGCCGGTGCCGAAGGTGTTGGCCCAGCCCAGGCCCTGCAGTTCGATGCTGGCGCCTTCCGGCGCCGGGCCCACGTGGGCGGTGTCACCGGCGCCGTGCGCCTTGCCGAAGGTGTGTCCACCGGCCACCAGGGCCACCGTCTCCTCGTCGTTCATCGCCATGCGGCCGAACGTCTCGCGGATATCGCGGGCCGACGCCATCGGATCCGGCGTGCCGTTCGGGCCTTCCGGGTTCACGTAGATGAGCCCCATCTGCACGGCCGCCAGCGGGTGCTCGAGTTCACGGTCGCCCTGATAGCGCTTGTCGCCCAGCCACTCGGCCTCGGGACCCCAGTAGATGTCCTGCTCGGGCTCGTACACGTCTTCGCGGCCGAAGGCGAAGCCGAAGGGCTTGAAGCCCATGGATTCCATGCCGCAGTCGCTGGCAAAGATCATGAGGTCGGCCCACGAGAGGGCGTTGCCGTACTTCTGCTTGATGGGCCACAACAGGCGACGGGCCTTGTCGAGGTTGCCGTTGTCGGGCCAGCTGTTGAGCGGCGCGAAGCGCTGCGTGCCAGACGACGAGCCACCGCGGCCGTCGGCCGTGCGGTAGGTGCCGGCGCTGTGCCACGCCATGCGCACGAAGAACGGGCCGTAATGGCCGTAGTCCGCCGGCCACCAGTCCTGCGAATTGGTCATGAGCGCGAACAGGTCCTGCTTGAGCGCTGCCACGTCGAGCGACTTCAACGACTCGGAGTACTTGAACGTCGCGCCGAGCGGATTGGAGCGGGGCGAATGCTGGTGCAGGATGCCCAGATTGAGCGCATTGGGCCACCAGTCGCGGTTCGAGCGGCCGCCGGCCGTCGTGACTTGAGGGGCCGAGGCGCCATGCATGACCGGACACTTCGCACCTATCGCTGAATTCCCTTCCATATTCTGCTCCGATCGTGGCTACGGGTCGTAAACGGCTCGGTCGACGACCGAGGGTCTCGCCTTCTGTGGTGCACTACGGCGAAAATTACGGGGCTCTGCTATAGCCCGCAATCGGGTAAACTCTATACAAGTCATAGCTCATGCTTATACTTGAGCATGGATACGACGCTCCTTCGCGCCTTTGTGGAGACTGCCGATGCCGGGTCGCTGAGCCGGGCGGCGCGGCATCTGGCGCTGTCGCAGCCGTCGCTCACGGGGCAGATCCAGCGGCTCGAGGCCCACATGGGGGTGCCGCTGTTCGAGCGGCACGGGCGTGGCGTGACGCTGACCGAGGCGGGGCGCGCGCTGTACCCGCGGGCACGCCGCATTCTGGACGACGTGCGGGACACCGAAGACGTCATTCGTCGCGAGGGCGCGGACGGGGCGGGGACGCTGAGTGTCGGGGCGATTCCCACAGTGGCGCCGTACGTGTTGCCGGCGGCGGTGCAGCGGCTGCGCGCGCGTCATACGGCCATGCGGGTGGAGCTGCGCGAGGACTACAGCGCGGTGCTGGCCAAGCTGCTGCTGGACGGCGCGCTCGATGTGGTGATCGCCGCGTTGCCCTACCCCTTCGAGCACCTCGACACCGAGCTGCTTGGCACCGACGCCTTGGTGGTCGCCGTACCGGCCTCACACGCGGCGGCGCGGGCGGGGCGCATCACGCTGGCGCAGTTGCGCGACGCACCGGCGGTCACGCTCGACCCGGCGCACTGCCTTGGCGAGCAGGTGGCGGGGTTCTGCTCGAGTCGGCAACTGTCGCCGAGTGTGGTGTGCCGCAGCGCGCAGCTGGCGACGGTGCTGGAGCTGGTGGGGGCGGGCGTGGGTATTTCCATCGTGCCGGCGATGGCGGCGGTGCGGCACAACACGCCGCAGTGTGCGTACGTGCCGTTGGCCGAGCACACGTTGCAGCGCGAGATCGTGGCGGTGTGGCGACGCGGAGCGGTGCAGTCGGCGCAGGCCCGCGCGTTTGTGGAATGCGTGAGGGACGTGGTGCGGGTGGGGTAACAGACCAGAGGTCAGTGCACAGGCTCAGGCGTCAGACTGGGTATAGTGGTCAGAATTCAGCAGCTACAGTGCACAGTGCCGAGCTATTTGGTGGTGCCGTACGCGAGTGCGGTGGTGCTCACCGCGAGCTGCCGTTCCCGCGGGATCGTTGCTTCGCGCGCTGGCCTCACGGATCGCCAGCGCCACGAAACCCGCTCGGTACTGAGGACTGTCGTTGCTGAATTCTGACCACTATACCAGTCAGACGCCTGACGCCTGTCCACTGATCACTGAGCCACGCGTTCCCGCCGGCGCTCACCGCTGTCGCCGCAAGCGTTGCAATTCCTCGAGTACCTGAATGTCGGCGATGTCCTGCAGTCGCCCGGTGCGCTTCGACGCAATCAGCGATTCAATCGAGACGGTAGGAACCGGTACGCCGTCTATGGTGAACACCGCCAGGTCACGTTCGGCGTCGGACCATTGCAGATTCCAGGCTCGCGTGAGGATGTCGACGTTCGGCGTGTCGCCGATCATGGTAACGACACGCGAGATGATGTCGGACGCCGAGAGTTCCGACGCCACACCGAAGGGCAGTGCACTCAGTGCCCGCAAGACGCGCTCGGCGTTCTCGAGTGTCGGGTCGATCAGAATATCGATGTCACGTGTCGCGCGGGTTGTTCCCCAGAGCTGCATTGCGATCGCCCCTACCACGAGATAGCGCGCGCGTTCGCGGTTCAGCAGGAGGCATACCTCTGCCAACTGGCTGCGCGGCAGCGTCATGGCGACGTGCCGCCGGCGCGCTGGCGCGCCATGAACTCGTCGAACGAGGCGAATCGTTGCGGCTCCCCGGCCGCGTCGGTGCTGCGCGACGTCGCCTCCGCCTGCCGGACGCGCTGGTCCGCCGTCAGCGTCAGATCACGGTGGAGTTGGGCGCGCCGTGCGTCGCCGAGGTCCTGTGACGCGCGTTCCTCGTCGACCGCGGCGGCGTAGCGGCGGACGGCCTCGGCGACGATCCAGCTGCGCGACCGGTCCTGCTGCTGGGCCATGCGATCGGCTGCAGCCAGATCCGCTGCGGGCAGTGTGATGGCGATACGGGCATAGGGGCCATTGGATGACATAGCAAATCATACTCAGTATTACTCAATGCGGCTACCGTTCCAAAACATGTCCGGCCGCCGCGGCGATACGATGCAGTCGCCCAGTGCCCAACGTGGCAACGGTTCTCGCTCGCGCCGATCCTACGCCGGATGGGTGCGCCTGTGATGTGCGTGGACGGCGTGAGGGACGTGGTGC
>Ga0114970_10003024_pt1 | contig 12472 bp, 12 predicted proteins | sample M_140205_XF_Meta_FD_87030 | JGI IMG/M metagenome (GOLD analysis project Ga0114970, IMG submission 87030) | Freshwater microbial communities from Lake Montjoie, Canada to study carbon cycling - M_140205_XF_MetaG | ecosystem: Environmental > Aquatic > Freshwater > Lake | place: Lake Montjoie... | reverse complement strand
CGGCGACGCCGCCGAGCCTCCGTCACCTCCAGGCGAGAGCGGCGCGACATTCGTCCCGCTGCCCACGGCTGAGGAGCTTGCCAAGTGCATGGACAAGAACCCGGAATGCGCGCGGTGGGCCAAGGGCGGCGAGTGCGAGGTTAAGTGCCGCAGAGAGCAGTAGTGCACGATGGAGCTGTGCGAATGGATTCGCGGTGATGGCGCGAAGTTTTTTCGCCACGGCTCCTTCACCGGCGGCGAGAAGCTGTGCCTCGACGTCGCGTGCGCTATGAATGGCGGTTTCCGACGCGGAGACGACCGCGAGGATCAGCAAGAGGTTCAGGTAAATCAGGGAGGCGACGAGCAGGGACATCGAGGGGACACCCTAGTGTGGTCGGGAGCGGTGTGCAGGGTCAAGGTGAATTAAGGCCGGGTTGGCGTGTTCGTTCTTGCCAAAATCGCCACTGGCTGATAGCAACGAGGCTTCTTATGCGCTCAATCCTCTATTCCATCCTCGTTTTTGCCATCGGCAGCCTGCAAGCGGCTGACAAACTGAAAGTCCTCATCGTAGACGGTCAGAATAATCATAAATGGGACATCACCACGCCGGTGCTCAAGAATGCGCTGGAGAGCAGCGGTGCCTTCACGGTCGATGTAAGCACCACACCACCGAAGGGCGCGCCGAAAGAGGCTTGGGATGCGTGGAAGCCTGTGTTTGGCGATTACAAGGCCGTGGTGAGCAACTACAACGGCGCACCGTGGCCGGAAGCCGTGCGCACGGCCTTCACGAAGTATGTCGCGGACGGCGGCGGTTTCGTTTCTGTGCATGCGGCGAACAATTCGTTCCCCGAATGGAAGGAATACAACGACATGATCGGTGTCGGTGGCTGGGGCGGGCGCAATGAGAAGTCGGGTCCGTGGCTGTATGTGAAGGACGGCAAGCTGTTCCGCGACACGACTGCGGGCAACGGCGGCGCGCATGGGGCGCAGCATGAGTTTGTGGTGGAGATTCAAAATCCAGATCATCCGATCACGCGTGGCCTGCCGAAGCGCTGGCTGCATGCGAAGGACGAACTTTACAGCAAGCTCCGTGGTCCCGCGGAGAACGTAGATGTGCTGAGCACTTCGGTGTCTGATCTCACGGCGGTGAGTGAGCCGAACAACCTGGTGCTGGGCTATCACAAGGGTCGCGTGTTTCACACCACGCTTGGGCATGCAGATTACTCGATGCTCGATCGCGGCTTTTACACCCTCCTGCAACGTGGCACGGAATGGGCCGCCACTGGCAACGTGGAGCGCACTGCACCTGTGCCGGCGGATTTTCCGACTGAAACGGCGGTTAGCGTTGTGAAACTGGAAGGATATCCAAAGCAGGAAGCGCCGAAGCCTAAGAAGCCATAAGATTTAGACTTTCGCGGCTGTGATGTCGCGTTGGATTTGCGCTTTGAGTTCGTCGAGGCCGGAGAATTTCATCTCGGGCCGCAGGAACTTTGTGAAGCGCACTTCCATGTCTTTACCGTAAAGATCGCCGCTCCAGTCGAGCAGGTGGACTTCGAGTGAAGGCTCGGCGTTTGCAGCGACGGTGGGCCGTCGGCCGAGATTTGCGACGCCGGGCAGCCAGGCATCGTCGATGCGTGCTTGGATGGCATAAACACCCAGCGGCGGTAGTTGCTCGTTTTCGACATCGACATTAGCGGTAGGGAAACCGAGCTGGCGGCCGAGTTGCTTGCCTTTGATGACGGTGCCGAAGGCAGAATAGTCGCGGCCGAGCAGGGCGGCGGCCTTGGTGAAGTCGCCACTGGAAATCGCTTCGCGAATGAGCGTGCTGCTGACGATTTCACCGTCGATTTTCAGTGGGGGCACGCCATACACGGCAAAATCGTGCTGCTGGCCCATTTCCATGAGCAGGTGGATGTTGCCTTCCCGTTTGTGGCCGAAATTCCAAGTGTAACCGACCGAAATGCAGCCGAGCGGGCGAGCGGCATCAACGAGTTGCTGGATGAAATCGCGGGCGGGTGTTTTCGCCGTCTCGGGGGTGAAAGGGCAAGCCAGCAGGCAGGGGATGCCGATTTGAGAGAGTACGAACTGTTGGTGACGCGGTCCGCAGAGCAGTTTGGGGGCTGATCCGGGGCGCAGCACATGCGCTGGATGGGGATCGAAGGTGACGACAACGGCTGTGCCATGATGCTGGGCCGCGTGCTCCTGGGCGGCTCGAATCACCTCTTGGTGGCCGAGGTGGAGGCCATCAAAAACACCCACGGCGAGTGCCAGAGGGCCGGGAATGGAGGAGAGGGCGTCGATGGAGCGGAGAACCTGCATGCGGTGGAGGCTTGAGCCATATCAGCGACGATGCAGATCGCAAGATGAAGGGCAGGAAGCCGACCTAGCTTACTTGAGGCCGCTCAGCGTGCTCCAGAAGGACTCCACAATGCTCTTCTTTTCGAGCTTCAGGCTGCTGATGACGTCGGTGTGGGATGTGCCGATGAGCTTGTTCATCACTTCGCCGTAAGCAGGCATTGAGGTCCAGCCGAGGGTGGTTTCGTTGTTGGAGGCGAAGGAGAGGGTGGTGTTTTTTTTCATATGATTCGTAGGTTTGAGAGTTTTGAGGTGTTTTTGGGCAGTGAGTTTCAGGTTTGAGCGGTCTGTTGTTTTCGTGAGTGAGAATCGAGTCACAAAAATGAGAATTACATGCCAAAAGGATGGCGAGGGCTGAAGCCGGCATAGCTACGGCCCTTGGTGCGCCAGCGGGGACCTTCGCCAGTGACTTGGCCGGAGGTGTCCATGCGAAGACCGCAGATGGTCATGAAAACATGTTCGCCAGGCTTCACCCAGATGGTGATGAAGCGGCCAGCACCAGCTTCGCCATAGGTGGCGAACTCCTTGCTGGACAGGCAACGGTTCAGCAATCCTGCCTTGATGAGGATGTAAGAAGTGCTGCTGGAGCAGTCATAAGCGCTGTCTTCGATGTTGCGATGGCCGCCACCAAGCACGTAGGGCTTGTTCTGGAGGGTGTTGGCGGCATAAACGGCGAATTGGAGAGCCTGAGGAGCGGTCTGTCCGAGGGAAGCGAAGCGGCCGTCGAAGCGGATCTGAGAATTGCCACCGATAGGGGCAGAAGCGGTAGCGCGTTGAGCAGCGGCGCGTTGGGCGGCAGCCTGCTGAGCGGCGGCTTGTTGGGCGTAGTAGTTGGACCAAGCTTGAGCGTTGGCCTGCTGAGCATTGTAGGCGGCCCATGCTTGAGCGTTGGCCTGTTGTTGAGCGTAAGCGGCCTGGGCTTGTGGGGCGGCATAGTAGCCAGCAGCGGAATAACCGTTCTGAGCGTTCGCGGCGGTAGCGACTGTGAGGAGGCTGACGGTGAGGGCGAAGCGTGTGAGTGTTTTCATGGCTGCGTAAGTGGTTCTTGTTTCTGCTAGTAATTAAAGCAAAATCTGGAATCACTGCAACAACTATATCATAAATAACTCATAAAAATGTAAACTTGATAATTTCCAAGGAGTATAAAATGTATATACCGCTGATTTTCAGCGTTCTAACTTTATCGCTGAAATGAGCGAAAATGCCCTTTTAATACGACCTATTTGTTTTTGGTGAGGTTTATCCTGCTTAAAAGCCTGATTGGTCACCGAAAGTTGGCAAAATTGCGATGATTATAGAGAAGGGAGAAATACCCCTTTTCTAATTCTTGCACATTCCACATCTGCTTATGAGAATGGGTGACGATGAAATCATGCCTGAAATCGAATTTCGCCCGTCTGTTGTTGCTGTGTTTGGCTGGAGAGCTTGCTCAAGCTGCTGAACCAACGGCGGTGACTCATTATTTTGATGAAGTGGGGCAGCGCTATCTCACTCTGAACACATCAGGCGGTCGCATAGAGGTCAGTGTGCGCATGGCGGCTGACCCAGGCTCGACCGGGCGCTGGTCGGGGCAGGGGACGCGGAAGGACAACCAGATCTTGTTTGCTGCTGTCGTCGATGAAGGTCAGGACAGAGGCTCGTATTTCATCGCCAAAGGCGGTGAGTCGAAAATGGAGATCAGTTTCAAGCCGGAACAAAAAATGCCTCAGGATCCGGGCATCCTGGGCATCTATCGCCGGGTCAGTGATGAGAAACTCGTGCAACTGGCCCGCAAAGAGTTTCAAGCCGCAGAGGATCGTTTAGCGGCGGCCCTCAAGAATGCTTCGCGCACTTGGACTGCGGTGGACAAGCCGCTGGCTTCAGACTGGAAGTCGCGCTGGGCCGTGCTGCGAGAGCGCTGGATGAAGATTGCCTATCAAGCACCGGCACCAGCGCAGTCGAAGCCTGTGCAACCATTCGCCGCAGCGAAGGAGCAGCCGCTTCAGGAGAAAGATGCCAATTACTGGCTCAAACTGGCTGAGTCCACGGCCTTGGGGTATTACTTCATGCAGCAGCCGCCTGACCCGAAAAGTGCTGGAGCTTGGGACGGCGAGTATGATGATGGTTTTGGTGGCCATGTAAGCATTCGTCGTGCGAAAGATGGCAAGCTACGCGTGAACCTCTCCTGCACGCGAGTGAATGAAAATCAGGGATCAGATATAGCGGGTCAAATTCCAGCCGAGGCGGTGAAATCGAAGAATGGAGAAAACACGGCGGAGACAGTCTTCGTCGAGCCTGATGTCCCGGATGTATCAAAGGACATTAGCTTCACCTTCAAACGAAAAGGCAGCTTCCTTTGGGTGGATACGAAGCGCAAAGTCAACCCGCCCGGCAGTCTGTCTTGGTTCGACGGTATCTACCGTTGGTCACCGCCGCCGGTGGAATAGCTCAAGCCTGCTTTGGCTCCGGCGTTTCCAAGAACGAGGCCAACGCCAGTAAGATCGCAGCGCATACGACACAGGAGTCGGCGACATTGAACGATGGCCACGGATGGAACGGCGCGAAACCGAAGTCGAACTTCAAGAAATCGACGACATAGCCATCGAGAAAGGTGCCGGAGAAAAGTTTCCCGCCATCATGGGTGCGGAATAACCGGTCGGTGAGATTGCCAAAGACGCCGGATACCAGCAGCGCCACCGCGACACGGCTGAGCTTGCCGGGGAACAAGCCTTTGCGATGCATCACAAAGATGAACGTGAGCGCGGCGAGCGAGACGGCGGTGAAGGCATAGTTCGCATACTGCGTGCCGTTGAACATGCCAAAGGCCACGCCGGTGTTCGCGGCATGATGCAGCCAGAAGATGCCGGGGATGATTTCCTGCTCGGTTTCATAGAGCCTGAAGTTCGCCACGATCCAGCTCTTCGTGAGCTGGTCGAGGATGTAGAGCGGCAGTGAAAGCAGGAGAAAGAGGCGAATCATGGCAATCAGGCGGGCTGCAGCACCACTTTGAGCAGGCCTTCTTTGTTATCGTAAAGACGCTTGAACCAGCCTGCTCCCTCAGCCAGCGGAGCCACGGCACTGAGTAACGGCTCGACTTGGATGCTGCCGTCTTGAATGCGGCGGATAGCTTCGGGATACTCACCAGCACAGGAGCATGAGCCTTTGATCGTGATCTGGCGTGTGACTACTTCCTGAAGCGGGAAGGGAGTATTAGGCTGGAGATTGCCGATAAGAACGACCTGCCCGCCCTTGCGAACGCTGTGGATCGCGAGATCGAGCGGTGCTGCAGCACCGACGACTTCAAAACTCGCATCGGCACCGTCACCGCCGCAAATTTTGCGGATGTGCATGGCCAAGCCTTCCTGCTTGGCGTTGAAAACTTCTGCAGCGCCCAGCTTGAGAGCGAGTTCGAGGCGCTTGTCGTCGAGATCGACGGCGATCACTTTTTCCCAGCCACGTGCTTTGAGTGCCTGAATGACCAGCAGGCCGATCAAACCAGCTCCCACGACCACAGCCGTGCCGCCTTTGGCTTCTTCTTCACAATCGCAACCACCTTCATGGCAGTGATCTTCACTCGGGGCAAAAGCCTCACCGACTTCAACACCGTCCGCCAAATTCACTGCATGCAGCGCAATCGACACCGGCTCCGCAAACGCCGCCTTCTCATAGGAGAGCGCTTCTGGGATGCGATACAGGATGCGCGTTGGCAGTGCGATCTTCTCCGCAAAGCAACCGTGGCGGCGATATTCGCCAGGAGACACTCCCAACACACGGCGATTCGGGCAAAGGTTCACGAAGCCCTGTTTGCACTCATCACATTCGCCGCAGTATTCGGTGGAGTCGAAAGTGACGCGATCACCGAGGTTCCAGCCGGTCACACCTTCGCCGAGGCCGGTGATTTCGCCCGCGGCCTCATGTCCCATCACGATGGGCATCTGGCGGCGTCCGCTACGGCCGTCCATGCCGTGAATGTCACTGCCGCAGATGCCGCAGGCCTGTACTTTGACTAAAACTTCGCCGGCGGCGGGTGTGGGTTCGGGAAAGTTGAGATCGTAATTAAACTCAGACGGGGCAGTGAGGACGAGCGCTTTCATGGGAACGCGAATCATGCCGCGAGTGCGCTCTCTAGCAAGGAAGTTTGCGGATCAGTCATCACCGCCCACTTTGCCGCGTCCCTCCTTGATCCCGGCGCGATGGCGTTTACCGGCGACGAGACGCTTTTTCAGGCCGCGAGGCCGTGCGCGGGTCTGGCGGCGCACTTTTTCCCGATCGTTTTGGATTTCCATCCTGGCGGCTTGAAACGCAGCTTCCAGGCGCTCGCACAGTTCCTGGCGGGCGATCAGGCGGTTCTGGGACTGCGAGCGTTCACGCTGGCAGCGCACTTCGATGCCGCTTGGAATGTGCCGCAGCACGACGGTGGAGCTGGTTTTGTTGATCTTCTGGCCGCCAGCGCCTGAACCACGAATAAACGACTCCTCCAGATCCTCCTCGCGGACGCGGAGTTTCTGCATGCGGGTGCGCAGGGCATTGTCTTCAGGCAGATCGGCCATGCGAAGAGCATCGGGGCAGGGGAGCGCTGCTGCAACCGCCGCGTTTGCATCCGCCGCATGCCCCGCTATGACTGGACGATGGAAGAATACCACCGCCTGCTGCGCAAAGTGCTCGAACACGGAAGCTACCGTGAGGACCGCACCGGTACCGGCGCTTACTCCGTTTTCGGCGAGCAGAGCCGCTACGACCTCAGCACCACCTTTCCGCTCGTCACCACGAAAAAACTGCACCTGCGCTCGATCATTCACGAACTGCTCTGGTTTTTGAAGGGCGATACCAATGTCGGTTACTTACGTGAAAACAAAGTGACCATCTGGGACGAGTGGGCCGATGAAAACGGTGATCTCGGCCCCGTCTATGGCGCTCAATGGCGTCGCTGGCAGGGCGCACCCGAGGCGGAGACGCACGATCAGATCGCCCGCCTCATCCACGGCATCAAAACGAATCCCTACAGCCGCCGCCACATCGTCAGCGCCTGGAACGTGCCGCACATCGAAAAAATGGCCCTGCCGCCCTGCCACTGCCTGTTTCAGTTCTTTGTGGATCGCGGCAGACTGAGCTGCCAGCTCTACCAGCGCAGCGCGGATCTGTTTCTTGGCGTGCCCTTCAACATCGCCAGCTACGCGCTGCTCGTGATGATGGCCGCGCAGGTCTGCGACCTTCAGCCCGGCGAGTTCGTCCATACCTTTGGCGATCTACATCTTTATAAGAATCATCTCGATCAGGCGAAGCTCCAACTCACCCGTGAGCCGCGTCCGCTGCCAGTGATGAAACTAAATCCCGCCGTCAAAGAAATCGACGCCTTCCGCTTCGAAGACTTCACGCTCGAAGGTTACGACCCGCATCCGGCGATCAAAGCCGAGATCGCGGTATGATCGAAGGGAGTGCGGACACTCTTATTCGCCTTCCTTCCATCATTTCCCCGTCTCAATCATCCGCGCAAACTCAGCGAAGAAATACTTCGCGTCATGCGGACCAGGCGCAGCTTCAGGATGGTATTGCACGCTCAGCACCGGTGCTTCGCGATGGCGCATGCCTTCGACGGTGCCGTCGTTGAGGTTGATGTGCGTGACTTCGACGTTGCTAGGCAAAGACGAGGGGTCGATGGCGAATCCGTGGTTCTGGCTGGTGATAGAAACCCTGCCGTTGCGCAGGTCTTTGACGGGCTGATTGCCGCCGCGATGACCGAACTTCAGTTTGAAGGTCTTACCGCCGTAGGCGTGGCCGAGGATCTGATGACCGAGGCAGATCGCAAAGATTGGCTTCACGCCGATGAGCTGCTTCACCTCTTTGTGGATGTAATCGAGCGCCGCAGGATCGCCGGGGCCATTCGAGAGAAAAACACCATCGGGATTTTTGGCGAGCACGTCTTTGGCGCTCGTGGTCGCAGGAACGACATCGACGCGGAAACCGTGCTGGCGCAAGCGGCGCAGGATGTTGCGCTTGATGCCGAAATCGTAAGCCACAATGTGATGCTTCGTAGCAGGCAGGGGATGCCGCACGATGCCATCGGCTCCGGGTTCACGATTCTGCGAGGGGCTGGGGATATCCCAGTCGCCACTTTCCTTATCTTCCGGATCCCAAAGGTAAGGTGCCTTGGTGGTCACTTCCTTGACGTAATCACTGCCTTCCATGGGTGGGCTGTTGGCGGCCATTTTCACCGCTTCTTCAGCGCTGGCAGCGGTCGTGGTGATGACAGCACGCATCGCTCCGCGAGTGCGCAGATGCTTTGTTAAGGCTCGCGTGTCGATGCCTTGGATGCCGGGGACGTTCCACTCTTTGAGATAGGAATCCAGGCTCTGCGTGCTGCGCCAGTTGCTTGGCACATCGCACAATTCTTCAATGACGAAACCGCGCACATGTGGCTGGCTGCTTTCGGTATCGAGTGGGTTCACACCGTAGTTTCCGATCATCGGATACGTCATCGTCACGATCTGACCGCGATAGGAAGGATCGGTGAGAACCTCCTGATAACCGCTCATGGAGGTGTTAAAACAAATTTCGCCGGTGTGGGCGGCATCGGCGCCAAACGCCGTGCCTTCAAACACTCGGCCGTCTTCGAGGGCGAGGAGGGCTTTCTTCATCAAGGTGCGCCGCTGGTCATAGCCAGAAGGGCGGTGGGTGCAAGGAATGATCGTGTCGCCTTTTTCGAGATCATTTTTCTTCGGCTATTTCCAAACGCGGGAACAACGGCACGGGCGCGCCGAGTTGGTGGCCGCTTGGCAGCAGTCCCCACTTCAAATCGCTGACCTTGAAGCTCTGCGGCAGTTCCCAGCCGATTTGCGCACGCGCCGTGACCATCGCGGTCGGCATGATCGGATTGAGCAGCACGGTGACGTGTGTGAGCGCCTCCGCGAGGTGGTATAGCACACTGTCGAGCCGTGCTGCTTGTGCGGGATCTTTGGCGAGGGAGAAGGGCTTCGTGCTGTCCACGAACGCGTTCGCATGCGTGACGATCTTCCACGCAGCAGCAATGCCTTCGTGGATGTCCCAGCCGTTCATCTTCTCAAGGTAGAGTGGCAGGGCGTCGGCGACGGTTTGGCGCAGGGCTTGATTGATCTCGTCATCGTAATCGCCAGGTGTGAGCACACCGTTGCGATATTTTTGCGCCATGTTGATCGAGCGATTGAGCAGATTGCCCAGACCACCGGCCAGTTCCTTGTTGTAGGACATGATGATGCGTTCATCGCTGAAATCGGCGTCGTAGCCGGTGGCGATGTCGCGCATGAGGTAATAACGCAGGCCGTCGGGCGTGAAAGTGTTCGAGAGCACGTTCGGGTCGATCACATTGCCGAGGCTCTTGCTCATCTTGGCCCCTTTCACGTTCCACCAGCCGTGAACGATGAGTTTGGGGATCTGATCGTCGGGGAAGCCGAGCGCGTGCAGCATGATCGGCCAATAAACAGCATGCGCGGGTACGAGGATGTCCTTGCCGATCACATGCGCGTCGGCGGGCCAGATTTTTTCAAACTCCGGTAGGCCTTTGTTGCCGACCTCACCGGCCAGATAGCCGGCGAAGCTGACGTAATTCACCAGCGCGTCGAACCAGACGTAGTTCACGAATTTTTCGTCGAAGGGCAGGGGAATGCCCCAGCTCAGGCGCTCTATGGGACGGCTGATGCACAGGTCCTGCGCGGCTCCTTCAAGCGAGTTGATCACGTCATTCGCACGATGCGGCGGGAAGATGAAATCGGGGTTCCCGCGGATGTGGTTCTTGAGCCACTCGACATGCTCGCTGAGGCGGAAATACCAGTTCTCCTCCTGCAACTCGACCACTTCGCCCCATTCCTCGCCGTACTGGCCGTCGGGGCCGCGTTCTTTGTCGGTGAGGAACTGCTCCTGACGCACCGAGTAAAAGCCGCCGTAGCTCTTTTTGTAAAGCTGGCCGCAATCGTTCAGCTTTTGCAACATTGCCTGCACCACGCGCTTGTGCTTGATGTCTGTGGTGGCAGCCCAGCCATCGTAACGCACGTTCAGCTTGTCCCACAGCGCGGTGAAATGCTGTGTGATGCCATCCACGAAGTCCTGCGGCGTCTGCCCGGCCTTTTCCGCGCTCTTCTGCACCTTCTGGCCGTGTTGATCCACGCCGGTGAGAAAATAGACCTCCCGCCCATTCAGCCGCTGAAATCGCGCCATGACATCCGCCAGCACCTTCTCATAAGCATGGCCGATGTGCGGCGCTGCGTTGGTGTAGTCGATGGCGGTGGTGATGTAGTAGGGTTTCACGGCGGTAATTGGGGCGCGAATGATGTCGCGGAATGCCACGGGGGCAAGGTGAAGGCTGAAGACAAAAAATGGGGGCCATGTGGCCCCCATTGGTGGTGTGAATGAATTCGTGGCAGGCGCGGGCTATTTCGGCAGCATCGTGAGATACTGGTCGTTCATCTGCTTCACCTTGGTGCGCATCGGCTCAAGCTGGGGCTGGAGCTTGGCGAGTTCGGCGTTGATCTCGACGAGGGCCTTGTCCTTCTCGGGGATTTCTTTGGTGGCGGCGACGATGGTGGCTTCGGCGTCGGTCTTTTTCTTCTTGGTGCCTTCGACATCGGCGATGGATTTGGTGACTTCGGCTTTTTTGGCATCGACGATCTTCTGTTCGGCATCGAGCTTGCCATGCGCGGCAGCGAAAGTCTGTTCGAGTGGCGGCAGCGCGGTCTTGGCAGCGGCGATGGCGGCATTGATCGGCGCGATCTTGGCGGCGTAATCTTTTTCGATGGCGGCAGGCGCGGCTTGTTTCTCGGCGAGAGCTTTGCCCTGCGCTTCGATTTCCTTCGCAATGCTGTCACGCTGACCGCGAATCGGGGCGGCATTTTTTTCCGCACTGGCGAGTTCGTTCTTGGCGGTGGCCTGCTGTTGCTCGGTCTGCTTGGCGGTGTTGGTGGCCTTGGTCACGAGACTGGTGGCGGTGCCGTTGGCGTTCTTGGCAGCCTCAAAAGTCTGCGAGACGGCTGCTTTGGCAGCTTTCTTGGTCTCAATGTCCTTCTGCGCGTTGGTTTGTGCTGCGGTGACATCGGCAACGGCTTTTTCAGCAGCGGCAAGCTTGGCCTTGGCATCGTTCAACGCGGGCTCAGCAGGTGCGGTTGGCTGATTCTTGGCTTTGAGGTCGGCGATCTGCTTCTCAGCGACTGCCACGGCGTTCTTGGCCGGTTGCACCGCTTGATTGGCCTGATTCAGTTTCGCACGAGTTTCGGCGAGCGCTTTCTCAGCAGCCTGCGTGGCAGCGGTGGCGGGAGCGACGGCGGCTTCGGCGGTTTTGAATGCGGCGGCCTTGGTGGCTGCATCTGCGGTGGCATCGGCTAGAGCTTTCTTGGCGGCGGCGAGAGCGGTGTCTTTTTGTGCGAGAGCGTCCTGCTTGGCTTTCACGGCCTTTTCAGGCGCATCGAGTTTCCCAGCGACTTCAGCGAGTTTTTTCTTCAGCGGGTCGATGGCTTTGGCGATCTCCTCGGCGGATTTCTTCGCAGCGGCGATGCCGTCGTCCTTTGCCTTGGTGGCGGCCGCGAGTTCGGTCTCTTTGGTGGTGAGAATTTGTTTTTGCTCGGCCACTTTCTTCGCGGCTTCACCATCAGCGGTGCGAGTGGGCACGATGGCGGTTTCGAGCGCTGCGAGTTCGCCCTGGAGTTTCTTTAACGTGGCTTCGTGGCCGGGAAGGGCCGCGATGGATTCAGCGATGGCCTTATTCGATGCCTCGATGCGCGCTGAGGCGGAGACTTTCGCTTCTTCGGCATCTTTTTTGGCGGCAGAGAAACCATTGAATTCATCTTCAAGCTTGGCGAGTTTCTCCTTCTCAACGAGGACTCCGGTGTTGAACTGTGCTGCTTTCAGCGCGGTCGGGACCTTTTGGAGAATGCCAATTTCATCGCTGATGGCTTTGGTCGTGTTTTGGGCCGCTGCGAGGAGTTCTTTACCCTTTCCGGCTTCAGCTTCGGAACCTTTGATGCGATCCGGACCAGCTTTGACGAGAGCTGGCAGCTTGGGCAATTCGGCTTTCTTTGCAGCGATGCCATCCGTGGTGGTTTTGATCTTGGCGTTGGTGTCGGTGATCAATTTGTCGAGATCAGCGACGGGAGCAGGCGCGGCACCGAGTTCGGCTTTCGCTTTGGTGATGGCGGCG
>Ga0114970_10003020_pt1 | contig 12477 bp, 9 predicted proteins | sample M_140205_XF_Meta_FD_87030 | JGI IMG/M metagenome (GOLD analysis project Ga0114970, IMG submission 87030) | Freshwater microbial communities from Lake Montjoie, Canada to study carbon cycling - M_140205_XF_MetaG | ecosystem: Environmental > Aquatic > Freshwater > Lake | place: Lake Montjoie... | reverse complement strand
TTAACATTAGAATTAAGAAAATTATTTGATTATCAAGCTATTCCCAATTTTAGAGAACAATTTATAAATAGAATACATTCAGAAATTGATCCGGAAAAATTTGTAATGTATTTTAATAATGATCATGCAATATTTAGAGTATTTATTGAAAAAATATTATTATTAGTAGCCGTTGATCCTAACACACGAATATCAAAAGAGGTATTATTGCTAGACCCATTTTTTCATAAATAAAAAATATCAACTATATACTATACCTTTAAACTATAGTTGCATACTTATACACGAAATTTGTTATTTACATATCATCTTCACTATCATCTTCAATCAGACATCCGCGTGATTTTCCAGCGGATGAACGACCAGGCCATACTTTCATGTTAAGTATATTATAACGAACTCCAAATTTACCTTGAGGAAATGTAACCTTTTGTGCTTGCACAAGACACTTTACGAATGACCCCTTGGTAACTGAGCTTTCAATATCAATGGGTTTCTTATCCTGGTCATAGGCTTCAGTATCCCAACGACCACCATATGAAAGTAGACTGCAATTAATAGTAGGAGGCCATTTGCCGTCAGGCTCTTGTGTTTCCTTATCACGCGATACTTTAATAGATGGATTGAATAGTGCGCGAATGACATCTTCAGATGCGTCTTTACTCTTCAACTTTAGCCAAGTAGGATTTTCTTTGGCTTTCTGAATAAGAGCATCGTCTATTTCAGTAATCATCTCATGGAATGCATTCAACTTATCACGCATTTTATTTGATGCATCATCATAACCTTTAAAACTAAGTGATAGACGATAAGTCTTTCCTGCTGGCTTACCATCTTTTTCTGGCAATTCATTAATTCCCAATCCATATGGACAATACATACGCGGTGTTTGGAAATATAGATTTCCATCACCATAGTTTAAATACATTTCCTTAAGTCCTACCGCATTTGTAGTAATATCTCCATATTTGAGATGATCACTATCAAACAAATCTGGGGTAACTATCTTAACATCTGTCTCGCCTAGGTTGACTGTCGTCTGAGATTCGGCCATTTCGATTATCTGTGGTTTTAATACTAATATAGAATGTGTGTAACATAAATATGTTTCAATTTTTTTTATACATACATAAATATTGTAAAACATTTTAAATTATACATTCTCAATAAAATATTAATTCTATAAATACTAACCGAAATATAACAATATAAAGTGTATTTATAGAATTAAGATAAATAAAAATGGATGAAAATTGTAAATTAATTGGAAATAGTTTTGCGAATACTATTCAGGTTGTTGTTTTTATATTATCACTAATAAGTCTTTTTATACATAAAATATTTATAGAAAATGACTTTAATAATTTATATACTAGATTAAAATTATGTTTATATTCCAATTGTTGGTGTGTAAACACATTAAAATATTCAGAAAATACGCCAAGAAAATGGAATGTATGGTTTATGGATAATATCAAGCAAGGATTCAGCACACTTGCTGGTCATTTTTGGGCAATTTATGCAGCAAAATTGCTTACATCAAATAATAATGATGAATGTGGATGGTTTTTAATACAATTTTTGGTAGATACACTATTCGCAATAGTTATATCATTTCTATTATCTAAACTATCTATTAAACTTATTAGTTTAATATCTAAATCTTTCGCAGATAAATGGTTAACTATAGGAAATTATTATACTACTTACTATAATTATAAATATCAAATATGGTTATTTCAAACGGTTCATTGGTTGGTGTGTAATTTATTATCAAGAGTAGCATGCACCTACTTTATTTTAGGTTGTTATCATTATTTTGAAAACATAAATGTTTGGTTTTCAAATATCTGGATAAATAACCGCGACAATGAGCTTATAGTGGTATCATTAGTAATACCACTAATAATGAATACAATCCAACTTCTTATACAAAATTGGTTTTTGCGTTGGAGAATGACATATAGCTCACAGCGTCTGCAAAATTCAAAACAGTTACTTAGTGATATCTAAATATTAAATTATTAGTAATTATTCTATAATAATCTGTTTTTTCAGAATTATTATAATATAATAATATATAATCATGGATACATGGTGTTTTAATACCATTGAAACAGGTAAAAAATGTAAATATTGTAATGATTTTGAAAGTATTACGATGAGTAATACACATTTAATAGACTATTTAAACACCGACCGTAAATATGTTATATATGAAAATTTAGATATTCAAGAAACATTTATGGATTATATTGTGGGATATAAACCAAATCCAAACATTTCATCACTTTATAATAACATTAAAAATAAAAATTACATAGTTGGTAATGGTGACATGGATATAAATACCGCTTACTTTGAAAGTAAAACAATAGACCCATCCTCTAAAAAAGAAGTTAGAACAAATTTTATGCCTATTCGACTAAAATGGACAACTCTTAAATTAAATATTAATATATCAGAGCATGTATTATTACCTGGGTTAATGATGAGTTTTTTACCATCAGAATATAATCAATTTAAGTCTCGTTTATCAGATTTAAAATTTATTATTCCTGATAATATTAGTATTCGTTTTAAGGATACACTAATTAATGAAAATGACAATAATTATGTAGAATACACGCTTCCTAATTTATCATCAGAATTTGATACTGAATATACAGTTGGTAAAGTGGTATCATATACCGGCGCAAATGTATTTTTAAAAATGAAGGAGAGCTTAAAAGGGCGAATTTTTGATAAATATAAAGTAGCATGTCGCAACTGTGAGAAGAAATATGGCGCAACAAATGAAGATATGCATGAATATATATGTTTACACAATGAGGGAAATATTGATGGTAAAAATTTTACTTGTTATCTTTATAAATTACGAAATAATTCCTTATTTGACGATACTCAAAGTGATATGGTGCATATATTTATATATTTTGGTATTTGGGGTAAAAAGGAAATACGAAATAAGCCTATATTGGAAAAGACAGTAAAAGAAGAAATATTTAATGCAATAACAAAAAAGGTATTATCAAATATTAAAAATCAAACTGGGATTGATACAAATAAAACAGAAATTATCAATAGTATTAAAAGCTATTCTGATTTAGGTAAATATATAGTTGGCTCAAAAAGAGGTAGTATATATCGTGATTTTCATGAAGCATTTAAAATGATAGTTGTAAAGGAATATCCAAAATTCGTTAAAAATGGTAAATTCCTTAGATATATTATTTTAGGGGGATATTTAAATCTTTGGTTTTTGGATAATCCTGCAAATTTTGAAGAGGTTTCAAATGCAGTAAAATCAAATCTATTTAGTAATAGGACTCTTCAAATAGATAAAATATATATAGTTGACGATTTTATAAAATTGACACATGAAGAGCAGGTTATATTTTTTTCGTTTTTCTTTTATGAGGCATCCGAAATGTTGATATTAAGTCTAATATCGGATAAATTAAAGGAATTCATTGAAATCTATAAATCAGTATCAACTATTATTGGATTAGATTTACTTACTTCTTTATTTGGACACACCATTGATGCGGTTGATGCGGGATTATCAACTACCGAATTTCTATTAAAATTATCAATATTATTTGGAATTAAAGAATATATTATGACCAAACATTTAACGCCAAAAGGGTATAATCGTATTTCTGCACATATAATGCTTAGTATTTTTAATAATAAGCGCGATATTCCTGAGTTAGAAATGGCATATAATCTGTCATCTCGTGGTGTTTCTGATATAAAATATTATTATCTTCTTGACGCTATGAGCAGAGATGAAAAATTATCATCTAAATTTGGAATAGAAGCTAATTTAATCCATGACCTTAATATGAATACTACAAAAGACTTGTATTCACGAGCACAATTATAAATATGCAAAGGTGTAAAAGCACTATGTATTGAATATATAGCAATTTAAATTATTATTTATCTATAATTTAAATTAATATAATTATTGAACCAAAAGATTATTTACATAGCTTAATGTTTCATCAATAAATTTGATGTCTTTTGTAGTAGCATCTATTCTATCACTTCTAATTACAGACATCATAATAAATTTAGATTGTTTCTTTGTTTTAGTCATTATACATAGATATTTTAAAACATTATATATTAATATGTTTTTTGATGACGATGTATTTGGTTGAAAAAAAATATTCTCTTTACTATATTTATCAGGTAAAAACATTATTTTATTTGAATTTATACTATGACCTTGTTGAAATTTACCGTTATATACAACACCTTGTTTTTCAAGTAAAAAGGCTTTCAAATGGTGTATTGTTTCATTAATGAAAAACCCTTCACGAATAATCTGATATACATTTTTCTTTTCAAAATCGGTATATTCTAATCCTTTTGGATGCCCCTTTGTTATTTTTTTTTTCCATTCAAGCGGTTTACCTTTACCTTTAATATCATCATTTCCAACACATGCTAGTATATTTGACACACTGTTACCATTATTTGATGATAGTGGTTCAAAATAAAATCCAATAATAGAGATAGGGTCTTCAATGCCAGCCATATCTATTACCGTTAAATAACTAATTTTATCATTTTTAGTAATCTCAAATGTTAAAAATAAATGACCTCGTGAACTTTCGGGATTATTAATTGTTTCTTTGATTGATTTGTTTTCTTTACGAAATTCATTTAATTTATCAAATACTGCATATAAGTTTCCTTTTTCTATTCGAGTAGGGTCAATAATTTGACTATTGATTGATATATTTGTATCTACATTTTTATTAAATTGCTCATTTGGTTTTATATAATGAATTATAGAGCTTTCAACTACTAATCCAGTTGATGTTGTATAATTCATCAATCCATAAATATCAAAAGCATATATTAATTCAACTCTATAATTATCTCTAATTAGGTCATTTAATCCAAATTGAATAATACCTACATCTTCATTTTTACCATATAATGTATATGTTTTTCCACTTCCAGAATATCCATAACCAAAAATGAAATTACTGTATCCATCTCTAAGTTGGTCAAATGTTCCTTTTAATGCTTCTTGATTATAAGGTGGTTCTAAATACATCTGATTATTATTTAAATTATCATATATTGAATATATACCGCGAACATTTATTTTACTTCGTTGTGATATTAATGTTTTATTATCATAATCGATTTTAATGTAATCATCCAATTTAATTGGAATATTTGTTATATTATTAAATCTTATTAAAATACGAACGGCGCCCTTCATGTCTTCATATAAATTTACTAATTTCGGAACAAGTTTTAGAAAATTACTATAATCATTTGTCATATTCATAACATCTTTGCATTTTTCTGATTTCCAATTTTGTATACTATCATCGGTTATATCAATTGGCTCCCATTTGCGACTTTTAATGATGTCTGCTATTTGAATATACCAAGTCTCTTTAATTACTTCAGATAAAATAGTAGCATGTGCAGGGTCATCTATCATATCACTTATTGTTTTATATAGTGTTTTATAATGAATAAAATTTTGAATATCACTGTTCATTTTATTAGATATACTTAAACAATCAAATGAACTACTTTCTAATAGTATTTTTTGGGTAATTTGTTCTAACAATAATGCGATTGATTCTAATTTAACTACGATATTTGTATTTATTACAATTACTTCGTCTAAATCTAGTTCGGTCTGTTCTAGTCCCCCTCCTTGTTGAATATTGCCATACATTAAATTAAATATTGTATATTTTAATTTATTTAAATAGCGTTTTATAGAATCTATAAAATTAACAAATAATTGTATATCTTTGTATGTTTCTGATTTTAAAAATTTAGCGTCTAATTTATTAATTTTGTTATTTATAGCGATAATCATTTTATTAATATTAGGTGCATTTGGAATATGTTGAATAAGTTTAATATAAACACTTGGTAAAACATCATGATATTGACTCTCTGATATAAACAATTCGCACCCATTCTCATTGTTATATATAGATTCTAATACAATATCAAATAAATTGGTTTTTAATTTTTTTTTTTGGTTTAATAAACTAATTTTATGAACCATTTCTTTTAATTTTGTTTTAATATTTGGTAAATCGATAACCATGTAAATAAAAAATCAATTATATAATATATAAATAAATAAATGTCTGATAAGACAGCGGATTTGAAATTAATACAGAAAAACATTACCGAAGTTCAAGCATTAATAGTAAAATTAAATGAGCGTCTTTCTTCTGCAAAGCAAAGTCTTGGAGAAGCAAAAATAGAACTATCTGCATGTGCAGATTCTATGAATACTAAGCAAAGTCAAGTTGCAGCAGAGCTTAGCTCTATAAGAGAAACATTAGTTAGTAAGGAAGATGAATTATCTACTGTTAGAAGGCAAATAGATACTAAGGAAGATGAATTATCGGCTATTAAACAACAATTAGAAAATACAGAAAAATCATCTAAACTAGAAAAAGATATATTAGCTCAACAATTAAGTAGTAAATCAGCTCAAATATCTAGTTATGATTCAGAAATTACACAAATATCAGGATTATCTAATCAACTTGTTGAACAACTTGGTGAATTATTAGCAGCTGACAGTGCAAATACTGAGCATGTTGCACAGTTAAGTGGGGGTCGTAATGTTAATAAGAAAAAAAAAAGTGCTAGAAGAAGCATAAAAAGATTGATTAAGTATTAATATTTTCTAACATTAAATTTAATAATGTATTATTTAAAAAACTCAAATAATATATTATTTAAAAGAACGAAGTTACAACGAAGTTACAACCAATTTCCATCTATTCCATCAATAACTGTTTCCGCACCATTTATTATTGTCTCTGAACCAGAAATAACAGCTCCTTCATAATTATGATTATGAATATCCTCATATGTTTTATATCCATCAACCCCTGTTTCGATACCATGTCCTAAAGCTCCACCAACCATATGTCCAATTGTCGAAATGTCGCCAATTATTGTCATTTTTTTGTATTATATATTATATTATTCTTTTATTTTTAAAGTAAGTTAAGTATAAATTGAAAAAAATAAATATATTATATATTATATATTTATTTTTATTAATGGAAAACAAATGTTGTGAATGTAAAAAATGCAAATATTATTATAATAAGTCAAAATGTAAAAGAGATAAATTAAATAAACATACAAAATCCATCAATTATGATAGTAGTAGTGATAGCAGTAGTGATAGCTCTATGCGGAAACAATCTATTAAAATAAAGGTAGATTGTAATAGAGGTGGTGAAGATACAATAAAACCAAAACAGTGTATAAAAAATCAAGAAAATGATTATAAAGATGAATTACTGAAATATTTAATATCAAATAAAGAAAAAACAATTCAACCTAATTTATATCAAAATAATATTAAATTTATTTCAGGTATAATATGCCCTTGCTTAGATAATTCACATCATCATCAAATAGGGCATGGATATATAGCGGATTTTATTCACACAGATATAAATGACCAGTGGATTATAAAGTTTGAATATAGTAACATTTTTACTTTTATTTTAACGGATATAAATAATGCAGTATGCAATAGTGCAGTAATAGATAATAGCTCAATTGAAACATCTACTAATTTTAAACCACGCTTTACAAATAGGGTTATAATTAATATTAAAGAACCAATGTATGGATTCACATTTTTAGCATTATGTAATTAATAATATAGCAGAATATTAATTTTACTATTACTTTTTTCAAATTCTTTTACTGTATTTCATAATTTATATTCTAAATCATTAATTAAATTCATAAAAAAAATGGACATCCATACTTTTTATGTATTCGGATTATACGCGCGGTAGAGGGTTCGAACCTCTGACCTACCGGTTAACAGCCGGGTGCTCTACCTGCTGAGCTAACCACGCTTTTAAATAGGGAAAATGTAGTAATACCTCTTCCTTATTTATTATAATATGACATACCTTTATATCCTTTTTAAACCCAAATTGTATTATGTTGTATTTTATTTATTAAATTAAAAATAAAAGTATTGATTGCAATAAAATGATTATTTATAATATTGTTGACTGAAAATTCTTTAAAATTGTCATAAACTAAATTAAGTTTATTTTTAAATTCATTCGATAAATTATTTTTAAAAATATTTGCATACAATTGATATGTAATTAATATTGAGCTTTTATCCCTTTTCTTTTTGTAAGTGATAATACTTATAATAATACGAATAAAATTAATAATAATTTGTTGCATATTATCCTTTTGCTCTATTTCATCAACTTTAAAATCATTTTTTTTTATAATATCCGAAAATATAAGCAATAGCTTATCTTCATTATTTTTAATATCAACTATTGTTGGAGTATTTAAGTCAATTTGCTGCAATAATATGTCTAATGATGAACATAACATATAATGACAAATATCTGGAGTTAGGATAGGATGTTTAGTCCTATCTAAATTATATATATGGATATATTGATCTATTTTTGCTTTTATATTCATATAGAGGATAAGATTTAAATGTGGAATTAATTATATAAAATAAATATTAATTCTATTATTTTTAACCATTATCTTATATTATAATTGCCTCTTGGTGCAATAGAATATGAATTCCAATTGCATGGATTATATTCAGCTACATCTTGCCTATTTGTTGGTTTATATCTTCCTTCACCACTTTGAGTAACCATTTTAATATATCTATCATCAAATGCAATATATACTTTTTCACCAGTAGATGTTACGGATGTATGTGTAATGGGTCTAGCTGTTGCAATCCAGCTACCATAAATTTGTTTACCCTCGCCATTATTTATTAATGGTTTATTACATATATTATTATCTGCTTCTGCTGCTGCGGCAGCATTATAGTCTGTTTGTTTGTAGACCGTTACAACATTAGATTTTTTACTGTCATTATTATCATAATATGTAAACACTTTTGAATATTTTACTTCATGTTCGGCATTTAAATGATAATTTCCCGATTGCGTATAATTATAGGATGCTCTCACACGAAGCATATCACCTGGAATAATGCCAATACTTAGTTGTGGATTTTTAGACACTTCTGTATAGATATCTTGTGCATCTGTCCATTGAAGCGTGCCATTATTATAACCAATAATACTTCCCGATACATGTGGCCACCCATTTCCTGTCCATTCTCCATTCACTTTCTTTTGAAAAATATAGTGTATTTTCCAACGACCGTTATCAAATCCAAGATTTAAAGGTAAATTTACGGTTAATTGAAGTTTACGAACAGTGACTCCATGACCTCCATATATTCCGACGACATCTGTAGTTGCTTTAGCACGAGCTTCCATCGTAAAATCTGGTAAAAATTTGGCAGTTGTATGCTGTTGCCATGGCTCTCCATAATAAGGTTGTTTAATTTTACTATTATCTATGATCTCATTTTTTTCATTATTAAAAGAATTTACACTATTATCACCACTTTTAGAAATTTCACTCGCGGCATATACTTCAATTTCATCAACTGTGGTTGATGTTGACCCAAAAAGAGTTTTATCCGAGGGTAATTCATATGAAGTGGGCCTTGCGATAACTGAATTATCGCTAGGATTTATATACAAATCATGACCAGCTCCAAATAAAGGAAAATGTCCTGGGCCATCATAATACGAACTTTCCAACCTTGAAATATTGTAATATTTATTAATATTACCACCTTGTGTTGTAAATAAAAATAATGTGGTAGAAGGCATCGTTACCCAATTATTTTTTGATGTTAAAGATACTGGGATATATCCACCGGAAATACGGTTATTTGCACGAACAAACATAATTATAGGGCCTTGATTGTCGCAAAAAGAATGAAATGTTTGTGGACTAAAACCATTTCTTTTAGAGTTATACAATGGTTTAGCGTTATTGGCGGTAACACCCAATTTAGTAAATATATTATTACTTACTATAAATTTACTAATCTCAGACTCAGCCGTCGCTAAAACCTCAGTGCTATATACTTCAATATCATTAACTGTAAAATTTTGTGAACCAAATAAAGTCTTTTCTGAGGGTAATGTATAGGCGCCTATACTTGAATAACTATTTGTATTTGTGTTAGCGTTATCTGAAATGTGCAAATCATGTGGATGATTTCCAAATGTGGGTCCATTACTTTGGTGATCAAACATAGAATGTTGAGCATTCCTATTATTGTAATATTTATTAACATTATCACCTTCAGTTGTAAATAAAAATGCATCACCAATAGCAACATGCACATAATTACTTCTGGAAGTCCATGATTCTGAGGTATAGCCACCAGATATACGACCATTTGCACTTATTACAGTAATTGTTGGTCCTTTATTGTTGCATAACGAATGAAATGTGCTTGCCTGAAAACCATCTAAACTGGCTTTATAAAGAAGTTTTATTTTTTTAGCAGAAGTTCCTAGTTTCTGTAATATATTATCATTTATTAGTGTGCGTTCACGAAATAAAATTGTTCGTTTTTTATCTATTTCTATATTTTCATTTTTTTTAATAGTATTTAGACTATCAATACTTATGGGTTTATTAGAACTTATATACATGAAATCAGTAATAATACATGATGCGGCTTCATAATTATATGCACTATACACTGCTCCTCTCCCTGAAGATTTTACATTATTATTTATGTCTGGTTTATCTACATTTTCAATAAGTTCTGTATTCATATATATTTTAAAATTAGTTCCAGTTTTTATAAAAATTACATTTACATCTTGATTTAATGGTAAATTTTTTGCACAATTTAGTAATAGGTTATTATAATTACCTCGTATACTATAAGCATAAGTTAAATTCGTGCTATTTCCACATACCCAAACACCTGGAATACGCGAAAACTCACTTTTGTCCGATTGAATTTCAGGCTCATTTACGCCAGGTGATGTTGGCTCAGTATCACTTAACGATGTAACTACAAAAATTTGTGTTTCATATTCTTTTATAGATTCCAATTTAATATTAAAACTAACAGCATAATTTACTCCTAAGGATACATATCCTAATAGTTTATCCTTTGATGGTCTAAAGGACCCCTTTTGAATTAACACATCCTGAATACCGAGTTCTTCATATACTGGGTCTGATGCTAATTGAAATACTCTACTATTGGATCCGGATGCACAAGAATTATTGTCAATATTGTATGTAGACCCAGTATAACATTGATTTGTATTTTCTAACCTAAAATAATTATGATTATTAGATTTCGCCTTATTTGAGCATGACTGTATGTTATAGTTATCTCCATGATATTTATTTATATTTGATGTTGAATTATTACAACCTAAAGGGATATTCACACTTGCTTTTTTGGGTGTTTGTGTATCTATATCGATTGGTGTATTTGGAATAACCGTAAATAGTTCTGAAAATACGATTTGGCCATTTATGTCAATTAAAACAAATAACCATTTATCATTTCCAGTTTTATTTGCAGAAATACGTGCCTTATTTATTTCAAATTCACTATTAATATCAATATTAATGGAATTACTGGCATTTTGTTTATCTTGCACTAAAGCAGAGATATCAATACCTTTACTGTATATTTGTATTTTTGCATTAGTAATCCAATCAGAAGCACCTAATGATATTAAACGAATATATCTGCTTTTGATACCTTTTAAGTTTAAATCCATTGAAGTAGTATCAATTTCCTTTAAGCATTTTTTTATATATTGATTTGAGCTAGTTTGTATAAATCCTTTTGAGTTATCTACTACATTTTCTATTAAATGTTTTTTAAATTGAAAATCAGTTAAATCAGATATTTGTTTCTTATTATATTTAATATTTTCATCAACACGCATTATATTATTTTCTTTTTTTCCATATATGCATTCTTTATCAGCTATAATCATATTATCGTATATACATGCTTTTGTGTCGGTTCTATCGCATGTCATATGTTCTGTTTTATTTTTCAAAAAATCAAATACGGGAGTCTTGAGTTTAATAATAAATACTAAACAAATAATAAGAAATATAATTATAATAATTTCCATCATATATTTATATATTATATCTTTTTTTCAAAAAAAGATATAATGTAAATAAATATTTTAACCAAAGTTAATATTATGTTTGTTATATAAAAATACAATTTACTCAAATTATAATATCATCTCCATTATTTGCTGTGCACTAAGTGCTCGCTCACTTCTTAGCTCTATTAGAGTTTGTTCTGGTAATAAATTAAAAACTCCTGGTTTAAATTCGCTAGCCCATTTATTAATAATACCAATTGCGGCTCTCCTTCTTCCATCTTTGTAAATTTTAGTTAACTCTCTTTTTAGTTTTTTAATTTCGTAAATCTCATCTTCTAAATCAATTACATGCTGACCTAATTCATAATATTGTCGTTGGGCATCACTTGCTTGAAATGGGTCAACCTCGGGATTAAGCGACATAAGCCTTGCATACCTTTTTTTTGCTAATTCTAACTCATTTTCT
>Ga0114970_10003019_pt1 | contig 12479 bp, 10 predicted proteins | sample M_140205_XF_Meta_FD_87030 | JGI IMG/M metagenome (GOLD analysis project Ga0114970, IMG submission 87030) | Freshwater microbial communities from Lake Montjoie, Canada to study carbon cycling - M_140205_XF_MetaG | ecosystem: Environmental > Aquatic > Freshwater > Lake | place: Lake Montjoie... | reverse complement strand
CGGCAGATCGATGCTGCGCTCGGCCATGGAGCGGCGGTTCCGCACTTCAGCCGTGCGCCAGCGCACGAGCTCCTCACCCTTGAGGTTTTCGAGGAATTCGCGCGTGGCGACGGGCGACGGGCGTTGGGTATCGTTGCTGCTCATCGGAGTCACTCCTGCTTTTCTCGTGGCGCCTGCGTCTTCAGGCACGCGGGCCAATCTTGAACACGCGACGGGCATTGCCACCGAGGAACTTCGGCCACACCTCGTCCTTGAACGGGACGTTTTCGAGGTCGCCGAAGATGCGCTCCAGCGACAAACCCATCGGGTAGTAGCCGGCGTACAGCACCTTGTCCGCACCACGCGAATTGGCGTAGCGGATGATGGCTTCAGGATAGTGGCGTGGCGCAAAGGCACTGGTGCTGTAGTACAGGTTCGGATACTTCAGCATCAGCTTCACAGCCAGATCTTCCCAGGGCTCGCAGCCGTGGCGCATGACGAACTTCAGTTCGGGGAAGAACCAGCACACTTCGTCCACGTGCTCCATCTTCTGGGCAAAGAACGGCACGCGCGGGCCGGGAATACCGACGTTGATGCAAATGGGAATATCGAGGTCCGTGCAGACCGCGTAGAGCAGGTACATCTTCTTGTCGTTGATAGGCACCTGCGGGTTGGCACCGCAAGGAAACACGCTCACGGCGCTGATGCCGAACTCGCGATGCAGGCGGCGGATATTGCGCACCTCATCCATGCCAAGGTTCGGGTTGGCGGGGTAATCGAAGATGAAGCGGTCGGGGTATTGGCGTTTCGCAGACATCGCGGCCTGTGAACCCTCGAAATAGCCCACCATCGCCACGTCGATGCCGTAGCGGTCCATCTGGCTGACGAGGAACTGCACGTAATCATCGGTGCCTGGCAGTACCGGAATGTCCTTGAACAGGTACTGCGCCGGCATCTTGAACTGTTGCCGGCTCTCCTCGTCCATCAGCAAGGGCTTGAAGGACTCGTACCACTCGGTGTTGGTCTCGCTGACGGGAATGCCCATCATCAAGTCGACCACCGGAATTCCCTTTGGCATTGGCATCAGCCTGCTCCCCCGAACAACAGCTTGCGTAGCTGTGCCTTCATGACCTTGCCCATGATATTGCGGGGCAACGTTGCCGCGACCGCCCTAAACTCGCGGGGCACTTTGTAGTCCGCCAACTGCGCGGCCACGTGCGGCCCGAGCATACCTGCCAAATCACCGGTGGCGAGCGCACTGCCGGGACGCGGCACCACCACAGCCACCAAGCGCTCCCCTAGGCGTTCGTCGGGTACGCCCAGTGCCGCCACTTCGACCACATCCGGGTGCATGGACAGCGCCCGCTCCACTTCGGCACAGTAGATATTCTCGCCGGCGGAAATGACCATGTCCTTGCGTCGGTCGACAATGGACAAGAACCCGCCGGCGTCGAGGATGCCAACATCTCCCGTGCGGAACCAGCCATCGGCATCCAATGAAGGATCGACGCCCGTGCCATCGCAGTAACCGAGGAACAAGCTGGCGCCGCGCACGCAAACTTCGCCAGGCTCGCCGGCCGCGACTTCGCGGCCTGACTCATCGACCAAGCGCATCTCCACCGTGGGCACCGGCTTGCCCGCCGTGTGGCGGTTTTCCAGAAATTCCTCGCCGACTGTGAGCGTGACCATGCCGCTGGTTTCGGTCAGCCCATAACCCGTGCCCATCACCACATTCGGGAAGGCCGCCTGCACCGCGGCGACGAGGTTGGCCGGCAACCCTTGCCCGCCGGTGCTCACGTTGTTCAGCGAACTGGTGTCTGCGGCCGCCAGCGCCGGCGAATGCAGCAAATCCCACAGCATCGTGGGCACACCCGGCAGCGAAGTGACTTTCTCGCGACCGATGAGCCGCAGCGCTTCCTCCGCGGACCAGCGCGACATAAACACCACCCGCCCACCGCGGAGCAGGTTGGTGAGGAACACCGAATGGCAGCCACTGGTGTGGAACAGCGGATAAACCAGCAAGGTGCAAGCCTGTGGCGAACGGGCCGCAAGCGTGGCCAAGTCCATGCCATAGCGGGCTGCCATGCGCATACCGACCATGCTTGCGGACAACTGGTTCGCCCACAGCGCTGTCATGACGGCGCGGTGGCTAAGTACGGCACCCTTGGCGCGGCCGGTGGTGCCACTGGTGAACAACACCATCGCCGGCGAATCGGACTCCGCCACCACACAGGGCAGACGGTCCGCTACGGAGGCCGGCGGCTGTGCGCCAAGTGCCGCCTTGGTGTCGAAACGCCCCCAGCCAGCGGGCAACGAGTCCGCCGCATCTTCGCTGGCCACACCCCGCAAGCGGGGAAGACGCTCGTGTACGGCGCCCAAGCGCAAGGCACGCCGCGCGTCCGCCACGACCAGCCGACAATGCGTACTGGCTAAGCCATGGTCCATCTCGTCGGGCGCCCCGCGGCTGTTCACCAGCACCGGGACGGCGCCCAGCGCCGAGACTGCAATGAACGCCACCAGCCAATCTGGGCTGTTGGCGAGTGCCAGCCCGACGAACTCGCCCGCCTGCAAGCCCTCTGCCGTGCGCAGGTGTTCGGCCAACAGCGCGGCCCGAGCGAGCACCTCAACGTAGGTCACCCGTTCCTCACCCAGCACGGCCAGCACTTTACTGTCATGTACGCGCGCTGCCGGGTAGAGTGCCGCCAAAGACTGCGGGGCAAGTTTGAACACGCGACAACGGGTGCCACGCACGATGGCGTCGACCAGCTCGAAAGGAGCGCCGGGAGAGGTAAGGTTGGCGAGCACTGTAGGCCCGTTCCCATGACAACTGAGTGGCTACCAGTGTAAGCAGGCAACAGGCCCCTACGCAACGTATTCGGCGGTTTTTATGCAAACTATTGCCTCAATGCGTAATTTTGGGGCATCATCAATACGCATTGATACAGTCGGCGCAAAGCCGCGAGCAGCGCACCGAGGGGGTCTCCAATGTCTATAGGCAGACTGGCCGGAAAAGTGGCCATCGTCACGGGCGCTAGCAAGGGCATCGGCGCTGCCATCGCCGCGCGTTTCGCAGCCGAAGGGGCCCAGGTAGCGCTGTGTGCGCGTACCTTGGCAGCCGTCGAAGCCGTAGCGGCAGAAATTCGCGCCAATGGCGGGCAGGCCAGTGCTACCGCCCTCGACGTCGGTGACCATGTCTCCCTAGCGGCGTTCGTGCAAAACACCATCGCCGTATACGGCCGCCTCGACGTGGTGGTGAACAATGCACCGAGCGTCACCTACGCCGCATTGACGGACATGGATGTGGCGGCGTTCCGGCGCGACTTCCACGTCAATGTCGATTCCACCTTCGTCACCACGCGCGAAGCGCTGCCGACCATGTATGCCCAAGGCAGTGGCAGCATCATCAACATCGCTTCGGTGAATGCCTTGCTCGCGCTTGGGAACATGGCTGCCTACGGCGCTGCCAAAGCCGCACTAGTGCACTTCACCCGGCAAATTGCGGTGGAAGCCGCAGGTCGGGGAGTTCGCGCGAACGCCATCGCGCCCGGCGTCATCAACACGCCGGCCACCACCGCCGGCTTCGCGGGTCCTTATGCCGCGTGGGGCGAGAAGATTGCCGCCGCCGTGCCCATGGGCCGCTTCGGTGAGCCTGCGGAAGTGGCAGCGCTGGCGCTGTTTCTGGCTTCGGATGAAGCCTCGTATGTCACTGGCACTTGCATTGCCATCGATGGCGGCAAGTCTGTCGCGCTGCATGTCCCGAACCCATAGCGCCGCTGCACCCCAAGCCTAGAAGCGCTCTTAACTACACTCATTCATTCCGGAGTCCCTAATGCGCCTGCACAACAAGGTTGCCATCGTCACCGGCGCCGGCCGCGGTATGGGCCGTGCCTTCGCTCTGCGTCTTGCAGAAGAAGGAGCGCGGGTGGGCGTACTGGATTTGCGTCAAGAAGATGCAGCCGCCACGGTGGCCTTGTTGCCGAACCCTGAACAACATCTGGCCCTCGCTTGCAACGTCTCGGACAGCGCCGCCATCAACGCCGCCTTCGCGCAAGTGCACGCCGCACTGGGCGGCCTGCACGTACTGGTGAACAACGCGGGCACCGGCACCGGGCCGAACGATGGCAGCGCCGAGATGTATGGCGCCATGGCCCAGCGCAACGCCGAACTCGCCGCCGGTGGACCGGCTACGACTTTCGTCGACCAAACCCTGCACATGCAAGATGAAGGCTGGCGCGCGGTCATGGGCGTGAACCTCGACGGTGCCTTCTGGGGCTGCCGCGCAGCCATTCGCCTCATGGCACAAGACGGTCATGGCGGCTCGCTCATCAACATCTCTTCCACCGCCGCACAGTCGGGCGAAGGCCCGGTGCACTACGTCACCAGCAAGGCCGCGCTCATCGGCTTGACACGCGGTTTGGCGCGCGAAGTCGCGGCTCGCGGCATTCGCGTAAACGCCGTGGTACCTGGCCCCACAGATACGCCCCTCATGCGCAGCATTCCTGACGAATGGATTGCGAGTCTAGAGAAGGCCATTCCGCTCGGCCGCCTCGGCCGCCCGGACGAAGTGGCCTCCGCCGTGGCTTACCTCGCCAGCGATGAGAGTTCGTACATCACGGGGAGCGCGCTCACCGTGAACGGCGGGTCGTACTTCCTGTGAGCACCGCCGGCAGCGCCATGGGCGAGAGTCCCGAAAGCGTCGGAACCCTGCCGAGCCGTCAGGCTTGGTACTTGGTGTTTGCCCTGACCATCTGCAATGTCATTGCCACCGTCGACCGCATGGCGATGACCGTGCTGGTCACGCCAATGCAGCAGTCGCTTGGCCTCAGCGACACCGACACCGGCCTCATTGGCGGACTGGTACTCGGCTTGTTCTATGCACTGGCGGGCCTGCCTATCGCGCACTATGCGGACCGACTCAACCGTCGCAATCTCATCTGTATCGCCTTGGTGCTGTGGAGTTTCATGACCGCGCTGTGCGGATTGGCCGTCGGCTTCTGGTCCTTGTTCCTGGCGCGGGTGGCGGTGGCGGTGTTTGACGCCTCCCTTGCGCCTTCGAGCAATGCCATGCTGGCCGACGCTTTTGCGGCGAATGCCCTGAGCCGGCCATTGAGTGTCTTCGCCATCGGCAGCTCACTCGGCAATACTTTGGCAGCGGTGCTCACCAAAGTATTTCTGGCTTTGTCTCCCGTCGTATTCGCGGGCTTCGTCTGGCATGAACAGCCGCTGGAACCCTGGCGTGGCGTGTTCTTCGGTCTCGCCTTGCTCGGCGTCATTCCCTTGCTGTTGTTGCTGGCCGCGCGGGAACCACCACGCCGCGCCGCTTCCAACAATGCGGCCTTCCTACCGGAAATGCTGTCCTTCTTCAGGTACATCGCCGGTGAATGGCGCGGCTATCTGCCGTGTTACCTGGGTTATACGCTGATGGTTTTGCCATTGGTCTGCATTGCTTTCTGGACGCCCACCGCTTACGAACGTCTCTATGGCGTGCCCTCACCCACGGCAGGCATGTGGATGGGCATCGGCTATATTCTGTTCGGCATTACCGGCACGCTGGGCGGTGGTTGGCTGGCAGACCGCTGGGATCGCAAAGGCCGCGTGGATGGCAAGCTACGGGTATTACTGGTAGCGGCACTGGGGCTCGGGCCCTTCGCAGTAGCCGGACAGTTCATGCCCACCATGTGGAGCGCCTTGCCCTGCCTGTGGGCTGCCATGTTCTTCGCGGGCATGGGGCTAGGGCCCATTTCTGCAGCCGTGCAAGTGATGACCCCGACGGCATTACGCGCCCGTGCGGCAGCGGTGCTTTATCTGATTGTGAACTTGGTTGCCTTCGCCGGTATACCGCTGGCGGGGGCAGTCACCGACTACGTCTTCGGCCACCCGAACCGCATCAACTTGTCACTGGCCGCCATCACCGTGGTGTTCGAAGCGCTGGCTGTCGCGCTGGTCTTATGGGGCCTGCCGCACGTTCGCAAGCAACTAGCACGCGTGGCCTGAAGCAGCGGCTCCTGCTGCGTGGTTTCAGCGTACCCGCACGCTCGGCGCTTGAGCTGAACCACGCATGCGCTGCAGGAACTCACCTACGGGGGCTGGCGCCGGTACCGGCTCGTCGCTGTCCCCCCCGCGCGCCCAGAATTCCTTCCAACTCGGAAAGTAGTCGTGGTAACCGCCGGCATAGGGCTCGCGCCCTGGCCAGCGCAGCTTGTTCTCGCCAATGGGTGGCTTATTCAAGTCGACCGCGTACCAGTAGAGCGGCAGCCGGCGCCGGAAAAACCACTGTCCGTCCACGCGCTCGTAGTCGTCGATGTACATCATTTGCATGATGACCCATTCGTCGCCAGTCTCGTGTTCGTTCTTGGAATACACCACGCCATGCGCATGGTCGGCATCGCTGAATTCGATGATGTGGTTGCCAATGTGATGCGCAGTGCCCGTGAACTGGTGGCGCATGGTGTCGTCCAGCCAACGCCGCAACGCTTCGCGCCCCTGCTGCCCCTTGCCCACCCGAATATCCGCGGGAAACAGCCCAGCCATCGCATCGAGATTGCGCATATCCAGTGCGAGCGAATACTTCGCTGCCAGCTGACGTATCTCGTCCAGCGACTCGAGGCGGTCGATGCGAGCGAGAAGTGCTGCGGGATCGGTAGAGAGCGTCATCTGCGGTTGGCTCCACGGCTGCTGCGCACCGGCGCGACCCGACCACTATTGCGGCGCGAGACCGGTGCAACGTGCGTAAGTCTGGGTTGCCCAGATTACGCACCGAATATACATTAGCCGTCATCTGCTCAAGGATGCGTTTTAAATGGCTGGAATGCAGCGTTTTCCACTGGTGCTTTCTGCCAGCCTCGCCTCCACCATCGGTGGCGTTCCATTCAACACCTTGCCCGTCGTCTTGGGCACGCTGGGCGGCGCGCTAGGGCTTTCCGCTACGGCCTTGGGAGACCTCGCGGGCACTTTGTTTGCAGGCTATTTTGCCGGCACGCTGCTCGCCCTGGTGTTCATCGACCGGCTCGACTGGCGATGGGTCACCGGAGTCGCAGCGGTGGGCACCGCCGTTGCCTATGCCTTGTCCGGGGTGGCCCAAGGCGTTGCACTGTCTGGTGCACTCGCACTGCTCGGTCTTTTTGCCGCGCTGATGACGGCGCTCGGGTTGCGCGTGTTGGCGCAGTTACCCAACAAAGAGCAGGCTTTCGGCTTCCGCCAGTCCACAGAACTGTGGCTCACCGCGGCCGTGCTGTTCGCCTTGCCACCGTTGGTAATTGCCCCCTTCGGCTACCCCGGCTTGGCACTGGCTTTGGGTGGCATGGCGCTGCTGCTGGGCCTGAGCGCGTTTGCCCTGCCACGCGGCCCGGATGCCCCCACCACCCATACCCGCTTGTTGCCGGGTTGGCAGGAGTCGCGTCTTGCTTGGGTGGTGCTGTTGTTTTTCTTTATCTACCTCGCCGGCAATATCGGACTGTGGGCCTTTCTCGGCACCTATGCGGACCATGCCTCCATGTCCCCGGCACAGTCGGGCTTGGCGTTCGCCGTACTGAAGGTGCTCGGCGGCGTGGCCGCCGCCACCGTGGCTATTGTTGGTAGCCGGCTTGGCCTGCTGCGAGGACAATGGACTGCGCTGGTCGGCGTGAGCGTGGGCTTACTGCTGCTGCACAGTGCAGCAACTACCGGCTTCCTCGGCTTCGCCTCGGGGGCATGGATCTGGGAGTTCTTCTTTACCGTGGGCTGCATTTTGCAGACCGCCACCATCGCGCGCTTCGACGGTAGCCAGCGGCTCGTCGTACTGGTACCGGCGGCGTTCGCAGCCAGTTCCATGATTGCACCGCCCATCGCGGGACGCCTGCTGGAACAGGCTGGGCCGGATGCACTGTTATGGGTAACTTTTGCGTTGGCTGCCATGCCGGCCGTGGCGTACCCACTGCTGCTCGGTCCAGCGCTACGAGCAAGACCGAGCATTGCATGAACACCCTCTCCTCCATGTTCCGTCTCGATGGCCAAGTGGCCGTAGTCACCGGTGCCTCGAAGGGCATTGGCCGCGCCATTTCATTGGTCTTTGCGGAGGCTGGCGCGAAGGTGGTGCTGGCAGCGCGCACACTGGCGGATCTGGAGATAGTGGCCGAGGAGATTCGTGCGCGAGGCGGAAACGCCACTGCCGTAGCCTGTGATGTGGAGCGGGCGGCAGACCGCGAGCGGCTGGTGGCGACTGCCGTGGCCACTTACGGCAGTATCCATTTGCTGGTTAACAACGCCGGTGGCAGTGGCCCTAACGATGCGCTTACGACTAGCGCCGAGGCGTTCAATGCAGTGCTGGCGCGCAATGTGACGCAACCATTCGTGCTGGCAGGGCTCGTGGTGCCCCATATGCGTTCGGCGGGGGGTGGCGCCATCATCAATATCACCTCGGCAGCGGCGAGGCTGTCGCAGCCGTATTTCAGCGCTTATGGCGCCGCGAAAGCAGCTCTCACGCAGTTAACGCGAAATCATGCACAAGACTTCGCGCCACTGGTACGTGTTAACGCCATCGCGCCCGGACCAGTACTCACTGCGGCGCTCGCGCCTTACCTCACCGATGAGGTACGTGCTTCGATGACGCGCAAGACCCCACTGCAGCGCCTTGGAGACCCGGAAGACATTGCGGCAGCAGCGTTGTATTTGGCAGCGCCAGCGAGCCGGTGGATGACCGGCAAGGTGCTGGAGTTGGATGGCGGCGCAGAGTGGACGGTGTGGGGCTGAAGCACCCCATCAAACCGCCGGGTCGTACAAGCGCGAGTGTTCACTGATGGCGAAGCGGTCGGTCATGCCGGCAATGTAGTCGGCGACTGCGCGCGCACGACCGGCTTCGCCTTCGATGGCTTCCATCCGCCCCGCGGCAGCGCGATGCTCATCAGGTAGCAGGCGTACATCTTCGAAGTAGGCACGAAACAAGTCTTTCAGCGTGCGTTGCGCCTTAGTCGTCATGCGTACTACACGGAAGTGCCGGTACACGCGCTCACGCAAGAACTGTTTCAAGGCCAGATGGTCAGCGGCAATGTGCTCGCTAAACCCAACGAGTTGGCATCCAGCAGCGCGCACTTCATCGGCTGAACGAACGCCTGAACCCTCAATACGCTGCAAAGTCGCATGAGTGAGGTCCGTAATAACCTCATTAATCATGCGCCGAACGACTTCGTGGATGAGCCGTCGTTCGCTCAAGCCCGCATGGGCAGCACGCACAGCGGAATGGTGGCGGCGGAACAGCGCCAGTTGGTCCAGTTCATCAAGACCGACCAGACCGGCACGCAAGCCGTCGTCGACGTCGTGATGGTTGTAAGCAACTTCATCGGCCACATTGGCCAACTGCGCTTCGAGCGAAGGCTGCTGCCGGTCAAGAAAGCGGCGACCGAGTTCGCCGAGCGCTGCGGCATTCCGTGCGCTGCAGTGCTTCAGAATTCCCTCGCGCGACTCGAATGTGAGGTTCAGTCCGGAAAAAGCAGCGTACTTTTCTTCCAGCTCGTCGACCACGCGCAGGCTCTGCAGATTATGCTCGAAGCCGCCATAATCGCGCATGCAATCGTTCAGCGCGTCCTGGCCGGCGTGCCCGAACGGCGTGTGCCCGAGGTCATGCGCAAGTGAAATGGCTTCGCACAGCGCCTCGTTCAACCGCAGCACCCGCGCGATGGACCGTGCCACCTGCGCCACTTCCAGCGAATGCGTCAGGCGCGTGCGGTAGAGGTCACCCTCGTGGTTGACGAACACCTGCGTCTTGTAGACCAGCCGTCTGAACGCACTGCTATGCACGATACGGTCGCGGTCGCGCTGATATTCGCCGCGAAGTCGCGCCGGTGTTTCGGCGTGCAACCGCCCACGGCTGCCCGCTTCGTACTGCGCATAGGGCGCAAGCCCAGCATCCGGGTCGGGGCGCAGCGGCTCGCTCATGCCACTGCCGCCTGCAGTTCAGCCAGCAAGGCTTCTTCAGGGTAGTCGGCGGTGATTACGCCCTCCCCCAGTCGCCGTAACAACACCAACCGTAACTGGCCTTTCAGCACTTTTTTGTCCAGCCGCATCAGTTCCAGCGTGCGCTCCACGCCGAGTTTTGGCGCCGCTATTGGCAAACCAAGCGTTTCTAGAAGCGCGCGAACGCGTTGTACGTCAGCGGCGGATAGCCAACCCAGACGCTGCGACAATCCGGCCGCCAGCACTATGCCGATGGCCACTGCCTCGCCATGGAGGTATTCACCATAGCCGGCGCCCGTCTCGATGGCGTGGCCAAAAGTATGGCCCAAATTCAGCAGCGCCCGCGGGCCCTGTTCGCGCTCATCGATGGCAACGAGATGCGCCTTGCACTCGCAACTGCGGCGAATGGCATAGGCTAGCGCCACCGGCTCCCGCGCGCGCAACTGAGCGGCGTTGGTTTCCATCCAACCGATGAATGCTTCGTCCATGATGAAGCCATATTTCGCTACTTCAGCGAGGCCCGCGGCGAACTCGCGCGCAGGTAGAGTCGCCAGCGTCGCCGTGTCAGCAATGACCGCAGAAGGCTGGTGGAATGCACCAATGAGATTCTTGCCGCCCGGATGGTTCACGGCGGTTTTGCCGCCGACGGAACTGTCCACCTGCGCCAAGAGCGTAGTAGGCACCTGCACGCAGGCCACGCCACGTTGCCACGTAGCAGCAGCGAAGCCAGTGAGGTCGCCGATGACACCGCCACCCAATGCTACCAAGCCACCATCGCGCGGGATGCGGTGCTCCACGAGGGCATCGAACACCAACGACAGAGTACCCAGCGACTTGTGCTGCTCACCATCGGGAACGATACAAGTATGGACGCGACGCCCCGGCATCGCCGCTTGCAGGGCCGTCAGGAGGCGGTCGAGATACAGCGGCGCGACGGTTGGGTTGGTGACCACCAGCAACGGGCCGGAAGGCATCTGACTGCACCAAGCGGCGGCGTCTTCCAGCATGCCCGGACCAATATGGATGGGGTAAGTCGTACCCGGGAGCACGACATCAAGGCGTTGAGGATTCACGGCAGACTCTCCTGCCCCCCAGTTTACGGCATCGAACACGGCTGCCCGATAAGCCGCCGCCACGTCATCCGCCACTGACTGCACCTTGCGACGGTCGGTGTTCACCACAGCATGAGCCACGCCACGATAAAGCGGTTCACGGAAGGCCATGAGTTCCGCCAAGCGCTGCGCAGGGTTGGCGACATTGGCCAACAACGGGCGATACTGCCCATGCGCGGTGCGCTCGGCCTGTTCTTCCACCGAGGTATGCAGATAGACGACAAACCCACGTTCGCGCAGCACGGCCCGGTTAGCCTCGGCAATGACCGCACCGCCGCCGGTAGACAATAGGCAGCGCTTACGCTGCGTGAGTTCCGCGATGATTTCGCGTTCTCGTTGCCGGAAACCCACTTCGCCTTCGCGCTCGAAAATGTAGTTGATATCGACACCGGTCCGGCGCTCAATCTCGGCATCACTGTCAACGAACTGCAGGCGCAACAGGCGAGCAACCGACTTGCCGACCGCTGTTTTTCCGGATCCCATGGGTCCGACAAGGAACAGGTTGCGCATACTCAGTAGAGGCTAGCACCCTCACGCAGAATCTTCGGCGTCACGAAGATGAGCAGTTCCTTCTTATTATTCACGCGCGTGGTCGTCTTGAACAGGTGACCAATCGCCGGAACATCACCGAGGAAGGGCACCTTGCGCTCCGATTCGCGCTGCTCAGTTTCCATGATTCCGCCAAGGACTACCGTCTGGCCATCGTTTACCAGCACCTGCGTGTTAATGACGCGGGTGTCGATGGACGGCACATTGCCGCCGGTGGCGCTCGCCACGAGTTGACCAACGCTGTCCTTGCTGACAGTGAGGTCGAGAATGATGCGATTGTCTGGCGTGATTTGTGGCTTGACACGCAGCGACAGCACCGCTTTCTTGAACTGCGTCGAAGTAGCGCCCGAGGACGAGGATTCCTGATAAGGAATTTCCACGCCCTGTTCGATGCTGGCTTCGCGCTGGTTCGCCGTGATGACGCGCGGGGAGGACTGGATTTCACCACGACCTTCCGCTTGCGCCGCCGACAGTTCGAGGTCCAACAGCCAAGGGAAGTCGAGCAAAGCCAGCGACACGCGGCCCGCCGGATTCGACACCGGCAGGTTCACGTTGTAGCGGTCCGTGAAGTTGGAGTTGCCGGTCGGTACGGCGATGGGCTTGATAGTACCGCCCGTGGCCAAATTGTCGATGACACTAGCGATGGCCGTATTGGCTGCTGACGCCGAGCCACCTACCGCGAACAGACCGGGATCTGAAGCAGGGCCGCGGGCTTCGAAATAGTTAGCGCCCAAGCGCACGCCCAAGTCACGCGAGAAGTCATCGTTGACGATGACGATGCGCGACTCGATGAGCACCTGCCGCACCGGGATGTCGAGCGTCGACACCATGCGCCGAATATCAGCCAGGCGGTCTGGCGTGTCCTGCAGCAACAAGGTGTTGGTGCGCTCGTCCACGGCCACGCTGCCGCGG
>Ga0114970_10003016_pt1 | contig 12489 bp, 13 predicted proteins | sample M_140205_XF_Meta_FD_87030 | JGI IMG/M metagenome (GOLD analysis project Ga0114970, IMG submission 87030) | Freshwater microbial communities from Lake Montjoie, Canada to study carbon cycling - M_140205_XF_MetaG | ecosystem: Environmental > Aquatic > Freshwater > Lake | place: Lake Montjoie... | reverse complement strand
TATTCTAAATGCGATTACCTTATCTACAATAAACAAAGCCACCAATGAAGTAAATACTAAAATTATAAACCTAACAAGTACATCTTTTGTATCATTAATAAACATTTTGTTTACAAAGTAAACAGATGATATAATAATGGAAAGTCCCAATACTATACCCGAAACCATTACCCATAAATTTGGATAACTAAACATCTTTTTTAAATATTTTTTCAGCAGTTGTTAAACCAAGACATCCAAAAGCTAATGCAGATACCGCATAAACCAAAGCTTCGCTAGGTGCTTTGTTTAATTCACTAAATGAATTGTGATACATTGTAATGCATAACGCTACAACGCATAATAAACCACATAAACGCTTCATAGATAAATTCCCATTATCTTCAGTAAAAAATTGTTTCATATTAAAATAGTTTTTTAAACAAGCCTACGCTTATCTGATTTGTGGTATAATTAAAAGTGTAACTCTCTTTTTGCTTTTTATAAATAACCCCTACTCCAACTCCTAGTTTTTGGTCAAATCTTCTGTAATCGCCTACAAACCCTAGATATAATTCATTTTTAGGCTTGTGGTAAATGTCGTTCTTTATTGTGATTGTTTTTTGTACAAAATGTCCGCCATAACCTCTGCCTAATATTTTGTTTTGGCTAATTGTATCGTTTATATATACATATTGAGCCGTATCTATTCGTAAAGTGTCCGTATATGCCTTTACTTCATTGTAATCTTTAACTATGTATGCTGTGTCGTGGACTTGGGAGGTGTCAACTATGTAAATACTATCTAAAACCTTATATGCTATATCTCTTCCCTTCTTGTATTTGGTATATTCTTTTATTTGTATTAATGTGTCTATCTTGGTAATAACTTTGTCATCTATATATTTAGGATTGCTAAACATAAAGAAGAATAAAACTATTAGAATAGCTAATATAAATATATTTTTAGCCATTTTTTTTCAATTGCTTCGTCTTGATATAATAATATCTTATTGCGAAACAACCTGAAACGATGGCTATTAATCCAGCCAAAAGGCTTACTACAGGTTGTATAGAGCTTATTGTTACTATAGCACTTACTACTGAAACTCCTGCTGATGCGTCTGCTTGATAATTGGTCATGTCAATTTTTTACCAAATATAATTAATATTTTTATTTTACTAACAAATATATAAATCATTTATTTATTAATTAAATTAATTATTCTACTTTTGTAAAAAACTATTTATGAAATTAAATATTAACCGAATTGATTTAATCAAGAAGATAACAAGGGGCTTCCCTTATGGTTATGGGGCTGAAATAGGTTCGTTTAAGGGTGAGTTTGCAAAGGAAATAGTTGAAAATTGGGGTGGAAATTTGTTTATGGTAGATGTGTGGAGAGGTCTTGGTGATGAATATAAGGATGCAAGCAACCATAATATCCATACAAATGCCTATGCAGAAGCAATGAAATCTATTGAGGGATATGAAGATAGGGCAGTGATGGTGAGAGGAAGTTCTCAAGTGGTATCCGAGATGTTTGAAGATGATTGTTTTGATTTTGTATATATTGATGCCAACCATGCTTATGATTTTGTTATTCAAGATATTGAATTGTGGTATCCAAAGGTAAAAAAAGGTGGTTATCTACTTGGGCATGATTACATAGATATGGATTGGGAGAAAGACCCTCATTTTGCAGATTGCTATGGCAAAGACAAGCACATATATTCATCTACAGGTTTCTATTTTGGTGTGTTTGGTGTCAATCCAGCAGTGGATCAATTTTGTAAAACCAACAACTATGAACTTACCCTAACAAATGAGTGGTTTGGAACATGGATGATTAAAAAGTAAACTATGAAATACCCTAAAGCGTATGTCTTATATGCCAATGAAAACTATATAGATATAGTTAATGCTTGTGCAAAATCCATTAAAACCTTCAGTAACTTACCCGTTTTTGTTTATCTTTTAAATTCAGACAGAACTGTTTGGGAAGCTGATAAAACTATTAATTGGGAATGTGATATAGATGCAGATGAAACAGAAGAATTATATGTCAAGCAAGATGATTTGAATTTTTATGTGAATAGGGCTAGCAAAAGGATTTACAGACTAATTAAAGAGCGACCACTTATTGTAAAGCATGCTCTAAAAATGGCTAGTCTTGTATGTTATGTGGATTGTGACTCCATAGCTACAAAGCATATAGATAGAGCCTTTAGCTTATTTAATGAGCATAGCTTTTATCCTTTTTTTTCTGAAGGTATTTATGATTTTTTAATGATGAATGGCAGGGGTGGTGCTACAGGGAGTGACCTATCTACTACTTTAGAACATCCAGCTTGTGAATTATTTGGTATTAACCAAAACAATCGTAAAAAATATAGGACATCAAATGTATTTGTTGCAGGGCAAAATTGTATTGAATTTTTAGACACATGGTATTGGATGATGATACACCCTAAAATACTTGCAGACCCTGAATTATATGCCCCATTTCAGGATGAAACAATTGCAAACTGCTTGTTATTTAAACATAATTTTCAAGAAGGACTTCCTTATGTTTATACTAATGGTGGATTGGATAGGATAGATGAAGTGCTTAATATTGGATTCAATGGTTCAGTACAATACATAGCTCAATGGTTTAAGATTCCTGCAAAAGAAGAAGATTTACTACTGTTCCATGGAGAAAAAAGAACTGCTGAAATGAATAAAATGATTGAAAAATTAAAAACTATATGAAGAAAATAAAACTACTTTACTTAATGCCTCATTGCAGTACAGGAGGTATGCCCCAATTTGTTCTTAAGCGTATTCAAACACTATTAGATTATACAGATGCATTTGAGATATTTGTTATTGAGTACCATGATTATGGGAAACATTTTCCTGTTCAACGAAATCAACTTATAGAACTTTTAGGCAATAATTTTATTAGTTTACAAGAAAATAAAATGCGTGTAATGGAAATTATTCGCACTGAAGAAATAGATATAGTTCATTTAGATGAGATGCCAGAATTAATGGATAATGATAGATTATTTAAAGATTTATATCGTAATGATAGAACTTGGAGGATAGTTGAAACATGCCATAATTCCTCATTCCGCCCTGATACAGATAAAAGATTTCATCCTGATTTATATTCTTTTTGTACTCCTTGGCATGAGGATATATTTGGTAATATGGATGCTCAATTTGTAACTATACCATATTTAATAGAAGAATCACCCGTTACAATTTCATATATATATAGAGATAATGTAAGAGAAAATTTAGATTTTGAAAAAAATAAAAAACATATTGTCAATATAGGCATTTGGACTGAAGGTAAAAATCAAGCGGAGGGTATTGAAATTGCTCGTAAATACCCCGAAATGATGTTTCATTTTATTGGCGCAATGGCTGGAAATTTTCAATATTATTGGGAACCATTAATTAAAGATTTACCATCTAATGTAAAGATATGGGGGGAACAAGATAATGTATTTAGATTTTTAATTGCAGCCGATATTTTTATGTTTAACTCTACTTTGGAATTGAACCCTTTAGTTTTAAAAGAGGCTATTGGGTATGGACTTCCAATAGTTGCGCGGAATCTTCCGCAATACGCGGGAATGTATGATGATTATATTAATCCTATTGATACTGATTTAAATACTTTGAAAAGTAATTACATAATACCCACTGACAATACCTCATTGACCTTTGGATTAAGACATGAAGAAGCCTATAAAAAGATATTAGAAAAGCCAATCCATAAACAAAAAGTAAAATTTATACTGCATTTTGTAGATCAACCTTTTTTTGAGATTAAAGGAATATCTGATAGCGATTATAGAGTAGAATTTTATGATAAATTTGATTTAATATATTCAACCAACATAAAATCAAATCATTGGGTTAAACTTAATAGACAATATTTTACTGATTGGACAATTAAAGTTTTTGATGGAGATGAATTTGTATATGGAACTGCAATTATTTTAAATCGTAAAAGAGTTTATATAGCCTTTGAAAGCAAGTCTTTGGGCGATACCATTGCATGGATGCCGTATGTAGAAGAATTTAGAAAGAAACATAATTGTACGGTGATTTGCAGTACATTTTGGAATAGCTTGTTTGACTATCCAGAGATTGAATTTGTAGAACCGGGAAGTGTAGTTCCTAATTTATATGCCCTTTATCGTATTGGTTATTTTGATAATTTAGATAAGCTACCATTAAAGCCTGTAACAATACCTCTTCAAAAGGTCGCTACAGCCATTTTAGGACTTGATTTTCAAGAAATGATACCAAGACTAGCCTATAAGCCTAAAGTGGCTAAAATGGGCAAATATGTAACAATAGCGACCAATTCCACTTCAGGAATGAAGTTTTGGACTAAAGAGGGGTGGCAAGAGCTTATTAATTGGTTAGTTTCTGATGGGTATGAGGTGTATAATGTTTCCCTTGAACCAAATCCATTTGACAACTGCACACAAATAACCACTCCTTCTCTTCAATCTAAAATGGATTGGATTGCAGGAAGTGAATTTTTTATAGGATTATCTTCAGGTTTAGCTTGGGTTGCTTACGCTATGGGTAAAAAGGTAGTAATGATAGCTAATTTCAGTGAAGAGTTCAATGAGTTCTCTTGCATAAGGATTGTAAAAAAAGATGTTTGTTATGGGTGTTGGAACAATCCTAATTTTAAATTTTCACCTTCGGACTGGGATTGGTGTCCAATTCATAAAGGAACTGAAAGACAATGGGAATGTCAAAATTCAATATCTGCGGAAATGGTTATAGAAAAAATAAAACTAATGAATGGAAAATTTTAATTGGGGTGGCTCACCTGAAGAGTTCAACAAGCTAATACACAAAGAGATATTTGAAGATAAGATGTACGAAAAGGTTTTTAAGGTAAAAGAGGGGGATATTGTTTTTGACATTGGCGCAAGTACAGGGGCTTTCGTTTATTCCATCTTGGGTGCAAATCCAAGTCATGTTTTTTGCTTTGAGCCTAGTTACAAGGAGTTTATGACATTGGTATTAAATACTAGGCAAGCACCTGTCACCTGTGTAAACAAAGCCATATCTGGAATAGTAGGGGAGTTTAAATCAGACTATATATTTGATAATGACCAAGATAAGATATATTCTACCACCTTTATGCAAGTGATAAAAGACTATAATATAAATAAAATAGATTTTTTAAAAATGGATTGCGAGGGTGGTGAGTATGATGTTTGCAATGCTGAAAACCTATTATGGATAAAACAAAATGTAAGCCAAATAAGTGGTGAGTGGCATTTAAGCACTCCCGAATTAAAAAATAATTTTAGAATATTTAGAGAGAACTACCTCACAGCTAACTATAAAATATATTCATTAGACAATTACGATATAACAATGGGTGTTTGGTCAGATGAATTTATAGATTATTATACAGAAGTTATAATACATATAGACAATAAAAAAGCAGGTGGTTAGCCTGCTTAATTAATTATTTATCAAATTCATTATGTATTTCAATAATTGTCTTTGATACCACCCCCCATTTCATCTCTTTGAATAACTCTTTTAGTTTAGTATAGTCAGCATCTTCTAGTTCCAATGTGGCTTTTCTTTCTAACATTGCGTCATCAAACTTACCTTCTGTTATTTCAAATAAGTCTTTATGCTTATCCACCTCATTCAATAAACGAAGTCTTTTAGTCATTTCATCTACATTAAATCCTCCTTGAGTTGGATTGTTAATAGCTGATTTTAATAGGTCATAAGTGGTTAAAAATGTGTCCCTTCCGCTAATGTTTTCTTTAGCTACTTTTAATTCAATTGATTTCATAGTTTATAATTTTTAACAAAATTAGATTAATTAAATTAATTAACAAAATTATATTGTAGGAGCTTCAGTGGTAGTGGTGGTTTCTACAGGAGCTTCGGTTGTAGTTGTGGTAGTAGTGGGAGGTACATAATCGCCTGTAATGGTCAAATTAAGCACTTCTGGTGATGCTGCCCAAAGCCACGCATACTCATCGTCATTACCCCAGCCTGCATAAGCTTCGCCACTCATGGTTAAATTACCTTGTGCTACGGCAGCTAAATTGCTGTCTAACAATGAATAATAAAATGATGCAGAAGAGCCTAATACGCCCCCAATTACATACAAGTTAAAAACTGTTGCCGTCACTGATTGTCCATTTATCCAACTTTGGATAGGTGAAATTGTTTTCATTTTTTTTATTTTTTTTTATTTACAAATATATTAATTTTAAGGACAAGATTGTGGCGAGTTGTTTACGCTTGATGTAGCGTAGTCCATTCTACAATTCCAATACCCTGTTAAAAAGTCATACGATGATACCTTTATGAATATACCACCTGTGTAAGCACTAAAGTCATATAATGCCGATAATGCACTATTTGCATAAAAAATCGTTCCAAATACGGGAGTTTGTACTGTAGTATAAGCCGTACAAAATGTATTTAAACCACAAGCCAATGCATTAGTTGTGCCATTACAAGATATATTTAATTGATAAACAGTAGCAGCTACTAAATTACTTTTTACAACTAATTGATTACTAGTTTTTGCTGCATAAGGAGCATAAGTAGTATCTATTTGAACATAAGTATCAGCCTCCGCTTTGGTAATCTGTTTGCTAGATACAGGAATTGCACTTTTTAGTACAAATACTGATGTATTTACAGCATCTTGCAAATTATTACAAGAAACACCTTGATTACTTGCTATTCCTGCCCAAGACATATTAGTTAAGTTTAGCTTTTAGTTCTTTAATTTCTTGTTCTAATTGTGCAATTTTTAAAGTGTGAATATCTAAATAGTTTACATTTAAGAAATCAGTTCCTGTAACTGCATCAGGTAATATTGACTGAACTTGTTGAGCGGAGTAACCATATCTTACTTGATTAGTATCGTTGTCTTTACGAGTAAACTTAATTACATCTATGCCTGATAAGTTTATATTAGGGTTTGTTTCTAATATATTCTTAAATCTTATATCAGAACTTTCGTAAAAACCCGTGGCATAAATAGTACCATTAACTTGAAGTTTACCTGTTGCATCAGTAGTAGTTCCTATTAATACATTGCCTCCACTTGTTATTGTTAATTTTGAATTTGTAGGGTCAGTTGTATTACTTGAACTAACAAGAATTTCAAAATTTCCATTAGCTGAATAATTAGGAGCTATCTGCCAAGACCTTGAATTTGCATTAGAACCACTTGCAGCATTATATAAACTTATTCCTTGATAATCATTTGTTGCACCTTGTGTTCTTATTGCACCTATTACATTTGCTGAACTACCTCTTACGATTAGATTGTCAGAGAATGTAGCTGCTCCTGTGGATGCTATGGTAAGTCTTGTAACATTACTTGTAAAAAAACAAACAGCAGTTGCAGTAGATGTACCAAAATTTGTAGAATATGCACTATTACCTGAACCAAATGCATAAGCAGCAACAGAAGATTCAACACCCATAACTAATCTTCCGCCCGTATTAGTCATATCTGCATATTGATAACTTGTTCCTTGACCTGTTCCTTGAAAAACACCATTTCCTGTTGCAGTTATTATCCCACTAAACCTTCCTGTACCATTAACATCAAGCTTGTATCCTGAATCAGTAGTAGTAGCTATTGATAAATTACCTGTGCTAAACAAGGTCATTGCTTGGGTAAAGGTTATAGCTGCACCTGCTCCGCTACCAACACCTGCCGTTAAAAATCTATGCTCACCGCCTGTTGTTTGATATTGCGTTGCATAGTTTGCTCCTATGTATTTCCAACCTGCATTATAGTAGGCATTATTATTAATTGTTCCACCATAAGTACCTTGACTTGATATATTTACATAAGTATCAAATTGTAAATTACCATTATTACTCCACGCACTCGGTGTAACTCCTAATCCTAAATTGCCTGAAGATGTAAGCCTCATTCTTTCAGTAGCTGAAGTGCTAAAAGTATAATCATTTGCATCAAAAGCCAATCTTCTATAAACTGTGTTAGCATTATTTACAGAAGATAAAACAGCATCATTTACATTCCAACTAAAATTTACCATATTTGAACCATCACTAACTTGCAATGGGCCACCTGTGTTATTTGTTTTTTTAATTAATAAATTGCCTCCACCATTCATAATGATATTTCCACCATTACCTGCTATGTAAATATTATTATCGGATTCTATTGATATTAATCTATATGCTGCAGCAGTTGTTGTGTAACCTCTTAATGGATAACCATTACTTAAATTAACATCTCTATTTGTAATAAAAACAGTAGCAGAACCATCATCACTAATTGCACTATCCCCTATTGTACTTGCACTTGTAAATTTAACAACATAGTTAGTAGTTCCAGATACAGCTACTGATGTTCCGCTAGTTCCTGCTGTACCACTTGTGCCTGAAGTTCCTGATGAACCGCTAACGCCAGAAGTTCCAGAAGTGCCTGATGAACCAGAAGTTCCAGAAGTGCCAGATGAGCCACTACTACCACTTGTACCCGTTGTTCCACTAGTACCTGATGAACCTGAAGTTCCTGATGTACCTGTAGAGCCACTAGTACCCGTAGTACCGCTTGTTCCTGAAGAACCTGATGTTCCTGTCGTTCCTGTAGTTCCAGACGAACCTGAAGTCCCCGTAGTGCCACTAGTACCATTTGTTCCATTTATACCGCTAGTTCCTGATGTTCCTGTTGTGCCGCTTGTACCACTAGTTCCATTTATACCACTTGTTCCACTCGTACCTGTTGTGCCACTAGTTCCTGTCGTACCACTCGTTCCTGTAGAACCTGAAGTACCCGTAGTACCAGAAGAACCTGAAGAACCAGAAGTACCCGAAGTCCCTGTAGTTCCTGAAGAACCAGAAGTGCCTGTAGTTCCGCTTGTTCCATTTGTTCCATTGATACCCGAAGTACCTGATGAGCCACTAGTACCGCTTGTTCCACTATTGCCAGATGTTCCAGATGTTCCTGTGGTTCCGCTTGTACCTGTGGTTCCACTTGTGCCACTAGAACCGCTTGTACCTGTAGTTCCTGATGTTCCCGAAGAGCCATCACCACCACTAGCACCATCCAAGTTTACTACCCATGCAGAATAAGTTCCACTACCTACAGTTCTTGTAGGAGCTGCAAATTGTAATGAACCCGTTCCACTATTATATGAAATAACCTCGCACTCTTGGAAGTTTGAAATATTATAAACTACTATTATTGATTGAGCCACTGTATAAGCAAGTCCTGTTCCAACAGTTATTGTTGCTGCATTGCCTAATGTAAATGTTGAAGTAGATGTGGTAGCGTATTTATCACCTGTATATCCTGATGTTCCCGATGTACCCGATGTACCGGCTGTTCCACTTGAACCAGAAGTACCACTAGAGCCGCTTGAACCAGAAGTTCCGCTTACAGTAGATGTAGCTACAAATATCGGATGGTTATTGGCAAACCCTGTTGTTCCTGTACCTGCTGATGATACCAATGTAACAGGTATTGTCCAATAGGTTGGAGAAACATAAGTAGGGGTAGCGCTAATTGTCCATATTTGATAGTTAGCTGAATTACTTCTGTCTTGTATTGTTAACTTTTGTCCTGTTTGTAATAGAGATAAAAATATATCAATATCAATTATTGGAGTATCTGTTAAATGATTTATGTTTATTTGGGTAGCACTTATCTGTGTTGCATTATTCCAAAGAATATGCCCACTTGAAGGTGCGCCTGAATAAGTATTTGCGTCAGCTTCGTATAAGAATAAATTAGTTGATACACCATTGATACCACTTGTTCCAGAAGTTCCAGAAGTACCATTAACTCCACTAGTACCTGAAGTACCCGTTGTTCCTGAAGAACCAGATGTCCCCGATGTACCCGTAGAACCAGAAGTACCTGTCGTTCCCGAAGTTCCGCTTGAACCAGAAGTACCCGTTGTCCCTGAAGTTCCACTTGAACCTGAAGTTCCGCTTGTTCCGCTTGTTCCGCTTGTTCCCGCCGAACCGCTCGTTCCTGTTGTACCACTTGAACCACTTGTCCCATCAGTACCAGATGTTCCGCTAGTACCTGTAGTACCAGAAGTCCCCGTTGTACCCGAAGTTCCCGTAGTTCCTGAAGTTCCCGTAGTCCCTGATGAGCCAGAAGAACCGCTTGTTCCTGATGTACCTGTAGTACCTGAAGAACCGCTTGTTCCACTTGTTCCTGAAGAGCCACTTGTTCCTGAAGTTCCAGAGCTTCCGCTTGAACCACTCGTTCCACTTGTGCCAGTTGTACCACTTGAGCCACTTGTTCCATCAGTTCCGCTAGTCCCTGAAGTTCCATCTGTTCCGCTAGTACCACTCGTTCCTGAAGTTCCCGTTGTACCACTAGTTCCTGATGTACCTGTTGTACCGCTCGTTCCACTTGTTCCTGAAGTTCCAGAAGTTCCAGAAGTTCCACTTGTTCCACTCGTACCCGTAGTTCCACTAGTTCCTGTAGTACCAGAAGTTCCTGAAGTACTTGAGCTACCAGAACTACCGCTCGTACCCGCTGAACCGCTTGTACCCGAAGTGCCTGTTGTACCTGAAGTACCTGTTGTTCCACTAGTACCCGTAGTACCACTCGTACCACTTGTACCTGAAGAACCAGAAGTTCCTATAGTTCCTGAAGTATCGGCTGCTACTATACCATTAACGGCAACCAAAATTCCGTTGTCATTTCTTATTTGGACATCACCTGTGAAAATTCCTTGTAGAGCCATTGTGATATTTTTATTTTACTAAAATTCTAATAAATTCATTTGCCAAGAAAGGAACTGTAGATGCTACTGTTAAAGTTCCTGTAGATGTTGTCCAAAGAACTTGATTGCCTGTTGGAGTGCCACTTGTTATTATTGCACCCACATCCATACCACTACGACTTGCATAAAGAAGTGTAGCATTAACTGCATCAGGGAAAGCAATAGAAGTAGCGTTTGTTGTTGTAAAGGCAAAGTATTCTCTTACTCCAAATCCACCACCACCCGGTATTACTGTTCCACCAGAACTTCCATTAACTAAAATTTCTTGAGCTATTGCCAATTTAGCACCACATAAAGCATATACATAATTAGCTACGCCCGGAAGTCCACTTAAATTTTCAGCAATACCATATTGAAGTGCTTTTCTTTCCATGTAAAGCTGTTGTGCCTTGCGTGGATCAATGCTTCCATTGAATAAAACATTTTGCTTTGGTATTGAATCACACCATAAGTATTGTGAGATTTCCGCTAATTCAACTACTGTTTGTGGTACCATTAGAAAAAGAATGATTGGTTATTGGTAATAAATGTAGCTCTATTTAGGGCAGCTTGTGCGCTAAAAATATCGGATGCAAAAGTAATAGCTTGTGTTGCGCTATCAATTTCAACTCTTAAAATTAATTTTGTTTGATACCAATTGGTACTTGCTGTTAGATTTGAATTTGCTACTTGACTTTCTGTTAGACCATAATAAAAAGTTTCATTATAAGCAGTAAATGCGTATGAGGTTGTAACCGAACCCATCACTGTATTTGCAGCTGTTAACCATTCCACAGTAATACTTAATGCAGTATCTTGTGTTAATACATCTAGGTTAATAGTTAATGGAGCGCGTGTTGTTGTGTTTGTAATTGCCCAATCAGAATAATCAGTAAGCGTACCTGTAGGAACTAAATAAGTTCCATTAGATTGCAAAAGATAAATTCTTCTTTTTGTAATAGTAGTATCTGTACCTACTGTTGTATCTGTAGCAGTAATTATATTGGGAGTGCCACTATTTTGCGACATTGAAAACCCATAGCTAGTTATTGGCATTATATTGAATTTTACTCCAAATATAAGAAATTTTAAACTATTTTTTGTAGTATTTTTTTATCTTGGAAATAACCTTTTGGGCTTTTTCCTTTTCTTTTGCAAGTTGCCTTAAGTACTGCGCATCATCATATTTTGTTGACTCTTGTATTTCTATAAATGCATTTGATTTTGCGTCTGACAATAGTTGAGAAACAATCTGCTTCTGCACATCTGCTAATGAACCCTCATCTACAACCTCATCTTTAATGTCCTTATAGTCCTCTTTTATGTATTCATTGAACTTATTAGCTGTTTTCTTCTTAAATTCATAATATTCCTCATTTGTCATAAACCTTTTGGTGTCATCTGGATTTAATATTGAAAACCTATAATTATCCTCATCTCTTGTTTCTCTGTAGGCATCGGTGGCTGCAAAGTTTATTTCGCTTAAAAATACATCTATCTCATCTCCGTATTTGGCTTTACCAAACATCTTTCTTATCCCGTCTGCGCTATTTGCATATATATCTCCATAGTCGTATTCTCTACCTCTATAGTCAAAGTTTGGTTTACCTGACTGAAATGCCCTTGTAATACTCATTTGAGCCAATAAATTAGAACCAAAATCCTTTGATGACTGCGATTTTGGATTAAATAATGTAGCTGCCTCGACTTGCAACCTATTAAATGGTATTT
>Ga0114970_10003014_pt1 | contig 12491 bp, 10 predicted proteins | sample M_140205_XF_Meta_FD_87030 | JGI IMG/M metagenome (GOLD analysis project Ga0114970, IMG submission 87030) | Freshwater microbial communities from Lake Montjoie, Canada to study carbon cycling - M_140205_XF_MetaG | ecosystem: Environmental > Aquatic > Freshwater > Lake | place: Lake Montjoie... | reverse complement strand
CCTTTTGCATCTCTGCAGGAGACGGATTCATCGTCGGCGTTTGAGGGACCCGTTGAGGCGGTTCCGGCTTACGCAGAGAACGTACCAACAACTTAGCTTTGGCCTCTGCAATCAACTTGGCATCTTGGGCTGCAATCTGCGCCAGATGCTCGGAAGTTTTGGCTTTATCCAAGGTAAGGAGAGGCGTTTCGCCTTCCTCTCCCTCAGAATCTGCCACGGTTGCTTTCGGGCTTGTCTCAGACTCAGAGACAGAAATGGCAGCAGACGTAGGTTCGGAGGATTCAAAAACACGATCCGCCAGTGGAAGATCCGCTACAGCTTCCGAAGCGGGAACGTGCCCCTCTTCCACTAGAGGCTTCGCTGCCTTACGAATCCGCACCTGCGGACTTGGCAACTCTACCGCATGTTCTTCCTTCGCTTCCACAGAGAGCGATGGATCCACAGGCTTTTCCTCAGCCTTTGGACGACGCCTCACCACCACTTTTTGATTGGAAGCCCCTGCAACAGAGTCAGAAGATTTCAGCTTTTCCACTTGGGCCGCTGTCAACGTGCTTTGATGACTGGCAACTTCAATCCCTAAGGTATGAAGTCGTGCAATCAGCACCTTGCTTTCCTGTTTTAACTCACGAGCCAATTCGTATACGCGCATCTTTACCATTTCAACCTCTCAACCTGAGAAAGGCCATTATACCCATCTGGGGCAGTTTTAGAAGCAAAAGCCCCTTTTTTTTCTGTAAAAAAAGAGCCCAGAGTGAAAAGAAACCTCTCGTGTCTCTTTCCACTCTGACGCAAAACTTTCCAACCGAGTGAAAAGTCAAAACCGAGAACAAGGAGAAAACAGCACGAGAAGGGCAGGGAAAACTACTTGCCTTCGTTTTGGTTGGCTTCCTGTAGATAGCGATCCGCAGCGATCTGAACCGTACGCGCAATTCCCAATGAAATTTCCGCCTTTTGGGCCACCTCATCGGCAGAGTCCGCGATCACATCCCCAATGGTGACGTATCCCGCATCTGCCAAGGCGTAGGCGGTAGCCTCACCCACACCAGAAAGTTTTTTGAACATTTCCACGCGAGCCTTGCGATGCTCATCGTTGAAAGTTCCCACTTCCTTCGGCTTCTCGGGAGAAGCTTTGGCATCCTGAGCGGTGTACTCTGCCGTATCCCGGACCACACCGGATTCCAGCTCCACAGCTTTGACTCGAGCCGCTTCCACAATGCGCTCTGCATCGGGCGTATCCAAGTTCAACAAGCGGCTGAGGATTCGCGGGTTCATTTCCGACAATTCAGCCGGTGTTTTCACCCCTTCATGCACCAAAATCCCTGCATGCATATCCCCAAGGCCTTCGATGGAAGCCAAAATCGCTTTAACTCCCGCCAACTGCTCTTCCAACTTGGCTTCACTCTTGATATCCAATCGCCAGCCACTCAACTGAGCCGCCAACCGGACATTCTGTCCACGCTTCCCAATGGCAAGAGAGAGCTGGTCTTCAGCCACAATCACTTCCATGGCGTGGCGCTCATCATCCACAATGACCTTCGACACCACGGCTGGCGCCAATGCATTGCATACCAATTTGGCTGGGTCCCGGTCCCAAGGCACAATGTCGATCTTCTCGCCATTGAGTTCCTGCACCACGGCTTGCACCCGAACCCCCTTCATCCCCACGCAAGCCCCTACAGGATCTACGGAAGAATCCTTGGAATAAACGGCAATCTTAGAGCGAGCCCCTGGATCACGAGCGGCAGATTCGATGGAGACGATCCCATCATAAATTTCTGTCACGTGCTGCTCAAAGAGACGGATCAACAGTCCAGGATGGGCCCGTGACATGATGATCTGCGGTCCACGGGACGCGCGCTTGATCTCCATGACATAGCCTTGGATTCGATCCTTTGGACGGAAGCGCTCGCCTTGAATTTGTTCCTTTGGAGGAATAATGGCTTCCACCCGGCCCAAATCGACGATAATCCCATTCCGCTCCACACGGCGCACATGACCGTTCAACAGCTCGCCTACGCGTTCCTTGAACTCTTCATATACTTGGGCTTTTTCCGCATCGCGGACTTTTTGAATGATGATCTGTTTCGCAGATTGAGCCGCGATACGACCAAAGCGAGAGGTATCTACCTTCACCCCAAGGGCGTCTCCCACTTCCGTTTGCTTGTCGTACTTTTGCGCTTCGTTCAGTACGATCTCTGCATCGGAGGTCGGCGTCTCGCCATTGGCAATGACCGTACGAAACTGAAATAATTCAATTTCGTCGGTTTCTTCATTATATGTCGCTTCCAAGTCAGCTTCGAGACCAAAGTCCCGGCGAGCTGCGTGGATCATCGCCTGCTCCAACGCATCCACAATAACGCTGCGATCGAGATTTTTGTCTCGACTCACAGCATTAATCACATTGCTAAGCTTACGTTCCCCACTGTCAAGAAAGGACATTCGATATTTTCCTCAATAATTAAAATTACCTAGGGCCCTAAGCCTATAATCACGCTATCATACCATCTCATCTCATCCAATGCTCTGATTTGGCTGCTTATCATTTGAGGGAAGGGCCTTTGAAGTCCAACTCTGGTACCGCAAATTCCCAAGCACGTCAAGCGGATAGATCGGGGGTATCCGGTAATCCCCTAGAAAAAAAGCCAATAAAAAACCAGCCCCATGAGGCTGTACTTCAAGGCGTAGTAAAGGCGGCGATTTTTATGCTTCAGCCGTTGGCCCATCTGTTGCAGCTCATGGGCATACATAAAAATTTGGTTGATGGCCCCCGTTCGGTCCCCCGCCTGATTGGGAGATCCTGCCCCTCGCATGATCGTGCGATCACAAAAAGCCGTCAGCCACTTCCCAAATGCGGTCCGCATGGGACGCGCTACATCACAGAACAATATCAACCGATCGTGCTCCGTTCGATTATAGGCCTCATGGATATAGGTCTCATCAAAGAGCACGTCTTGACCATCCCGCCATGAGTACTTTTCCCCATCGATGAAGATATGACAAGCGTCATCATTGGGGGTTACCAAACCCAAATGGTATCGCAAAGAGCCTGCATAGGGATCCCGATGGGCCCCCAACTTCCCCCCAGCGGGCAGGAAAGAAAACATAGCCGCCTTGATCTGGGGCACCTGTTTTAATATTTCTACGGACTTGGGGCACAATTCCGCCGCGGAGGGATGGGCTGTGTCATACCATTTAAGGTAGAAGCGCTTCCAGCCTCGCTTGAAGAAGGTATTGAATGCGGCATCATTTCGCGCCGTACTGCCCTGGATCAACCCCTTGGCTTGCAACTGCAAGCCCTCCTCTCGGATCACCTCCCAATTTTTCCGCAAGTAGAGGAGCTCTGGAAAATCCTCCACGGGAAGAAAGGGTTGGTTCTTTACCCCAGAGAACAGGTAGATCAAGCAATTGATCGGCGCCATAAACATGGAATGATCTTCTAACTGACGCAAGAATTTCAGCCGCCTGCGCCCTCGATACTGGACATAGGCTGTACAACCCATGAATATAAAAAGAACAAATAGTTTGATCGAAAAAAAAGACATTCTTAACCCTCCTTAGGATTGGGTTTGCATATAGGGATCCTTCAGTCGCTCCCGATGGGCCCATACAAAAAAACACACCGTCATGCTCAAAAACAATAAGGCGCCCCCAGGCACCCACATGAGAAGCCCTCCCAACTGTTGATCCTCCAAATGAGACCAACGCAATGCCCACCAGGTAGGCATTGGGATTCCTTCATAGGCATACCAAACCTCAGTAGAAAAAGAAAGGGCCGCAGCCAAAATGGAATCCAATATCATGATAATACCAAGAAAAAGCAGGCGAACCCCCATAGAAAGGGGGGACTTCAGCGGGTAAGGATCGATGATGCTTCGCCACAAATACATGGCCGTGATGGCCATCATGAAATGCTCCAGTAAGTGAACCCCATCATGAAGCAAGGCCCAATTATAAAAGCGAGGGATGTGCCAAAACCAGTAATTTCCTTCAAATAAGAACAACGCCACCAAGGGAAACAGCCACATTTTATGGGTACGACGCAGCCAGCGACTGCGCAAGGCGGGTAGCAGAATTCTCTTTCGCATCCCGGGGGACAGCCCTCGCATGATCACATAGAAGGGAACCCCAAATAACATCAACGGGACCCCTAAGTAGATGATCATAAGATGCTGCAGCATGTGCATGAAAAAGAGTCGATCTGAAAGAGGGTCGATGGGAGGTGACAACGCTAAAATATTGATCCCCAGCCCCAAACAAAAACACAGGATCTGCCAAGGACGCACAGGAGCCTTGCCTCGAAAAGCGCGAAATCCTTTAAAGTACAAATATCCCATGATGACAAACCCAATGAGTGTCGGATCCCAATCCCACTTCAACTGGAAAAGACCTGGAGGCAAAGGGTCGTAGAGAGACTCAGAAAGAGAATGGGCATAGGCAACGGACATAAGGGTTCCTTTTTCTTCCGGAAGCGCTCCTCCTTTTCTTTTTGGGGGAAGAATCGAGAGTTTTAGCAAGGAAAAGAGTTTGAGAGAAAACTACCTGTGCCCCGAAGGGCTACAAAGCTGGTTTCTCTCAAGAAAAAAGGGGCGAAGCCCTATTAGATACACAAAAGCACGATGGTATACACCATCGCTGCCAGCCCCAAAGAAACCAAGAACACTTTAGTAAGAATGCTGGGATCATATCGCAAGTGCATGTACCAGCCACAAACCATGGTAAATTTCACAAACGACAAGGTCAACAACAGGGGAATCATGATCTTCGCATTGCTACGAGTGGCATCATGTTTAAACAAAAACCACTCTACAAATGTGATCAAACACAAAATCCCTGCAAACTTCCAGTAAAGCGCTACAGTTGCATGTTTCTCGGATGCCACACAATCCCCCTATAAGTAGACAAAGAGGTAGACGACCGTAAAAATCACAATCCAAACCACATCCACAAAGTGCCAGTATAATCCGGCCACTTCCACTTGCACCGAAGGAAACCATTCTTTCCCCCGTATAAACGAGGTTACCAGAATAGAGGTCATCCACAATACCCCAAAAAATACGTGGGTCCCATGGCATCCGGTTAAGAGATAAAAACTCGAGCCAAAAATGTTGGTAGTAAGCCCCAATCCAGAATGAACAAAATGCGTAAATTCAAAGTATTGGAACCCCAAGAAAATAATCCCACCCAACACCACCATAGCGGTCCAAAATCGGAAGCGCTGGACATCACGATTCTGACATGCATGAAGAGCCAACACCATAGCCACCGAACTCATCAACAAATCAAAGGTACTCAAGGTGGTCACATCGATATTGAAAATATCGGTAGCCTTGGGTCCACTCAATCCTCGATCTCGATTGATGAGATAATTTAAAATCAACGCACCGAAAAGAAAGCATTCGGAACCAATCAGCACCCACATGCCCAATTTCCGATTGTCGATGCCTGTCACCGTATGATGTGCACCATGTGCCTCTGCGCTCACGAGATCCTCCCTATGCTTCTTCGTATACCCAACCGTAGGTGGCCAACAAGGCCATCACAATCCCGCCCACACTGATGTAGTGCCCCATATTGTCAAAGAACAACCCCACCACCATCACCGACAATCCCATGGCCAAAATCAAAGGCCAAAAAGAAGGATGAGGCAAATGTTTCGTCTTTGGATCCACTACCGGCTGAAATACCGGTGTCAAACGGGTCCCATCGGACGCATATTTCTGATGCCACCAGGCATCGAGCTGCTTCACCTCAGGATCCACAGCAAAGTTATACTCTGGAGGAGGAGAAGCCAAACTCCACTCGAGGGTCCGACCATCCCAACAATCTGCAGGCGCTTTCTTGCCCCATTTCAAACTGTAGAAAAGGTTTACCACAAACACGATCCCCCCGAGGGCTGTGATATAGGACCCTCCGGTCACCACCAGGTTCCACAAGTTCCAGCCTTGGTCCGCAGAATATGTGTAAATTCGACGAGGCATCCCCTGGAGCCCCAAAAAGTGCATCGGGAAAAATGTGCAGTTAAACCCGATCATATACAGCCAAAACTGGAGTTTCCCCATTCCTTCATGCATGTACACACCGAAGACTTTGGGGAACCAATAAAAGACCCCCCCAAACAGAGCCATCACCGCACCGCCGTACAAGACATAGTGAAAGTGGGCCACCACAAAATAAGTATCCTGATGTTGGGAGTCGATAGGAGGAGAAGAATGCATCACCCCAGACAATCCCCCAAAGGTAAACATGGCAATGAAACTCACACAAAACAACATGGGAGTGGTAAAACGAAGTTGACCGCCCCAGAGGGTGGCAATCCAGTTAAAAATTTTCGCGCCCGTCGGTACCGCAATCAACATGGTAGCGGCAGAAAACAAGGCATTGACCCAGGGTCCCATCCCCGTGGTGAACATATGGTGCGCCCATACGGCAAATCCTAAAAACCCGATGGAGCAAGAGGAGTAGACCATCACAGAATACCCAAATAACGGCTTTCGAGAAAAAGTGGGTAGGACCTCTGATACAATGCCCATAGCCGGTAGAATCAAAATGTACACTTCTGGGTGGCCAAAGATCCAAAAGAAATGCTGCCACATCAATACTTGACCCCCACTCCCGGGATCAAAAAATCCGGTGCCAAAATTTCGGTCAAAGGTCATCATCACCAAGGCCACCGTGATCACGGGCAAAGAAAGGATCAAGAGAATTTGGGTAATCAAAGTGGTCCATACAAAAATAGGCATTTTCAGCAAGGTCATGCCCTTGCAGCGCATATTCAAAATAGTCACAAAAAAATTGATGGCTGCAATCAGTGAAGCTAGCCCCAATACTTGCACGCCCAATACCCAAAAATCGATGGCATGAGAAGGACTAAAAATTTTCCCCGTCAAGTTGGCATAGTTGAACCATCCTCCGTCGGGCACCATACGCACCACAAAAGAGAAATTCAGCAGAATCCCACCGAAGAGAAAGATCCAATAGCTCAAGGCATTCATACGAGGGAACGCCACATCGGGCGCACCAATCAATAGAGGCGTCAAGAAGTTAAAAAACGCTGCACTCAAGGGCATCACAAAAAGAAAGATCATGGTGGTACCATGCATGGTCACCAAACTATTGAAGGTCCCCGCCTCGAGCACGGTGTTGTTGGGTACCGCCAATTGGGTCCGCATCAACAAAGCCTCTACTCCACCAAAGAGGAGGAAGATAAAGGCAGAAAGACCATACATAATCCCGATTCTTTTATGGTCCACAGTGGTGAGCCAACTCACCATCCCAGTATGGGGTAACCCTTTTGCCATATTCGCTTCACCCTCTCGTTACATTCAATAGGTTTTTGCCGTAGATTGCCGTAAGTACGCTCCCACGGCTTCGATATCCTCTGGAGAAAGTCCCAGACCTACCATACGAGACCCGGGCTTAATCGAAGCCGGATCATGCACCCACGCATGGAAATTTTCAGCTGTATTCGACCGTGTCCCCGCACCCAATGTTCGGCGAGATCCAAAATCTGTTAAATTAGGTCCTGCCTTATGAGTAGGCGGCGTCATTGCGAGCATTTGTTTCTCCAACTCCTCCGACTGGGTGCCATAGATGGTGTGGCAACTCATGCACTGCATAAACACCTGCTCCCCGCGCTTCTGCTGGGCGGTCTCCACTACGGGAGGCTTGTGATAGGCCAGCGCCCATCGTTCAAACTCCGCCTTCCCATGCACTACTGCTTCAAACCGCATCAAAGCATGGGACAATCCACACAGCTCCGCACATTGCCCTTGGTAATACTCCCCTCCCGATTTTCCGGAGTGCCGCAAGGGAGGCGTGGTGAGAAACAAATGATTGATATGAGTACCTGGAATCGCATCCAACTTACCACCAAACTGGGGTACCCAAAAGCTATGGATCACATCCGCAGAGGAGAGTGCAAAGTACACGGGTGTGTTTTCTGGCAGATGCAGTTCGTTGGCTGTGGTAATCCCCAACTCGGGGTATCGAAACTCCCACCACCATTGATGCCCAACGACTTCGATTTTCATGGTACCTGCAGGCAAGTGATTGGCATCTGGTTGACGAAAAATGATCTGCCACGTTGGAATGGCGATAAAGAGAAGGAGAATGACGGGGACGATGGTCCAAATAAATTCCAAAAGCGCATTCCCATGCACTTGTTTGGGTGGTTTCATATGAGCCAAATCTGACTCTTTCACACGAAAGCGCCGAATGGCGTAGATAAGCGGAATGGATACAGCCAGAAACACAAAAGCCACAATGACGGTGGTGATGCCATAAACATAGTTGATGTCTTGGCCCCAATCCGTCAGTCCCGCAATGGTATCCATGGGCGTATTGAAAGATCCGCTTAACGCGTAAGGCTTCTCATCAAATGGTGCCGCGTATATGGGAATACCACCGCTGAGTAAAGAAAACCAAAAACTCTGGGCTTTGATCTTGTATGCCTGCTTCAAGCAAAACTCCCACCGTTCGTTGACAACGAAAACGCAACCTACATTGCGCTAAAACCGCAATCATAAATAGAAATTTCCATTCAAGCAACCTCTTACCGCAAAATGAGATCTTGGGTGATCACTTGTTTTTGAGTTCCATTCTCAAACGTGAAGGACAATACCCACCGACCTGCCATATGGAGTTTCACAAAGGAAATGGACCATATTTGCGCGCCTTTTTCTTGAATCTTGGGTACAACCCCCATACCATGATTATGCTCCGGCATCCGGGCTTCGAAAGCCACCAATTTCCAAGCCGTCCCTGGACTCACAGGCTGGAGAGAAACTGAAAGGGTCATCATATGGTTCAACCACTGTGCATCAGGTAGATCACTTTCCACTACCATATGCATCGAAGAAGTGGGCAGCGGCTTCCTGACCATTTCTCTGCCCTCTGTTACAAAAGAAACCCCTAACCAAAGCCAGATGCTGAGATGAAACCATCGCGCCGTCATCATATTCTCCTACTCCTTCTCGTATCCTTGGGTATCTTTATCTGGATTTGGGGCCCAGAACTAGATGATTCTCGCTTTTTGGTTTTACCTTATGAGGGAGAAGTCATGGAGCGACTTCCCGCCTTCCAACTCTCCCCTGCTGTGGTACCACCTCAAGACTCGCCCGCTCTCATCGCTTTGGGAAAAACCTGGTTCTTCGAAACCCGCTTCTCTCAAAACGGCGCCATCTCCTGCGGACATTGCCATCAAGCAGAAAAAGCCTTTAGCGATGGTTTGCCTCAAGCGAAAGGACTGGAACGCCTGCCTCGACGCTCGCCTTCCCTGTTGAATGTAGCGCTGAACCATTGGTTCTTCTGGGATGGACGCGCAGACTCCCTCGAGCAACAAGCCTTAGGACCTCTCGAAAATCCGGGAGAACATGGCACCAATCGTTTGGCCATGGCGCATATAATCCGAGAGCATCACCGCACTGCTTACGAAGAAAACTTTGGCCCTTGGCCAGCCCACTTGGATGCCACACTCCCTCCTTATGGGATGCCCGCCGCGCCGTCTATGGAACTTTCACCCAAACTGGCGACTTATACCCTGGCCAGCGCTCAAACCTTCTCTCGAATGAATGCTTTGCTGGCTGCTGCAGAGAACAATCATCGCCCCGTATGGCAAGAGGTCTCCCATCACATTGTACGACCCCCATCTGTACCACAAGCCTGGGTCACCGCATGGGTTGGTTTATCCACGTCCATTCAAGACAGTGTGAATCAGGTGTTCTCGCAGGTGGGCATTGCCATCGCTGCCTATGAACGCACTCTGCTTTCCCTGGATGCCCCTTTTGATCGATTTGCTCAACGCGTCTTCGAGACCGACTCCATCGACTCCAGTTTTGTACCTGGATTTGGAAAGCAGGAATACGAAGGCTTTCGCATTTTCTTGGCCACCGGCTGTACCAACTGCCATAGTGGTGCCACCTTTACAGACCAGCAGTTCCATCATATCGGCTTGGGTATGCAAGAGTCAGTGCCCGTAATAGATGTAGGACGCGCAGCCGGCATTCTTCTCGCCCAAGGAGACAAAGCTTTTTCTTGCCTCGGCCCCTACTTCACCCATACAAAAGAAAGCTGCTTGGAGTTGCCCCATTTGGACACAGAAAGTTTGGATGCAGTAGGGGCGTTTAAAACCCCCTCTCTGCGGAATGTTGCTAAACGTGCCCCCTATGGGCACGACGGTAGATTTCCTACGCTACGCAGCATTCTCTTACACTACAATGAATTGCCAGAAACGAAAGGCATGGGACATCGAGAGGAAACCTTATTCCCTCTCCATCTATCGGAGAAGGAACTTACACAGCTCGAGGCATTTCTCCGCTCTCTAGATGGGAAATAGAAGAGAACAATCATGAGGACCTTAGAACATAGTACTTTTTTGCCACCCTTTTTCCCTAGATACAGGCAACCCATTGAAAGCACTCGGAGCGGAAGAAGCTTCTGGTATTTCAAGTGGGGATGGCGTCACCTCGGCTGCCACCGCAGAGGCTTCGACTTTCTCGGCGAAAAATCGGCGCCGCAAGGCATCGTACGGTGTGATTCGAGAACGGGGATTCAGGTCTAACATACACAAACAAACATGCAAAAATTCGTCCGAAGCGGGCAGCTTCATGATCGTTTCGAGAGGTCGCTCACCATTTTTTTTGAATTCTCTGCGCGCCCACTCAGGTAGATCCGTCAGATTCATGAAACACAAGGGCTCCAATTTTGATTTCGCGAGAAGAGACATGGGATAGGCCTTCAACACTTCCATATGTCGCACCCTCATATCCGGAGTGTCTTTCCCAGGAAATAAGGGAGCCCCAATAAAGAACTCCACAGCCATACAACCCAAGCTCCACATATCGATCGCATAGGAATAGGGCGCCGCATAGAGAAGCACCTCGGGACAGCGATAGAGTCGAGTCTGGAGCCAATCCAAAGATCTTACCTCCGCATCTTTTATGTAGAAGGAAGCCCCAAAATCTGCAATTTTAACCATTTTCCCATTCATTCCCACTAACACATTCTCTGGCTTCAGATCTGCATGCACCACTTCGTGATCACGCAAATATTGCAATCCCAACAAAATTTGTTTTAGGATTTCTTTTAGTTTGTCCAAAGGAATTTTTTTATCTGCATAAACCTTTGCATAAGCATATAAATCCCCACCCGGCATATACTCTAATGCAATACAAAAATATCTATCTTGATGCATGAAATGGAAAAGCTGTTTTATAATATAGTCGCTAGTATGTTCCTGACTATGCAGCGATGTCAAAATTTCCGCTTCTCTTGTTGCTACATTCCTATAATCCTCCTCCCCACGGGAGACTTTAAGCGCAATAGGCTTCTCGCGCAGAATGCAATAATACACCCTCCCATACGTCCCTTGCCCTAAAGGTTTCTCTCGTAACAAAATTCCCTTCTGCAAGAAGATATCTCTGTAAGCCGTGAGATAATCTTTTCTTTCCTCTGCGGCCTGTATAAAACTTTCTGCCCCGATGACCATTAAACAAAAGAGCCAAAACCAGATGCATTGTTTTTTCATTTTCTACCTTCTCTACGCAAAGAGAATAATTACGGGGGACCTTAGAGCGTGTACTTTGTTGACAACCCTTTCCCCCAGATCGAGATAATACTGAGGAATTACTCGAAACGGAAGAGGCTTCTGGTATTGCAAATGCAGGTAGTGTGATCTCGGCTGCCCTGGAATGTGATACGAGAAGCGGGATCCAAAGCCAACATAGCTTGGATCCGAATTGGGAATTTCATACTCTCGGAGAGAGGGGTCCCACCAAAAGCATACGTACCTTTTCTACTTGCCAATTTCTGATCTGTTTCCCATCACTGTTGTTTCACCGGCTTTATCGCAAGCGAACGCCACCAGGCTGATTTCATGACAAGACTCATGGGTATTCTCCAGATGAGACGCCGCATAATTAAACAAATCACCACCTAGCATATACTCTAACCAAAAACAAACATACTTACGGAAAAAGATAGGGACGCGGTTCTATAATATAGTCGCTAATATACGCACGGGGAAGGAGCTCACGCAACTAAAGGCATTTCTTCGATCTCTTGATGGAAGATAAAGAATTAGCGAAGTAGGACCTCCCCTCTTATAGCTCAGTGATTCTGCGTTCCCTCTTCCTGATCGCGGCTCTCAAAACACGAGAAGAAACAGAAGCTTTTGTTCCCACATCCAGAGAGAGCTGGCTAGCAACATCTTTAAAAAATTCAGACCCTAAGGCATCCCCTGGATCACTTCGCTTCCTTGGATCTAGCTCCAACATCCTTTGACAGAGCAGCAAAAAAACATTTGATGGTTCTAGCCTCATGATTGCACAAAGCGGTCTGTTATCAAAAGGGGCATCCCCTTTTTTTCCGCCCATTAATTTCAAACTATCGGATCTGGATTTTTCAACAAGATTAATAGGATACTTTCCAAATACTTCCATATGTCCAATCATCATCTGATCCACTTTGAGGTGAGGAAATAAGGGGGTTCCAAT
>Ga0114970_10003010_pt1 | contig 12523 bp, 19 predicted proteins | sample M_140205_XF_Meta_FD_87030 | JGI IMG/M metagenome (GOLD analysis project Ga0114970, IMG submission 87030) | Freshwater microbial communities from Lake Montjoie, Canada to study carbon cycling - M_140205_XF_MetaG | ecosystem: Environmental > Aquatic > Freshwater > Lake | place: Lake Montjoie... | reverse complement strand
CTTCTTGATACGTTCTATCAACAAGAGTTAGTTCAACGAGATGAGGTAATTGTTTACTAGTTCCGTCACGCCGAGAATGAGTGTTACCACCTACCTTCTCGTAACCATTGTTTTTTTTGTCATAACAGTTTTTTAATCTATCTAGATAGAAACTCATTACGCCACCATGTCTCTCGCTTCAAGGACTTTCTCAATTAGTAATTGCAGAGTTCGAATATCGAATGTCACCTCTGGTACTGGAATGTAGTTACCGTTTGAATCACGCCGAGAGTTAATGTCACTCTTAACGTTGCTCACACGTTCACCAATAATTGATTTCAATGACACCATGACTGATTCAAGTGTGCGTTCGGCGTACGCCTGTGCATCAGCACGAGCCCTCTCAGCCTGTTCACGCTCTGCACGAGCCTTTTCCTCACGTCTCTTTGACTCTGCCTCTTCCAAGTTCCAGCGAACCTCTAGAGGCGCGTACTCAGCAACGATGTCTTGAGCACGTGCAAGCCAGTACGTAACTTGACCGTTTCCATTTGACCAGTCCAATGACTTGACCATGTAACCGACAGAGCGTGAACCCTTTGGTGCTGGTTGAAAGTTTGGATTATTTGGTGAATCGAATCTGAATACTTTGTACTCATACTTTTCATCAGAGACTAACTCTGCCTTTGCAACGTATCTGCGTTCGACTCTACTTGCATCTTTTTTATCGGCTGATGAATAATCCCATGAAGGGATAACTGCATACTTAACACCTACTTTTAATTCGGTTGATTTCATTTATTTATTCTCCTTGTTTGAAAGTTAAGTGGTGGAATGGGGCAAGTTAGTACCAAGCCCCACTCCACCTTGTCACCTAGAGAGTGACAGTTAGTTACGAACCAATCGCCTAGTAATTGCATACTTAACGATTGTTCGTGCCATAGCGATGAGGTCGAGTGGGTTATTAATAACCGCACCAATCTCGCAACGATGTGCAGTCTCACTATCAAGTGAGATTGTTTCGCTACCGTATGGAATATATGCGAATGCAGTTAACACACCTGCACGTGACATGCGAGAGATTGCATCATGGTTGCGTTGCGAATCACCGCCCCACTCACCGTCTGTGATTGCAAAGAAGATACGTACTGGCTTATCGCTTTCAGCAAGTAACTTAGTTGCATATTGAATTGCTTTGTCTGGTTCAGTACCGCCACCAGCACCAGCATCACGCATGACACCCGTTGCCTTATCGCTTGCACGATAGAGAATGCGAGTATCACTATTGAATGTGATAACAGTTGTGTTGGCGTTGATACGGTCTAGTGCGCGTTTGATTGCGTACATAGATTTGTATGCGTTGCTGGCTTTACTACCAGACATTGAACCAGATGTATCGAGTGCAATTACACATTCGATTTCAGTTGCATCTTCAATTCCCTCATTCCAAGAATCGAAAACAGTTTCAATATCTTCACCACGTAAATAACGTGATGCACTTAAGCGACCACTTGATTCGTATGTTTCCCATGCAGGGTCATACGATGCTTTGAGTCGCTGTAACTCACGAGAGAATGAAACAGATGCCTCAACAGTTTTTGCATCAGGTGCAAGAGTGTTGAATGTTTCTAGTTCAGGTTCTTTTGAGTTGTTACTAGATAGTGAAGGAAGTCCACCAACCTGTCGAATGATGTCGTTGATTTCATCGGCAATAGTTGAAGTAGTAAGAATGTCATTAAGTGTGGTTGCAATTAAATCTGCAATCTCACTACCAATTCCACCACTTGGTTCATCACCTGATTCATCAGATGAATCATCATCAGAATCATCTTCATCATCAATAAACTCAACATCATCAATATCAAGATTGATAGTTGGTTTTTTTAATTGCTCTGCGAGTTCTGCATCATCTTCTAAATTAGATTTAGATGCACGTTCTGAATCTCGCTTTTGTTGCTTAGGTGGTTGTGGTCGAGATGTAGCAGAGGATTCAATGCCCTCATGTGGTCGTTCACCATGACCGAATGGGTCACTAATGACTACGTTCACGTCACCGTTGCCATTCTTAGACACCTTTACTTTGACACTAAGTGAATCACCTTCCTCAGTACCGTCAGAAGGCTCAGAGCCCTCACCACCGCCACCAGTACCGTCACCTTGTGGAAGTATTGCGTGGAATCGCGCAATAAGTTCTTTTCCTTTTTCAGTATCAGTAGGGAATACCAATAGACGATAAGAATCAACGATGTCGCAGATTTCATCGATATTGTGTTGTTCCTTATATTCATTACGTGAACGGGCACGTAGTTCAACAGATAAGTATCTGCGACCACGTAGTAATGGATATGAGTTCTGGAATGATTCTGGCTTATCAACAAAGTGAATCAAGATAGTTGATGTGAACCATGCAACCGTTGACGGATAGCGAGTAGTAAATAGCGTTTCAATTCTCTGGTCTTCCAGAGCGTTGTATGCCATGAAGTACTTGTTATCACGAACGTATTCAAAGATGTCAGAACCTTCACGTGGTGTAAATAAAATATGTGAAATCTCATGAAGGTCTAAGCCCTTGATACCAGCGATTGCACGTGCATCAGTTAGTTCACCGATGAGACGTGAATTGAATGTCACCTCTGATGCACCAGACCATGCTGGCGCACCAAGAGATGAGTGTTCGACTTTGACAGTCACCTTGCGAAAGGTGAATGCAGAATTAACACGACCGAAGAATTGAGTGAAGCGTTCGATTCGTTGACGTTTTAATTCGTCTTCCGATACCGCACTAAATCCACGAGAGTTAGTTAGTTCAGCGATGTCTTTAAGTGACATGAGTTCTCCTTAAGCATTTGCGTGTTCGGTAGTGATTGCATCTACATCGATGCCCAAGTCTTCCTTGATGTTGTAGGAAGCACCTTCAAGCAACATGCGTACAGCAGGTCGCTCTTCTGGTGTGAAATTGTTTACGAAGATTTCGCAAGCAAGGTCGTATGAAAGTTCCTTTGAAATCTTCTCGAATGTTTTTAAGATACGAGATGTGATTGGAGTTTCAAAGATTGTAGATGAATCAGAACGTGATGCAGATGCACCGACTGATGATGAACGCATTCCGTATGCAAGGTCTAGAAGCGATGCGGAGTTGATGTACTTACTTTCAACGGAACGGTCGAAATCGTAATGCAGTTTGATTTCGAAACGGTCTGCCAGTTGCTCTGGAAGAGGTTGTGAACCGCGATACATTGGATTGTAATCAGCGATGATAAGTAAATCTTTGTGCGCCTTAATAACCTCACCCTTGTGTGCAAGCAAAGTGATTACACGAGAGAAGTCCAGAAGTGGTAACACAAAGTGCTTAGCATTCTTAGCGAGTTTATCAATCTCACCAAGATTTAAGATTCCACCGTTACGAACAAGATTAACGATTTGTGAATCAACCCATTCCAGTTTGCCGTTCTCATCTGGAACGTAAGAGCCCTGTAATTCAGATGCACTTAATGAATCGTTCGAAGGAACGTTGTAGTAAGGAATGTTGCGAAGTGATGCGATGTACTGAGCGAAAGAAGATTTGCCAGTACCAGAGTGACCAAAGTTGAGCATGTTCATTTGATTCTTAACTGCATAGTCTGCAATTTCAATCTCTGATACATCACAGAATGTACGTGGAATGTAGTGAGCCATTGAATCGAGTGTTGGTATGAATTGGGTGTTTGTCATGATGTTCCGTTTCTCTAGGTGATTGATTTGATATTACATATTTAGTTGTTATGAAGTTGTAGAGCGTTGGTAGTAAGTAGCACGAGCGACTGTGGAAGACTGAAAGTTACTTATGAGTTAGTGAGCCCCATGTTCACAATACGGCTTGTAAGTCAGTCAGGTAGTTACTACCAACGCAATTACTAGTTGTAGTGCGAAGCGCACCACTTACCCATTCCAGCAACCACACTCTTTTGTAAAGTGAGTGTGCGACCACAATGGACACACGAGCCAGTTGCAATACCGAATGCAGATGCATCAGATAGTGATAAGCGATTTGCCTGAGTAAGTGTTGCAAGTACTTTGTAATTGTGAATCCATGATTTATTTATTGGGTCGTACTGAACCACAAATAAACGTTCACTCTCTCGGCGTTTACGAACCGAGTAGTAGATGTCTCCAACCTTGTACGCACCGACAGTAACGTCACTAGGCGGTGCAACCTTTTCCAGAGTTACTAATCTAGTGATAAGTGTTTTTGCTTGGTCACGAGTTAGTTTATGAATTGAATCAACGCGATTAGCAAGTATTGCGCTTTCAATTACATTCTTTGCATTATTGCGAGAGAGCAACAGCAAGTCGATGTATGAGAGTTGCTTGTCGCTGATGTAGTCCTCAACCTTTTTAGGACAAGTGAGTAACTGCTCAATGATTCGAGATGCATGTTTTTTATTAATCTGAGTTGCATCAGCAATCTCAAACAAGTGAATGCGTGAATCAAGTAGTTGTTGAATGAATCGTGACTGCGCTGGTGAGCAGTACTGCACCTTGAAGTCGTTGCCGTATTTATTGCCAGCACGAGAGCCAGCAGGTTTTCCCTTAGTTGTTGTCATAGTTATTTCCCTCTAGATGTTGTAGTAATAATGAGAGTGCAGTTCCGATGAGCGATGCGATGATTGCAAGAATAAAGATAATCACGATATAGCCCTTCTCACATAAGTTTGATGTTTCGATGTTGATACTGAGTATTTGTATTCTGGAATAAACCAACCAGTTGCAGTTGACCACCAAGCGATTGGAGTTCCATACGAATAAATAATGTATGAAGGTTGGTCACGATGTAATTTAAGAACACCAGTTTCAGGAAGTCTTCCAGTCTCAGGTTCAAAGCAATCCCATACCAGAGGTATGTAGAAACCGCCGAGATTCGAACCTTTGAATGCAACACGTTCACGAATTAAATCGCCAGCCTTTTGATTAGCAGTTTTTGTAGTCATTAATTACCCCACGCTTTAATTTGTGCCATTTGTGATTTATAGAGAATGTCAAACTCTTCTCTGGTGTAACCGTTACACCAAGATTTGCCGTTATGTGCATGAGTAAGTTTTATGTTTCTATCATCAATGCCTAGAAACTTTGCAAGTGAGTGAGAGCAACGGTGACAGAGACGATGTAAATCGCGTTCCTTGTTAGGAGATGCGCTGTCAATGAATCCCTCATAGAAGCCCTCTAGTGCCACGTACATGCCACCAGACCAGCCACCAGTTTCTAATATCTCAACGGATTTGTTACAGCGATTGCATGTAGTGGTTTTTGGTGGATTGCAACGTTTGCATTCTCTGCCATATACACAAACACCATTTTGAATGTGTGACATTATTTTGACTCCTTATTGATACCAAGTGATTTGATGATTTCAAGAGTTACTGATGATGTTGAGTAATAACGAGTGCCGTCATTGAGAATTAAATCAATGAGTGTTGGTGAGATGCGACCGCGAGCAACGATTTCGCCCCTGTCATTTATGTATGTGGATTCTTTCATTTTAGTTACCGTTTCCTTTTGTAGTTACTAGTGGTAGTTGAATATGCAGATTACATATTCACCACGATTTCAATCAATGCTAATTCGCTGATTAGGTGTCGATTGAAACCGTAGAAAACATATAAGTAGATAGTTACTGATTGTGTGATTCCGATTCATTCTCTGTGCAATCGAACGGAATGGATACCGTCTGCATTCTTTGAAAGAAACAGTCCATGTGAACAGGACACAATCTCCGTAACTTAATCCCTAAGCCCTACCGCTATCCACAATAGATTTCTCTATCGTTAACTCACGCCCTTGAAATACCGCTTGAATGTAATTACTAATTACAGTCGCATCGCCGTAGCAAGAATGATTGAGTCAATTATTTATTTCGGTGTTATTGCATCGTATAGTCCGACCGCACAATGTCTGCCTTGATAACTAGTTACTTAGTAATTAAATCAACAACATAACCAAACAAAGTTTGTAGTTGATTTATTAGTAACTAATACCGAATAAATAAATCGCAGTTTCTTAGTCTCTATGGATAACAATTTATAAAGTAATCGTCACTCCAAGCCAAGTACTGTCTCATTAAACTGTGAGAAGTCTTTCGCAGGTTGGGCTTACAGGTATCACCGATATTTATAAATTATTAAATTATTGTTAAAGCCTGTTGCCAGTTTTAACGATTCGCTTTTTTCACTTTGAATGATTCACCAATTTGCCCCGAAGGGATTCTGAAATCGGTGGTCACACATCGAGTGCGCTACTAGGAGAATTAAACCACAGATGTCCGACTGACCATGACATACCTAGTAAGAGAGGTATAAACGTTTAGATGCGTACACGCTCACACGCCTACACGCTCACGTGGCGTATAGAGCCCCTAGAAGCCCCGTAGAGCCACGTAGCCCCCATATTGAGGCAATCACCCCAGAGTGGACGTGAACGTGGCGCACGTGGCGATATGCCAGAGGTGATTCTGAGGCTAATGTCCGAATTGACCGATATGAGTAAGTCCGATGCCTCAATGGAGAAACCGAGGCGTTAGTTGAAAGTTCAACCAGTTAGTTGAGAGAGTAAGTAGGAAGTAAGAAAGAAAAGTTAGTTAGGTGAGTGCGCCCTGCCCCATTGATTACGTGACGAAATGAAATTGCGCGAGATGTATTTTTTCTCTGTAAAAGTTAACAAGTAATCTATTAAGAAAGAGTAATAAATATATGGAGATGATAGATATAAAGAGAAGATGTAATCAATGCCAGATGTATAGGGAGTATGAATGTTATTGCGATTGGAGAGAGTATGAATACTAAGTACCCGTTAGCGATGCGATTAGATAGTCGTAGTCGTATGAATGTGGTGATGTGGTTCGGTAGGTATGAGATACACAATGATGTAAATCATAACTGTCTATCTCACATGGACACATAACCATGACAAGTCATCTGTATAGATAGTTACATGATGAGTGTGTACATGTAATCAATGAATGAATAACTACATGGTTAGTACCTGATTACAACGTGGCGAGATGACCGACAGGCTGGTCGGTGTCGCACAGTCACACAGCCATGTAACGCAGTAGCCGAGAGTGTTGTCACCAGAGTTGTCACCAAGTTAGTTAACACACCTGATTACACGCTGATGTTTACAACATCGCACCTGATTGGTAGTCAGGTGGTAAATGTAAACACGATGCCAATCCAGTTGACCCCCCACCATTAAGTCACATCGCCAAGAGGCTCGGCCAGGTCAGAGGCATGGTTGAGGGGTTTAGGCTGAGGCAGTAGCCAAAATGAGCCACAATAGCCACATGAGTCGTAATAACGAGTTCTCCAGTGGCAGAGGCGCTAAGAATCGCGCTGAGCAAGATGCCCAGGACTTTCATGCATCCCTAGCACCTATGAAAGAGACCATCCGTAGTCAAGGTGCCTCATTTGCCTCTGTCTCAGGGCATCTACGCAAGAATGCCACAATGATATTTGGAAGCAAGATGGGAAAGAAGGACACATTGGCGTGGGCGGCCAAGGTACACAAAGATGACCCAGAGAATTTCCTCAAGAATATAGGATTTAACAAATGAACGGTCAAGACGAGCACGGAGGAGACCTTCCAGAAGAAAAGGGCAATCATACGTACTATCCCTCTCTAGGATGCTCTCACTGTCCTGCAGCCTTCCGCAGCAAGGAGCGCTATTCTACCCATCAGGCTGAGCGTCACCCCGATAAGCCCGTACAGGAGTCCTGGGAGTCATCAGAGGGCCACCACGTGACCTACGTTCCTAATTTTAATAGACAAACGCCTCACCTCTACGTCTTAACAGATGCCAACTCAGGAATTCACCTGTCTAATCTTGCTATAAGCCACGAGGGTAAGTTAGATGCCGTCCAGACTCACTCAAAGCACCGCCGTCAAGGGCACGCATCAGAGTTGTGGAACGCTGCCAATGAGCATGCAGCGGCTACCCCAGGTGTTCCAACGCCTCAGTACTCTGGCTTGGTTACTGGTCTTGGAGATAAGTGGACTAAGAAGACGGCCGCTAGACGCAATGAAGAGGCACCAAAGCGTCAAGGCTCGGTATTGAGCCCCCGCCAGATGATGGGTCTACTTGATTTAGATAGACAATGAGCCCCACGAAATAAGATTTCTCTTTTCTCTGTAAAGGCAGTAGCCTAATAACTATGCCGTATAAAGATAAGAAGTCAGATGCGGCGGTAGAGAGCAATAAAAAATCTAATCTTAAGTACTATCAGAAGAATAAGAAGGCCCAGTTAGTACGTAATAAGAGCAAGAGAGATTTAATACGTGATTTTGTGCATAAATACAAAGAATCACGTGGCTGCATGGATTGCGGTGAAAAACTACCGTACTACGTCCTTGACCTAGACCACAGGGAGCCCAGTGAAAAGGAGTTCACACCCTCGCGCCTCTACAAGAATGGCTCCTGGAGTGTGATGCGTGCAGAGTTAGATAAATGCGACGTGGTATGTGCTAATTGCCATAGGATACGTACCCACGAGAAGAATCACTACGTGATTAGAAAGCAACTTACTGGAAAGGAAGAGCATGGACCTGCATACACTTATGACTCATGAACATGATTTTATAAAGGACCTAGATGGTCAAGTGACCTGCTCAATATGTGGTGCGATGGATGATGAAAAACCAAATGTATTTGAGACACAGATAGATTTCGAATGAAATCACTAGCAATTTTGGCGGCTCTGGTATTCTGGCTACCACTGGTAGTTATTCTAGCATTTGTTATAGTCATGATAAAAAGCCGTAAAAAATGACGCATCAAAATATTTGCGCTAGTAAAGTTCATATCAAGTGCAGTTACCTCTGTGCTAACTGCCAAATGCACCTAAGTAAGGAGCACGAGGTAGAAGTGGTAGATGAGAGGCAGGACAATGACACACGATGAATTGCTGACAGAGTACGCACTTACCATTGAAGAAGAGGCTATTTGCGCCCAAGTGGGTTGGGATAGACAACTGCCCTATCTAGGACAGCCAGAAAAGAATATGAACTACTCCGAGGGCGATGTCTGGGAATCGATGCAACATATGATTGCGGCGGGTAGCGAGTTAGCCTTTGCCCGAATGATTGGTATCACCGATTTTGTTCCCCACGTCAACAAGTGGAAGACAGAAGTTGATGTCCCAGGATTTGGCGAAGTTAGATATGCATTTCCTCCAAAGTTTCCTGAATACACCAATGAGATACGTGGACTTAGATTCACCACGAACGATGACCCTGATTTAAAGTATGTCCTTTTGGCTGGTGGATTAGCAAAGAAGACACGTCGCCAAGCACCAGATTGGAAAGGCGCCCCATATGTCTCTGTGGGTTGGATGTATGGTCATGAATGTATGAAAGAAACATGGCGATTTAATCAGAAGACATTCTACGTTCCTCGTGCATCACTACATGCTATGGAAGACCTATGAGTCACATAGTTAAGTTAACTAAAGAAGAAGTGCGTGCTCAATAGTTAGAAGGCTATTACTGAGAAAAAAGGCACCCTCGGCGTTACCCTTGGTCTTATGGCTAAGAAGCGCACCTCAACTCCTAACGACCTCGTTGGGAAAGTAAGCGAGAGGCCTCTAGATGTCCACAACAATTATAATTACGACAATAAAAGTGTGGGTACCGCTGACCACCTCGTCTTTAAACGAGGTAATGAATCTGTGTCAGTTGGATTATCGCACCCACACGTAGAAGAGTTAAAAGAATCTGACCCAAAGTGGAATGAAGAGTGGGTTCCTGGCACGGGTGGTTTTTCAAATGACTCTAAAGAGCAGTACCAACGAACTCTTTGGGATAAACCATATGGACGTAGCACTCCTGCAACTATAACGGGGTTGTTTGCTACACCTGGCGCTAGGACGGATGTGGGAACTGCAATAGGGGCAGCAGTTGAACACTCAGTAAAAAGATTTGGAACTGTACCGCAGGCTAGTGGTGATTTATCTCCACAAAGCCACGCTCTAGTAACACGTATTGCAGGAGCAGCAAAAGATAAAGGTATTAAAGATGTTGATAGGCACGTCTCGTATGCTCCTACAAATGAAATAACCAAAGCAGAAGGTGCAGAGTCTGCATCACGTGCTGCTTCAGCAGTCTTTGACCCAGAGCATTCTGATAGCAAGAGTTACAAAGACATTCCAAAGGAGCAAATAAACTCAGGTAGTCGTTTAATGCGAGGTATCTTTGCTGGTCGTCATTTAAATAAAAAACAGTTTACTCAAACAGAACTACCGATGGGTGGAAACTGATGGCTGCCCAAGATAACCTCTCTAATGAACTTTTCTTTAAGGTTCATCGCGGCGTCAATGTCTCGTATCCACATTACCCTGAAGAGGGTGGGTCTTCGAGGTACGTCGTTGATAGCAAAAATCTAGGTGTTCACTGGAGCGCAGATGCAGACGTGGCTAAAGGTTTTGCTAATAGCCCTAACAGTCGCAGCACCGAGCCATCGTGGAGAACAGACCACGCAAAAGTAATACATGCAGATGTTCCTATGAGTTCTGTTGAAACTAACACTACGACCATGGCAGCACGTGGTTACAACAACTTTGGTGGTAAAGACCCTTGGGATGAAAAAGAAGTCATGGTAAAAAAGGGCGCTCCTATTAAAGTTACAGGAATCACTAAGTTACGAGAGTCACGAAATACAGGTGAAGTTAAGTCACGCAAGCGCACGTACAAAGTTCCACGGGAGATGAGCGCATGATGAAGCGTCCTCCTAAAGATGTAGGTAAAGCATTAGATGCTGGATATCAGCCTATGTTCATGACTGGTCCAGAGATTAAAGAAAACTTTGCACCCTTTAGGGGCGACAAACAGATTGTCAAAAAACCAGATACAGAAGACACCAGTCAGAACACTCACCGTGAAGAGACTAACTCTGAGATGTGGAATAGAAAACTTACAGAGTCAAAGAAGACTGGAGCACAACGTTTTGGTAAGGAGGCCTTTGAACGTGTAGGCAATGCTTGGCGCACCCTTAGCGGTCCTACTTTGGCTAATCGCGGAATCGGCGCTGGTACTTCCATAGAGTCAGTAGCAAAGAAGTCAGGGATACCAGGTCACGTGTCATTACAGGCAGAGCCAGATTGGAAGACTGGCAAGAGAGAGGTACTAGGTGGCCATCACCGCATAGCATTATCTGCTGAGCAGTTTAAGAATCACATCTTCCCCGTTAAGTATTATGACTCTATATCCGATGCCACTGGGGACAAGGGGTACATGTGAGCGACCTAACTAAAAAGTTATCACAGGGTCAACTACCACTTCCTGGCATGATGACGGCTAACGAAGTTGCCGAACACTTTAATTTGGGAGATTCTCCAAAGTTAGATGACTTGGACACTGCACTTGCGGGAACTCCTAAGAGTCCTCGTCAAAAAGAAGCAGATGAAGAAGTACTCAATATTAAGTTACAAGATTCAAAGCATAGTCAGTCTCAAGGAGGAGGTGGTACTCTATCTCTTTATAAAGACATATCTAAAAACGGTGTACAAGAACCTATCCAAGTATGGGACAATATCAGCGCTAATTACAACAGACGTCCAGAGATAAAGAATGGCCACCATCGTCTAGCAGTTGCTCGCCACCTTAATCCCAATCAATTTGTAAATTTTAAGTACTGGTAAAAGAATGAGCGCCCAGAATCTTTCTCATCAGCAACTGGCTATGTTTATGCCAGCACACGAAATTGCTAAGTTACCAATGATTGATGCCCATAGAGGTGAATCAAACATGGAAGTCCTTGCTCGTAAGTTAAAATCTGCCAAGGCAGATACATGGGAAGAGTCAAAGGGCATGTACGAGTCCATCAAGAAGATTGGTGTACAGCAACCTGTAGATATTATCCATGACTCAAAGCGTGGACCAATGCTTGGAGAAGGTCATCATCGCATTGCATCTGCCATGGATGTTAATCCAGATATGTTGATTCCTGTTACTCATAAAAATCCAAGTGAACTTGGGTGGAGTTAATGGCCGCATCGTTATCTTCTTTGCAGTTTTCATTTAAAGACACTATTGGTGGTCATCAAGTCTTGGCTCACCAAGATGACGAACCTATTGGAAAACTAGAGTGGGCTGCAGGAAATGGGCTAATTCAAAAAGTGTATGTTGCTAAACCACATCGTCGTAAGGGCGTGGCTACAGCCCTGCTAACTGAGTCCCGTAGAATAGCAAAAGACAAGGGATTAAAGGTTCCAGCACACTCTGAACGCCGCAGTGATGCAGGTGAAAGTTGGGCAAAGTCTTTAGGTGAAAAACTACCTGAGCGTAAGAACGATAGAGAGTTACGTGTATGAAGTGTAAGCACATCTATACGACTGTCGGGGCAGTACTCTGTCCACACTGCGGAAGGGCTACCCACGAGATTAACTGGGTACAACAATTAGAATATAGAAGGGCCTATGTAAAGAGGGTAGGCTTATTTTATAAAAAAGTTAGTTGGTGGAGCATATGAGTCGTAAAGACGAGTTTGAAGCAGCACATGTAGCCGCACGAGATATCCAGCCAG
>Ga0114970_10003009_pt1 | contig 12525 bp, 9 predicted proteins | sample M_140205_XF_Meta_FD_87030 | JGI IMG/M metagenome (GOLD analysis project Ga0114970, IMG submission 87030) | Freshwater microbial communities from Lake Montjoie, Canada to study carbon cycling - M_140205_XF_MetaG | ecosystem: Environmental > Aquatic > Freshwater > Lake | place: Lake Montjoie... | reverse complement strand
GCCTTCTGTGAATACGTTCAGAGGGGTGGATACGCCTACCGTGACACAGGTCCTCCGCCAGGGGCACTTCGATGCAGTTCTTGTGCTCGGCTGGCACACCAGAGGGTATTGGCAGGCTATCCAGGCGTGTTGGCGGGAAGGTACGGCTGTGATGGCCCGCAGCGACTCCCATCTGCATGATGCGCGTCCCCTTCTCACGCGGTTGGCGAAGGAGCTGCCGTATCGCTACTTCATTAGTCGCCTGGACGCGTGCCTGCCGGTCGGTAGCTGGTCGCGGGACTATTTCCTCCACTATGGCGCGCGCCCGGAGAGAACCTTTCTGGTGCCGCACTGCGCCGCCCTTCACCCGGAAGCAGAACGACCGGCGGCACTTCGGCTTGCGGGCCGACAAACCTGGGACCTTCCCCAGGACGCCCTGGTGTGCCTGCTGGCCGGGAAACTGATTCCCCGGAAGTGCCCCCTGGATTTCGTCCGGGCGATTGCGCACGCGAGTCGTTCTGCCGCCGTGGTGGGGCTGGTGGCCGGTGATGGCCCCCTACGCGAGGAAACCAGCCGTCTGGCCCAGGACTTGAACGCGCCTGTCCGCTTTGCCGGGTTTCTAAATCAGGGGGAGATGTGCCGGGCGTATGCTGCGGCGGATGTTCTGGTTCTGCCGTCATCACAGGAGACGTGGGGTCTGGTGGCCAATGAGGCTATGGCGTGGGGCTTACCCTGTGTTGTCAGCGAGCTGGTTGGCTGCGGTCCGGATTTGGTGGAAGAGGGGGTGACGGGTTTCACGGTCCCGCTGCACGATTTCGAGACCCTCGCCGGAAGACTGGCTTTGCTTGCGGACGATCCGGCCGCGAGGCGCGCCATGAGTGAGCAGGTGCGCCAGCGCATCGCACACTTCACGCCGCAGGCAGCTACAGATGGCGTTCTTCAGGCTATGGCTGCGATTCGGGAGGGCGCATGAGTTTCGCAGGTTCGGCCTATCCGACCCGGGTTATCAGCCACAAACGGCTGAACTTTCGGCCCCTGGTGACTTGGGTGCCGCCCCTGGCCGTCACCACGGTTCAGTGGCTGACAACGAGTAACAAAGTGACCCTGTTCCAGGCCGTTTTGGCCGGCATTCTGCTTTGGATGCCCTGGTATGTCTACTGCAGGTGGCAGGATCACGGGCGGGCGATTTTTCCGCTCTTTTCCATGGTGGCGGCTGCGCATTGGATGACGTTTGGCTCACTGCTGTTTTGGGGTGGTCAGCCGTCGGATCCGATCTACAGGGTGCCGTTCAGCGAAGAAACTCTCTCAGCCATCGTCGGCATGGCGTGCCTGGGCGTGCTGTCGCTCCGTCTGGGTATGAAAATGCCGTTACGCTTTGCCCGGCTCTCCCGTTTTCCTGATCTCGTTCCGGGTGAGCGGTCTATGAACTATCTACATCTGGTGATGGCCTTTTGTACCTTGATGGTGCTGGCTTCGGAAGACTTTGTTGCCAGCCTCGGCAGCTTGAAGGCGGTGGCGGAAATTTTCCGGGGCGTGATTCCGCACACCATCTTTGTGATCCTGATGTACAAGTATCTGACCGGCGAGGCGGATCGGCGGGATCGTATTGTCCTGTTCTCGTTCGCCGCAGTGCGCGTTGTTCAGGGGGTCGCCGGTGGCTGGCTCGGCTCGGCGATCTCTCTGGGTATTGTGGGCTGCATCGTTTTCGTCCGGATCTATCGCCGTCTGCCGCGCAACGCGTTACTCACCATTGTGCCCCTGCTGCTGTTCCTGCAGGCGGGTAAGGAAGGATTTCGTCAGGTTTACTGGATTGAGGAAAAATCCGGCTCCACTACCGAGAAAGTGTTGTTTTGGGTCAATGAGTCTTTTGATGTCTGGAGCAAGGCACTGTCGGGAAACGGCAATCAACGCGATTCGGCGACGCTGGTTACGCAAACGTTTAAGCGGGTATCCTTGCTGGACCAGGCAGGCAACGTCTATGACAAGACCCCCGGCCAGGTTCCCTACCAACTGGGCAAGTCCTACACTTTCCTGCTCATCACCTTGATTCCTCGTGCCATCTGGCCGGAAAAGCCGACAGTTAACGACGCCAACCGATTTTACCAGGTCGCCTATGGAATGTCGACTGAGGAAGAACTGGACGGCGTTTCCATCTCGGTGGGGTTTCTGGTGGAATCGTACATGAATTTTGGCTGGCCAGGTGTGGTGTTTGTGATGTTTGGTATCGGGCTGTTCCTGGGAATCTACGAAAGGACTTTGCTGAGTGAGGAGTCGGGGCTCATACTGAACAGCATCGGTATGGCAATCCTCTACTACTTCCTGTCGGTGGAGGCGCAGGCTGCGCAGTATCTCGGCGCGATGGGCCAACATATTGGTATGACCCTGCTGGTCCTCTCACCTATCATGCGTTTTCGAAATGCGCCGGAGCGTGAAGCTCTCGTATGACGCTCGCGGTGACTCGCGTCCTGGGCTTGTTTCCTTCGCTCGGGTATCTGGATGGAATCGGGCGCAGTGGTCTGGCTGCCTGGTCCGGGGTTGGCTCGGTGCCGGGTGTGGAACCGATTCTGGTGTGCTACGGGAAGACTTCGCCTTCGTTTGAGACCGGGGGGAAGATCCTGCACTCCCGGTCCCATGTCGGCACCTTACTGAATACCATGCGTGCCGGAGCTTCGTTTCAAATGACGCTTGTCTGGCACGTTCATCTCCTCCGCCTGCTGCCTTTCCTCCGGGGTGCAGGCAAGGTGGTGGTTTATCTGCACGGCATCGAAGCGTGGCGGCCACTTCCTGTTTCGGTGCGAAAACAGATGTCGAGGGTAGCTCTGGTGCTGTCGAACTCTGACTACACCTGGAATCGTTTTCTGGAGCACAATCCTCAATTCGCATCGCTGCCCCACACCACCGTCCCGCTGGGGCTGGACTGCCCTGTGCAGCACCAGATCGCGGCCCCGGCCGTGGTACCCATGGCCCTGATGATTGGACGCATAACCCGCACCGAGGCTTACAAGGGGCACGACGCAGTTGTGTCGGTCTGGCCTGACGTGCGTCGCCGGATTCCCGGCGCGGAACTCCACGTAATCGGCCCGGGTGACCTCTACGACGATCTTCGTGCTCTGGCCACCCGGCTTGGCGTCGCGGCTTCCTGTCATTTTCACGGGCCGGTCAGTCAGGCCCGGAAAGAAGAATTGTTGGTTCAAAGCCGTTGTATGGCCCTGCCCAGCCGGGGTGAGGGCTTTGGTCTGGCGTACATCGAAAGTATGCGGCTTGGTCGGCCCTGTCTGGTCAGCAATTCGGACGCGGGCAGGGAAGTGGTTCAGCCCCCGGAGGCTGGCCTGGCCGCTGACCCGCAAGATCGCCAGGGCCTGGTCCATGGGCTCTGCTCGCTGCTATCCGCCGGACCCGAGTGGGATGCCTGCGCTTCGCGGGCCCGTGCACGCTACGAGGCGCACTATACCGAGGCGGCATTCGTTGCGCGACTCAATGCTGCCCTGGGGCTCACGTGAAAGTCCTGCATGTGATTCCGTCAGTCAGTGAAGTGCGGGGAGGCCCCACTGAAAATCTTCGTGTTTCGACGGCTGCTCTGGTTTCGCTGGGCATGGAAGTCCATGTTGCCACCACCGACGATGACGGCCCCGGGGCTCGTCTCCGGCCCCCTGCGGGAGGCGTTGAGAAAAGGGACGGCGTGATTCTGTACTATTTCCCTCGTCAAACCAGTTTCTACAGCTTTTCCGCGCCGCTGTTCCTGTGGCTTTGGCGCAACGTGCGGAATTACGATCTGATCCACATCCATGCGCTGTTCAACTTCCCGGCCCTGGCTGCAGGTCTGATTGCTAATCTGAGACAGGTTCCTTACATTCTGAGGCCTCTCGGCACACTTGCGCAATGGGGTTTCCGGACCAGACGTCCGTTCCTGAAACGCATGTCGTTCCGTTTCCTGGAAGGTCCGCTGCTGGGCCGGGCCGCCGCCGTGCACTGCACCAGCGAAATGGAGCGGAGGGAGTGTGCCGGGTTCCGGACTGTGGTTATTCCGAACCCTGTGGAGACGACACCGCTGCTGGCTCCCTTGCCTGGCGCGGAGAGGACCGTTCTCTTTCTGGGGCGGCTTGATCCGAAAAAAGGGCTGGATCTGCTGCTGCCGGCTTTTGCTTCCGTGGTGAAGAATTGCCCGGAAGCCCGGTTGCGGCTGGTGGGGGATGGGGCCCCTGATTTTGTGGCCGCTTTGAAACAGACGGTGCGGGACCTGGGCCTTCAGGACCACGTCTTTTTCTCCGGCTTCCTGAAGGGTGAAGCTCGACGCGAAGCCTGGCGGTCGGCCTCCATCTTCGTCCTGACATCCCGGACCGAGAATTTCGGGATCTCCGTGGTGGAAGCGATGGAGCGGGGCTTGCCGGTAGTGATCTCTGATGAGGTTGGTATCTGGGAACAGGTCGCCTCCTGCGAAGCGGGGATCGTTGTGCCCTGTGATGTCGGCCCCATAGCGGCTGCGCTGCTGCGGTTGCTGGAAGATGCGCCGCTGCGCGAGCGACTGGGGCACAAGGGTCGAACTACTGCTCAGGAGCTCTATTCTCCGGCCTCCGTGGCGCGCTCGCTGGCTGATCTTTATTCGGGAATTTGCGCCGGACGTCCGTCGCACGAGCGGGAGGCCCGGCGTGGCTGAGATGAATGCTGCCGACGCGAGGCTGCCGGATCCACGCCAGCTGGACGTGATTGTTCTGACGCTGAACGAGGAACTGAATCTGCCGGCCTGTCTGGCCAGCCTCGCTTCGCTGGAGTGTACGGTTTACGTGGTGGACAGCGGCTCCACTGACAATACGCTTGCCCTCGCGCGTGCCGCCGGGGCCAACGTGTACTCAAATCCCTTTGAAAGCTATGGCCAGCAGAGGAATTGGGCCCTGCAGGCCCTGCCGCTGGGCAGCGAATGGATTCTGAACCTGGATGCGGACGAGCGTTTGACCCCGGAACTTGCCGTAGAGATTGCGGCGACCATCGCGCAGGGGCCCGTCCTGTTTGACGGCTACAGGCTGCGGCGCCGAACTGTCTTTATGGGGCGCTGGATTCGTTACGGCGGGCACTATCCGAACTATCAGTTGCGGCTGTTCCGCCGCTCCAAAGGGGCCTGTGAGGATCGGCGCTACGACCAGCACTTCGTGGTCAACGGTCCGGTGAGCTCGCTTCGGAATGACTATATTGATGTGACGGCGTCCGGTCTTCCGGCCTGGAGTGCACGCCATATCCGGTGGGCAGCGGCAGAAGCGGAGGAGCTTACCTCCGGCGCGGGGGATTCCGGCTTGCGAGTCCACGCCAGTTTGACGGAAGGTCCGATTGCGCGCAAGCGCTGGCTGCGGGACATTCTTTACGCGAAGACGCCGCTCTTTGTCCGCCCGATCGGCTATTTCCTGTACAGATATTTCTTCCGTCTTGGCTTTCTGGACGGGAGGGAAGGTCTGATCTTTCACTTCCTTCAGGGTTTTTGGTTCCGGTTTCTGGTAGATTCCATCATCTTTGAGCGTCAGAGATTTGAGCGTCATAAAGAAGCTCGGCAGCATCATAAACGGAACGACGTTTAAGAAATGCATATTCTTGGTCTCAACGCCTGGCACGGTGATTCATCCGCCGCCCGGTTTACCGATGGGCAACTCGCCTTCGCGATCGAAGAAGAACGGTTGAACCGCATCAAGCACTGGGCGGGGTTTCCCGCTCTGGCTGCTGAGGCCTGCCTCGCCGGGGTGGATCGCAGTGCTGTCAGCCATGTTGCGATCGGGCGCAACACACGGGCCAACCTGCTGCGAAAACTGCTGTATGTGGCGACAACTCCTGCTGCGTTTTCCATGGCCCTGAAGCGCCTGCGCAATGCGGCGCGCGTGGCCAGCCTGCCTTCGTTGTTAGCGGATTTGCAACTGGCTCACGCGCAGGTTCATTTTGTGGAACACCACCGGGCGCACCTGGCAAGCGCTTTTTTCGCCTCCCCGTTTGACGAGGCTGCGGTTGTTTCGCTCGACGGTTTTGGTGATTTTTCGAGCGCGATGTGGGGTGTGGGCAGGGGCAACAGGATTGATGTTCGAGGCGGGGTTCGTTTCCCCCATTCTCTGGGGATCTTCTATTCGGCGTTTACGCAGATCCTTGGCTTCCCGAAGTATGGCGACGAGTACAAAATGATGGGCCTGGCTGCTTTCGGCAAGCCAATTTATGCAGATAAAGTGCGCCAGGTTATACACCTGAATTCCGATAGAATTCGTCTGGATCTCCGCTATTTTGTCCACCATGCTGCGGGGACAGAAATGTCCTGGGAGGGTGGGGAGCCGGTGGTCGGGGCCCTTTACTCTGGCCTGATGTCGGCGCAATTTGGGCCTGTCAGAGCTCCGGAGGAGGACCTGACTCCCCGGCATGCTGACCTGGCCGCCTCTGTCCAGGTGATTTTCGAAGAGATCTACTTTGGCTACCTCCGTTTTGTGGCGAAGGCGACGGGTATGCGGAAAGTCTGCCTGGCAGGGGGCGTGGCCCTCAACTGCGCAGCCAACGGCCGAATATTTTCGGAGACGCCCTTCTCCGACGTGTTTATCCAGCCGGCTTCTCATGACGCCGGTATCTCCATTGGGGCTGCTCTGCACGTAGCGCACGAGGAACTTGGCCAGCCACGCTCCTTCGTGATGCGGCACGCCTGCTGGGGGCCGGACTACTCTGACGCGGCCGTGCAGCAGGCCCTGGACGCTGCAGGCATTGTCTATACCTCTCATTCCGAAGAAGATCTGCTGGCTCAAACGGCCGAAGCCATCGCCTCCGGGCTGGTGGTTGGCTGGTTTCAGGGCCGGATGGAATTTGGTCCCAGGGCGCTGGGGTGTCGCAGCATCCTGGCGGATCCACGCCGCGCCGATATGAAGGATATCTTGAATATCCGGATCAAACGAAGGGAACCGTTCAGGCCATTCTGCCCCTCTATAACGGCAGAGGACACCGGGAAGTACTTTGAGCTCGACTACCCCTCACCGTTTATGGTTCAGGCCTATAGTATCCGTCCGGAGATGCGGTCGAAGCTTCCGGCGGTGACCCATGAAGATGGGACGGGACGTCTCCAGACCGTAGAAAAAGACACGAATCCCCGGTACTGGGGCCTGCTCCGTGCGTTCGAAAAACTTTCCGGGCTTCCAATTCTTATCAATACGTCGTTTAATGAGAATGAGCCCATTGTGAATACTCCGCTACAGGCCATCGATTGTTTTCTTAGAACCCGCATGGACATGCTGGTCATCGGCTCGTTCATCGCGCGTCGGCAGGACAACAAGCGCGCCGGAAGTCATGAACCTCATGGGGCTCCTGTTTGAGAGTACTGCTCGTCAATCAGGCGTTTCGTCCCGATACGGTGTCCAGCGGCCAGCATGCTGCGGATCTGGCGGAGGGTCTGGCGCGGGCCGGCCATGCGGTGACTGTTGTCACCGGGCGTCGGGCATACGATGATCCGTCGCGCATCTTTCCTGCTGAGGAGGAATGGAGAGGCGTCCGCATCCTTCGCGTGCCCTCCACGGGTCTGGGCAAGGGAGCCCGCTGGCGGCGTGCCATCGACTTCGGCTCCTTTCTGCTGACTTGTTTCTTTCGCCTGCTGCTGCTGCCGAAGTTCGACGTCACCATCGCAATGACCTCGCCGCCGCTGGTGGGGGCGCTGGCGGCCGCGATTGTTCAACTCAAGGGCGGGGCGCTGGTATCCTGGATCCTGGATCTGAATCCGGACGAGGCGATTGCCGCCGGCTGGTTGAGCGAAACTTCGGTGGTCGGGCAGACGCTGGAAAGCCTGCTGCGGTTTTGTCTCCGGGCCTCGGCCCGAATCTTTGTGATGGATCGCTTTATGGCGGCTCGCGTCGCCACTCGCGGGGTTGCCCCGCGGCACCTGGCCGTGATGCCGCCATGGTCCCATTCTGAGAAAGTTGTCTTCGATCCCGAAGGCCGTGAAGAATTCCGGCGACAGCAGGGTTTAACGGATAAGTTTGTCGTGATGTACTCCGGGAACCACAGCCCGTGCCATCCGCTCGATACGCTGCTCAGCGCGGCACTTGCCCTGCGCGATGACCCGGCGGTCATTTTCCTGTTTGTGGGGGGCGGTAGTGAGTTTCGGAAGGTGGCTAATTTCGCTGCAGAGAATCAGCTCACCAACATCCGGCAATTGCCCTACCAACTCATTGACAGTCTTGCCGCCTCCCTGTCGGCGGCCGATCTCCACGCTGTGGTTATGGGCGAACCCTTCGTTGGCATTGTGCATACCTGCAAGGTGTATAACATTCTTTCGCTGGGCATTCCCTTTGTCTACATTGGCCCCGGCCGCAGTCACATCATGGATCTGGCGTCCAGCGGTACCGCAGCCGTCTGGATGCACCATGCGCTGGCCGGCGACACAACCCGGGTTCTGGAGATCATTCGTCACGTGAATGAAATGGGACCGTACCCCCGCCGCTGGGAACAGGCCGTTTCGAAGGAATTTGCGCAGGAGACCATCCTGCCGCGCATGATTCGTGAGATTGAGAAGGTGGCTGCTTCCCCGGACGCACCTTCTCCTCCTGATCTGCAACCACCCCCCGCGGAGGGCGAAGTGTTCGGTGCCCCGGAACTCATCGACGATGTTCTGCGGGAGTTGCACAAGAGCGATCACTAAAGTGCTTCGCGCGAATCTCCTGCTGTTCTCCTTCGCCCTGATTCTGGGCTGGAGTGCGTTACGGTTTGGCGGCGTACTTGCCGAGGACTGGAATTATGCGTTGCTGGCACTGGGCATCCTGTTGGTGCTCTGCTACCTGCCGCTGGATTCCGGCGCCCTTGCCGCGCCGCCCGACTGGTCCCTCTACTTATGCGTCGCAGCCCTGCCGCTGTTGGCTGCCCTCCAGTTGATTCCACTTCCACTTTCCCTGCTCCACCTGGTTTCACCCTCACGGGAGGCCATTACGCGGGCCATCCTGCCGTTTGACGGTACCGTTCTCAGTGCGCCTCTGAGTCTTCGGCCAGCGGCGACCCGGCTGGAAGTCTTCCATCTGATCGGTTACGCGGCCGCGTTCCTGGTCGCCAGGGACCTGATGTGGCGTTTCCCGCGAGGCCAGTGGAGAGTCGCGGCCCCGCTTCTGGTGGTAGCCGCAATGGAGGCCGGCCTCGGCCTCATCCAGGACACCGTGAATCCGAACAATGTCTTTCCTTCCGGCACCTTCGTGAACCGGGATCACTTTAGCTCCCTTCTGGAAATGACACTTCCGTTTGCGGCGGGGGGCATGGTGGAGTATTGGTCGCGAACCTTTCGCAGGCCGCTCCTCGCCTGCACGCTGGCCGCGGGCGGAGCCGTCTTATTGGCAGCGATTGCCGTCGCGATCTCCCGTTCCGGATTTCTCATCGCGCTGGGTTCGCTTGCCGTTCTGGGCGTCATTCAGGTGAAGCGCCGTTTTCGTGGTTTCCGGCGCGTTGTGGGTCTGGCTACAGGTGGTGTGGCTCTTGTTGGCGCGATTATCGTCCTTGCCACGCCCCAACTGCTGGGGCGGTTTGCCGATTTCGGCGGCATTGCCGGCATGGGCCAGGAGAGTCGCTGGCGCTTCTGGCGCGAGGCGTGGCAGGTGGTTCTTGCCTTTCCCCTCACCGGGTGTGGTTTTGGGGCCTTCGTCTCCGGCATCGCGCCCTACCGGTACACCGCCCCCACGCGGACCCTGGATTATGCGCATAACGCCCCGCTCCACCTGGCGGCAGAAGGCGGCGTTGTCGCGCTCGCTGTCGCTGTCGCAGGCGTCCTGCTGCTGTGGCGGCGGCTGAATCAGGCCTGGCCCAGTGGGGCTCGTCGGGCTGAACTGCCCCTTGCCTGTGCCCTCTCTCTGCTGGCCGGGTTAGGTCATTCGCTGGTGGACTTCAACCTCAGCATCCCGGCGTGCGCCCTGGCCTTTTCCTGGGTTGCCGGGATGACGGCCGGCCTTCGGTTCTCGCCCCCGGTTCCGACTCATCGCCCCCTCGCCCTCACGCGAGAGGTGTTGGACCAGTTCCGCCGCTAACGGCCGGCTCGACGGCTTGCAGCAATTCGACGCAGGACACATGCAGGGTGCGCTCTTGTCTTGTGGGGCAGCTTGGCAAGCTGCGGCCGATTGTCAATCGGCCTTCCGCGCCTACACCAGACAGCGGCGGTAGCCAACCGCCGCGCAGGCTACCAGCCTGCCCCACATTCCGTGGAACAGTTCTCGCCGCATACGCCGATCCGATGCGGCCTTTGTCTTCGCGAGGCAATCCGCCTCGGCTTCCCCGCTAGGCAGCCAAGCGATAGAATGCCACTGATGACCATGCGAGCCCTTTTCTTATCGGCCCTCTTCCTGCTCCCGTTTGCGGCCCCCTCCGCCCAGGACTACTTCCCCCCGTCGGACGCCAAAGGCGGCTGGCGGGAAGCCAAAGACGCGGCAGCGGCCCGCAAAGTTGCTGCGGTGGATGTGCGGCGTCTGGAACAGGCTTTCGATTATGCCCGGCGCTCCAGCCAGCATGGTGGCCTGCTCGTGGTGCGACATGGCTATCTGGTGTACGAACGCTATTACGGTAAGGGCAATCGGAACGCGAATCCGACGATGGCGTCGGTCGGCAAGGCCTTCGTGTCGGTCGCGGCCGGTATCATGCTCGACGAGCGCAAGGCCGACTTCCCCGAAGGCCTCGACCAGAAGGTTTTCACGCAGAAGTACCTGCCGCAGGCGCTTCCGCTCGATGACGCAGCCAAAGCGGAGATCAACCTTGGGCAGCTCCTCAGCATGGCGGCCGGCTTTCGTGGCGAGGGCAGCAATCCCGGCTTCGTCAACAATATCCCGAGTCCGCTCCCGGCGCTCGCAAAGCCCGTTCAGCCCGGCCTCGATCAGGACATGACGGCTCTGCGGACGCCCCTTTGGACTGCGCCCGGAGGCGGTTATTCGTATGCCTCCAGCTCACCCCATGTTGCGTCCATGGTGGTTCGCAACATCACGGGCAAGGAAGTTCGCGACTATCTGGACGAGAAACTTGGCCAGCCTCTCGGTTTCGGCCAGTGGGGCTGGCAGAATCGTGTCGGGCAAAATGCCCTCCCGCACAACCCCGGAGGCGGGGGCGTAGCGGTTCATGCCACAGATGCTTTGCGCTTCGGGTACCTGCTGTTGCACAAGGGTGCCTGGGCAGGGAAGCAGATCCTGTCGTCCGGGTATGTGGACAAGCTTTCCCACCCTTCGCCGTATCAGAAGCACGCACCCTACAGCCTGAGCTTCGAGAACAACGCAGACGGCCATGTGGCCGGGGCACCGAAAGACGCTTACTTCAAGTCAGGTGGGGGAGGCTTCGGGATCTACGTGATTCCCTCGCTGGATATGGTGATTTACAAGATGGCCGGCAACGACACGCAGTATGACCCTGCAGCCACGGGGCTGAAGCAGGATTACCCGTATGACGGGTCGCGAGATCAATGGAAAGCCGAACCGCACACGCAGTTTTCAGACGGCCCGATTGGCGTGGATGACGGCGTGCGCAGGGTTCTGGAAATGGTTAGCGCAGCGGTAATTCCGTAGAGAAACTCAAACCGTCTTCGTGCTGCCGCCGTCGGCATCAATTAACGACCCATGCACGTACCGCCCATGCTTCGACAGCAGAAACGCCACCAGCCCCGCAACATCCTCGGGCTCGCCCACCTGGGTAATCTTCTCCTCACGGACAAAGATCCCCAGTGCCGTCTCCCGATCTACGCCATGTTCCGCCGCCGTCATCGCCAGGCGCTTCTCGAATCGAGCCGTCCGCACAGGACCCGGATTGATGCAGTTCACCTGCACGCCATCCTGAAACCCCAGTTCCGCCACGCAGTACAAATCGGCAGCAACCTGCGACGGCAGCCGGGATAGGTGGAAGCCCGAGCCCCACACCCAGTTCTCCGACGGGCCCATCGCCGTTGACCACGGCGTCCGCCGCGTCCTCGAAATGGTGGTCGCGGCAGTAATTCCCTGGTCTGCGGCCTGGTGGTGTCCTCTCACAGAACTCCATCGCGTCAACACCAGCTACATCTGCTCTCCCGGTGATTCGCGAGACCTCCCCGGCATCACCCACCGGGCTGGTACCAATGAGGACAGCATCCCTGCATGCGGCGCGTCACGGTCAACCTTCTGGTCGCACCCAGTCTTCGCTACAAACGCAAAAAAGAGGCCAGCGTTTCCGCCAGCCTCTTTCTTATTTCGTGCTTTGCAGCGTCTACTTCAGTGACACGGTTGCCGTGGTCTGGGTCGGCGTCCCATTTACTGTCAACACAATCGGGACCGCCGTACCAGCAGTCACGCCAGCGGGGATCTGCAGGTTGAACTGCTGCAGGCCGTCCGTGGTTCCGGGTGTGTTGCCGGCATAAAGGACGGTTACATCCACGCCCCCGATTGTCGCCGTTACGTTACCAGCAACAGTGCGAAGGCCATTCGTCCCGGCTGCATTGAAGACGCCGAAACCGGTGCCGTAGACCGACAGCCAACTGCCTCGGGTGGCGGGATTCGTGCTGCTGTTTGTTGTTCCGTCACTGTTGACGATGGCGGCCTGACCTTTGCCGGTGCCCGTCATCGTAAAGAT
>Ga0114970_10003007_pt1 | contig 12528 bp, 17 predicted proteins | sample M_140205_XF_Meta_FD_87030 | JGI IMG/M metagenome (GOLD analysis project Ga0114970, IMG submission 87030) | Freshwater microbial communities from Lake Montjoie, Canada to study carbon cycling - M_140205_XF_MetaG | ecosystem: Environmental > Aquatic > Freshwater > Lake | place: Lake Montjoie... | reverse complement strand
TTCCTGTTGAAATACCAAGAGAAGCACGAAGTTGCCAATCCCATTTTTCATGCAAATCAATTCTTTCTGCAAGAAGGTTTGCAACACCTTGCTCATTTGAATCATTTGCAACATTGAAAGCTTCTTTTACTAACTCTAGGTACATTTGATTTTTTTCATAGATATCCATAGCAAGTTCTCTTGCATCTGTTGTGGCTGAATCATCATCATAAGATGACATATCCTCTGCATCGCCCAAAGCAATTGGGAAATCTCCAAGCTTTCTAATATTTTCTGCAAGAGAATCAATTGATTCAAATACATCCGCATAAATTTCACCAAAAAGGTCATGATATTCACGGAAATCTACACCCTCAACATTCCAATGTGCTCTATGCGAAGAGAAATAAAGAACAGCAGCATTAGACAAAAGATTATTTAATGTATCTGTTAATGGAGAGCTTTTTTTAATTTTATCTTTCATAGAAGACTCCTTTTTCTTTTTCTTAGGCTTTCCGGGGAATGGACCTTGAAAACTACCTTGAGTAGGATTCTTGATACCAGCTCCCATTGAGCCTGCTGTGACTTCTCCTTCTTTCTTCATACTTTTCTCTTTAGTATTCTGATAGCGGTCAAGAAGTCTGCGACCTTTTGCAGCAAGTTCTGCTGCATCCTGTGCGTTCTGTGGGACTGGTTCCCCCCAAGCTGCTGCTGAAAGCGCAAGTCTTGTGGGTCTTCCCTTTGAGTCTTTCATCGGACCAGATGGGTTTGTGAAGAAGCGAGTTAGGAAAGAACCTTTTCTACGCATTTTATCAGGAGTGTCTGCTGGACCCTTCACTCCGGGCTTAAGGTTTGCACCTTCTGTTTCTTTGAAGTGTCTACGACCTGCTGCTGTAAGACCGCCCTTGGGATCTTTGAGAGGAGAGGCTTTATCAAGAACATAATCAAGACCGCCATCATCACTTCTCTTAATGATATCAACTGTTGCTAAAGCATTAGCTGGATTATCAACTACGCTCAACTCACCAAGAACATATTTCTCAATAACATTGACTGGGCGACCACGAAACATCTTTTCAGCTGATTCACTCTTCTGAAGAACTTTACCGCCAATAGAGAAAGCCTGCAGGGTGCCATCAAGAATCTTTTCCCAAGTGTCTTGTGCTCCCTTTGAAATATAGGCATCTACACGGATAGCATTATACTCTTCACCATCTTCACCTTTGATTTTGATTGGCACAAAGTTGACAGCTTTGCCAACAGCTACAGGAGAATGCATCTCACGGATGTTCCCTCCCCAGTTTTTAAATGCCTCAAGAGATGCAGAAAAGTCAACAATATCACCAGATTTATCAACATTATCAGCAGTAGCAATACCGCTAATAATCCTTTGCTCTTTCTTGATCATTTCAATCGGGAAAGATAAATTAAAGTTTTCCATAATCACCTCGTAATTTTAAATTATACACTATTATGCGTATAATTACCCAAAAGCCATTACAGCTAGTGTTACGGATGCTGTCACTACTTCAATTGTTGTATAATCGCCATCTATTTCTACATAACCGCCACCACTGGTCATTGCCGGGATAAGAACAGTTAATGGTCCTCCGTTTAATTTTACAGTTGCGTTTGTCGTTGCATGCGTATTAAAAATACTAATAGAATCCGTATGCCTTCCGATGCTTACAGCACCACTAGTGCTTGTCAGTCCTGTATTCGAAAATACTAAAGTACCGTCACTCATTTGTTTCTCCTTTAAATACCTTAACGGTATCTATATTATTGCCAGAATCTTGATTCTGACCTCTTTCTTTTTGATCCCCAGTGCCTTGAACACCACTTGGTGTCGCCCCACTGTCTGATCTAGATTTTGGCGGATTAGAAGAAGCATTGTTGGAGTTTCCAACTGGTGCTCCTGCGTTCTCTTGTTTAATCTTTGTTGGGAAAGGAAGAACATCATCGCCATCCTTCCGTTCTGGGAATCCAATCTTACCTCTAACTTCATTAGGACTGATAACTTCAGTTCTAAGGTAGCGGTCATAAATTCTTGATTCCATATCTTCATCAAGCAAGTCAATCTTCTTAAGCTTGAACTGAAGGAGGTCTGTGAACTCAGCAAGAAGTCTGTTGATCTTCTTTTCAATGATTGCTTGGTCTGGACCAATGACTTGCATCTTGAATGTTTTATCAGCATCTCTTGATACCGCAAGGTTTGCATTATCGTAAACACCGACTTTCGGTGCGGGAACTCTGTTGGCTACAAGAATTTCATCACGGTTTGATTTGCGATACTTGTCAAACGAAGCATCCTGAACTCCGGCTTCAAGTTTTTCAAAACGAATGTCTGAGTCAGAACCAATGCTGGCGGGTAGGGGGATAACAAGTGTTCCGTGGTTTCTACCTTTAACTTCATTGCGGAAGTAATTAACAAGTTCAGCTTTTGACTTATTGCTTAGTTTTGCACCTTTAAGAATAATTGCATAACGAGGAATAGCCTTATTTTCAAAATAATCAATATTATATTCTTTTGCAAATTTATCCCCAATGATTGCTGCTGCTGCAGAAACTGCTGCCGGGATACCGTAATAAGTACTGTTTGGAGAATACATTTTAAAATGAATAATTTCATTTGGCTTTGGATCACCATTAATGGGATCTTCCATCTCTAGATCTTGAAAGTTTCTAAAGAAAATAGCTTGGATTTTGTTAGCCCTTGAGAGTTGCACAAAACCATCTCTACGCCTTCTTACACGAACCATTGTTGCAGGGATGTGACCAATATAACCAACCTTGCCCTCATTGTTGCGACCAATTTCTAAATAACCATTACCGACTGTAAGACAATCTTGCCAAACACGAACCATTGTCTCAATCAATGTTTCTTCAACATTGAAACTTTCAAAAAGAACTTCAAGCTCTTCCCTGAGATCTTGCAATCCTTTACGGGTTTTTTCAAGTTTTAATGGCTCGCCTTGTACTTTTTCAATACGCCTTCTTGATTTAAGAGTTTCATCAAATTCAAAACCAAGACCAACTGTATTCATTACTCTTGCGTTAATAGCTGCATAGTGGATTGAGCTCTGATCGTATAGGATTGCAAGACTATCTAAGTCATATGGCGGATTAACAATATCCCATAACGAATAACCATTAACAACTTCTGGGTCAAGGTATTTAGACTTTGTTCCATCTTCACCCTCATGTCTTTTCTGAAGACGCTGAGCTTTTCTTTTCATTTTAGGAGAAAGGCTTGAAATCTTTACTTCCGAAAAAGGGTCAACCGCATCAATTTTGGCTAAAGCTGAAATATAAGAAAGGTCGTCAATCTCTTCGTTAAAGTCATCACTATCCTGTGACAGAACCATTTTGTTATCCATTATTTACTCCCAAAGTGCTGGTCATACATATCTTCAAATGGGTCAGCAACCAGACCAGCAGCAAGCCTCTCTGCTTGATCATCTCTTTCATCAGAAGAAACCTTTCTTGCACCGGGAACCCATCGGATAACTCCTGCATCAGAACCTGTCCAGTATTTTGCAACTTCTGCAACACGAAGCTCAAGAGCTTCATCACCGACCATTCCTTCTGCGCAAAGAACACCATCTCCATCGGATAACGGAAAACCATCTGGCATAATCCAGAGACAGATGCCATAAGCACGCTCTGGAACCCACATATTTTTACTTTTGATCATGTCGGAAGTCATTTGATTCAATTCTACATCACTTTCTTTAAATTATCTACACATTGAAGACAGTTTTGTTCAATTAATGAGCAATGTTGTCTTTGATGAGTTTGATTTCGCAAGAATCTGTGCTGCAGTAGCTTTCTCCGATTGCATCTGCAGCCATTCCTGAATACACACCAGCAAAGTCAATTGGGAATAATTTGTCCAAACCATCCTGTTTGTATTCTTCTTCTGTAATCTGAGTGTACGGCATTTGTGGGTAAGTAAAGTTTCCTTGAGGCAGGAACGAAACAGTTTTAAGCTGACCATCGTACATATGAAGAACAGTTCCAACCTGATCTTTTTCTTTTTCGGCATCAAATGAGATTGTTACCGATACAGAGTTATCAGACCAGTAACGCTGGGCTACTGATGCAATCGCCATTTTCTCAAATATTGTCACATCCTTTTCAGAACGCTTAGCATTTGATTTAATCGGGAAGAAAACAACACTTGTTGTATCTGGAGATTCAGAAGCTGGCTCAACACGGTAGTTAGCCATTTTGAACAGAGGAAGCATTGGGTCATCATTTGCAAAACGAATTGCACGATTGAAGTATTCTCCACCCGGAGTCCAATGAACTCCCGGAGATTCTCCTGCCAGAATAGAAACAGTTCCCGAAGGCTTAACTGTTGTCATCTTGATTGATTCACGGATACCGAACCACTCTGAGTAAACATTGTCGTAACGCTTAACTGTCTCGTAACCCTGATCCATCCATTCACGAAGTGTCGGAACCCCATGATTGTCAGCAAAGTTTGCGATGCCAGACATTGATGTTCCAATACGGCGATTTCTCTGCATAATTGCATTTGTCTTTTCCCAATGAGTCGGAAGAAGAGTAACGGTCTTTGCGTAAAGGTAAGCGAACTTCAATGTGCGCTTATAGTCGTCAAGAGACTCATGGCGGTTGAGATATGTCTCAACGAGGGTGCAACATTCGTATGATTCAAGAGATTGCTCTGCGCATGGGTTGTATCCAGCTACACGCCAGTCCTTGTTATTTGGTGGATCAATTAGACGACCATACTTACGAGACATATCCAACCAGATGACTCCGGGTTCTCCGTTGAGAGCAATACTTTCAACAATGTGAGATAGATCTTCGCCAACATTTGTTTCTACAGAGTTGTTGCTCATCCAAGCCCATCCCGGATTCTCTGGATCATAAGAGTTACGCTCTGGGAAGGCTTCTGCGTTCTTTAAATTCAAGAAGGTCTCATCGTTGTGTCTACCGATTAGAAGTTCAGCAGAACGGCGTACATTGCCCGATACAACACAAACTCCAATCATGTTGCCAATGTCTGCAATATCAACTCGTGTAAGTTTTTGACCTGCACGACCTAGGAACATCTTACGAATATATTTGTGCAACTTTTCGAGCGGTTCATGACCAGCAGCTGTACCACCAAATGTTTTAATAGGTGCTCCTGCTGGGCGAATCATTGAGTAGTCAAAAACAATCGGACTCTGTTCTGGTTTCAAATAAGAGTTGATCAGGTCAGCGGTTGATTGCATCCACCCTTCACGAGTGTCATCAATAACCTGAGTGATTACTGGGCGAATTGATTCATGGATGGTAAAATCTTTATCAGCACCCTTGTCGTCAAAGCCAACACCCACTCCGAGCATTGATGCTTCCATCAGAAATGCAAATGGCTCCGCCGGATTGTCCTTTGACATTTCTGCAGTAGATACAAAAGCACAGTTTTGCAAAGCAGCAGAGTTTCTCTGAACATTTACAAGTTCTGTTCCCATAATCCAAAGACCACGACCCGGTGGTGTCCATTTAAGGTTGAACAGGCGGTCAAAAGCTTCTTTGGCACTTGCCTGAGCTTTTACACCATTCCAAGGAAGACGATTCTTTCGGCAATGATCTTTTTGCAAGGAATACATTCCGTTAATCACACGCTCACAAACATCAACCCAAGTTTCCTTGGTTCCATCTGGCTTCTTGCGAGAATATGTGCGAAGAAAGGTGATTTCTCCAACAGAGTTGCCGGCTGCATCCTGATAGCCGAATGGTGCTTTTTTTGGGCGATATGTTGAAATGTAATCTTCGCTTAGCTTGAAGGAAAAGAAATCTTCCCTAGGATTATTATTGGTCATTGAGGCTCCTGTAGTAGTAGGGTTTAATATTATCAATTGGGAAGCTACACCGCACCGATTAGTGCTTAGGACTAAATGTAATTTTTTTCGAATTCGGCGTAACGATTTAGAATCATATCAGCGACAGAAGCCCATGAGTGCTTTTCGTGAATTGTTTTTGCCGAGCGCAATGCAAACTTTTTGAATTCTTCATATTCGTTTGTTACATTTGTCATCAAGTTGATCAATTCTTCAAAATCAGGAGTTGCCCACATACCTGTGTCGGTACCGTACTGATGAGAATGATATTCTGCGTCTGAAAACTCAGCTGGCAGAGGAATCCCGTAATGCGAGAAATCTTTACAACCCGTTAAGTCAGTTACGATTGTAGGTAATCCTGTAGCCATTGCTTCAAAAGGAATCATTCCAAAGCCTTCACCGCTAGTAGGGTAAATGAGGCAGTGGCATTTGTGATATAGATTAATTAATTGATCTGTATCATAAGATTCTGGAATACCAATAATCTGAGGATGAGAGGTAGCTTGTACTAATCTATTGTCAACATACACTTCTGCGTGACAGAAGTTATTGTATTTAAGAATTAATTTATAATCCATATTACCGTCAAATAACTCTAGGAAAGCGTCAACAGCAAGTTGTGCGTTCTTACGCTTAGAGTCTCCACCTACATGTAGGAAATTAAATGTTTTGGATAGTTCTCTTTCTTCAGGAAGAAATTCTTCAGATACTCCGTGAGGAATTACATAAACATTTTCATTGACATTGGCTTTATCATAAACATCTTTAACAAAGCTAGAGGTAGCCCAAATCTCATTACACAAGCTCATATTGTATTTCCATCCAGAAGGAATCTTTGTAGATTCCCAAGGGGTATATCCTACTTTATAGTCATTATTTAACTGATAATAATGAGGTTGACAAAAGTTAATATGAAAGGGTATTTCAGTTCTGTTGTAGAATACACCTATTTTTTTAGATTGTAATGCTCTAATAGTACTAATAGCAGCGTTGGCATATCCTTGACTAGCCCAAAGCTCGCCACTGATATCAACATTACTCAAACTGAACCAGCTGATTTTTTTCATATTCTCCTTGGGACAACTCTACTGCTTACTTGAAGCTTTCAGAGCTGATTGATAAACAGTTTACACCCTTTTCAATCAACATTAGTGCGTGTTCCTCAGATATTTCACAAGTTATTGGCAAATCTGTGTAAACACATCTTGCAGCAGCAATGTAAAAGTCATCAAACTTAGTTATCCCAATACAATCGGAATCAAGAATGACTGCAGGTCCGCACTCATCCGATTCAACAATTGCAATAATTTTCATATCCAAATTTTACCATCCAAACTATTATCAGTATACTTAAGCATACTTATATAACAATAAGCATACTTGTATAACTAGCATACTTAGTATACCGGCGCATCCCAGATGCGAAGCATATCAATTTTTTATGAGGAATGTGCGGATTACTAAGAATTTTTTGATAACATAGCTTCATGACTTATACTACCGTTCACGATATCCTAGACAATGGCGAAATTGAATTACTTAGCTGTATGGCATCTGACATTGATGTTGTTAATGCTGCAAAAGTTAGTTTTGCTACTTATGTTAAAGAGTTAGATGAATCTTCAATTGGCTTAATTAAGTATCTTATGAGGAACAAACACGCAACACCGTTTGAACACTGTGTATTTAAGTTTAGAATTAAAGCTCCAATTTTTGTCACAAGAGAGTGGATGCGTCATCGTTGGTCTTCGTTTAACGAAATGAGTATGCGCTATCATCAGCCTGAAAACATTGATTACTACACTCCTTCTTATGATAAAATTCGTAAACAAATCGGTAAACCCGGAGCATATAAGTTTGAAGAGATCTCTGACCCCGAAGTTAAAGATGCTTTTTATTCAATTTTTCAGGACACCATCCTTCATGCAGATGAAGCTTATTATAAACTGATTGAGCTTGGTATAGCCAAAGAAATTGCTCGCTGTGTATTACCAGTTACTCAATATACTGAGTTTATTTGGACAGTTAATGCAAGAAGTTTAATTAACTTTATTTCATTAAGAAATGAAAGCAATGCTCAATATGAAATTAATGAATATGCAAAAATAATTGAAAATATCTTTCAGAAAACAATGCCTATTTCACACGAAGCCTTTATTGAATCAGGTAGAATTGCTCTATGAGTAGATTTCTTTATGTTGTAGCCTATGTGATGTTTGCATCATTTATAATCAGAGTGGCTATTATCGCTGGCTGGTCACACGATCCCGGATATATTGGTCCAGCTCTACTGGTTTTTGTAGCTGGTTTTATATTGGCAACTCAACTTAATGAATCCTGAAGACATTAATCAAGAGTATTTGAATACAAAAAAATTACTCCTGATTAGCGATACATGGTATCCATATCCATATATCACTAATTTTTTAAAGAACCTAACTTCAGGCAAAGTCTTTGTATATTCTTCACCAGCCTCAACTGCTAAATTTATTAAAGTATATCTTAAAGTTTTTGCAAAAAGAAAAGTTAATTTAATAAAAGATAAAAACTTTAATCTTTTTTTTGACGACAAAATTAACGAATATGTTGTTGTTGTGTTTTTTGGTAAAAAAAGAGTCCCAGAAACCGCTATACTGGAGATTGTTACAAAAAAATTGCTCACATCGTACCAAGATGTGATGCTCGTGTACCCGGATGGAGTTGATTACGATGAGGATAGTCCCTTATTCAAATGATGGTGATTTAGAAGACCTTGAAACGCTAACCATCATCATCAAAGCTGTCCCTTTTGAAGATAGCTTTATTCCAGCATTTTATATTTCCTCTCCATCTGAGGATTATATGATGTCTATTGATGAGCTTTCCGCCTTAATGGATGGAATTGAGATTGCAAACAAGTCAGTGGATGATATTATTGACTACATATTGAATTCAAAGGCGGAGGAAGAATGATTTTTGGTCAACTAATTAAAGATTTTCCATACCCTGTAAAAGTGTGTCCATACTGCATGAAAGAGATGAAAACCATAAATGCTGTTCACTATGAACCGGACAAATATCAGTACAAAGCTCTATATTTAGATCCTAATCCTGAGTGCCCAGTTTATGACGAAGGTGCTCGAAAAGCCTATGCAAGAATCTATTACTCATCAGAAGATGCATACATTGCGTTCCACAACATAAGTATTCCTGTCCAAAGATGGGAAAGAGATGACCTATATAGCTATTACAAGTGAAATCATGATAAAATAGACACACTATGTCTGATGAAAAGCTTAATACAAAAGAAGTCGAAAATTTGCTGAAATCAGAAGACTTAATTAATGGATTCCCAGCTGCTACTCAAGATATTTCAGTAAATATTCGAAATAGACAAGAATGTATTGATGTAGCCAATTATGGTCCAATGAATCCCCTTATTGGTAATGATGAATACTGGCAAGCTAGGGCTGATGTTTACAAGACCTCCATTGAGGAGGCAAAATCTTCAAGATGTGCTAACTGTGCAGCTTTCATTCAGACTACTGATATGAAAGAAGCTATTGCACAAGGTCTTGGTGGTGAAGAAGAAGCTTATGCTGTAGTAGAGGTTGCTAATCTTGGTTACTGTGAAATCTTTGACTTCAAATGTGCAGGTCTTAGAACTTGCGATGCATGGGTCTTAGGTGGACCCATCACAGATGTTAACATTAGTGCTAATAAATTTGAGGAATCTCAAGAAATTGCATTAAATGTAATAAACAATATTAATTTAATTAAAGGAGAATAATATGAACTATTCAAACAATATGAAGAAGATGGCTGAAGACCATACCTCAATGAAGTCATGGCATGAAGAGATGGCTAAAACAGCTGCAACTCAAATGCAAGACCACATCAAGGCTGCGTCTTGGCACGAATCACAAACAGACATGATCAAAGGCATGATGAACGAGGTACCTCTTGACCCAGAGAAGAAAGTTACTTCAATCCCCACAGCCGGATCAGCTTCAACACCAACTTCTGGTGCTGGCAAGACCTCCCCTGCAAAGGAAGTCCCATTGGACCCCGAGTCCGTTAAGAAGGGTGACCTAGTTTCCCTTCTTAAGAGCCATGAAGCAGAGTTTGGTTCGTTTGATATGTCTGCTGAAGACATCGCAAACTTCTTGCTTGCAGAGTAAGACCGATGGAGGTGGTTTACGCTGCTCTCGTCACAACACTTGGGGGTGTTTTTGTATCTTTGATACAAAAATCTCGTAAAGAAAACAAACAGGATCACGGAGCAGTCACAGAAATGATTAAGCTGCTTCATTCTGATGTAACAGTTATTGACCAAAAACTTGATCAGCATATTGATGACCATTTAAAAGAAAATATTTAACAAACTACGATATACTAAGTTTGGGGCACTCTTTGGCGGGTACTATTTCGAGAGATTAGACCTGATATCTTGGAGTGCCCCATTAGTATCTAAAGGCAGAAATGACAACAATTGTAGGAATCCAAGGCGATGATTATGCAGTTATCTGTACCGACTCAAGAGTTTCATCTTTTGATGAATCGGGTATGGCTTATCAAATAACCACCCTAGGAACAGGTAGTAGCAAAGTTGCCCAGAATGGCAGATATCTTCTTGGGGCTGCCGGAGATGTTAGGGCTATCAACATTCTACACCACGCCTTCATCCCCCCAGTCCCCACCTTCACAATATCTGGTCCAAAGCTTGACCAGTTTATTACTCAAAAGTTTGTACCAGCTTTGCGTGAGTGCTTTGAGAGTACAGGGTATGCAATGCCGGACAACGACACAAAAGACCACATTGCCGAGCATTCATCACAAATAGTCGTGGTTATTAACGGGACAATCTATATTATCGATGGCGACTATTCTTGGACTTCAGACAAAGCTGGTATCTATGCCATTGGCAGTGGCTCATCTTACGCCCTAGGAGCCTTGCACGCCCTAAGCAACGGCAGAGAGCTTCCTCTTGCCAAAGCAAAGACAGCTATCAACAAAGCCCTATCGGTAGCGTCTAAATTTGACCCATATACAGGTGCTCCGTTCCAAACTTTCGTTCAACAAAAATAATTTATAAAACCGAGTTGATTTTCTATTCACGAGGTGTAAACTGTCTACTCTAAGGAAAGGAATCTAATGATTACTGAAAAAGAAATTAAGTCTATTCTAGACAAAACCCCCAGCGAAAGCTACCGTGAGGTTGCTGCAGCTCTTACCGGAGCAAAGAATCAAATGTCTGTTTCTGAAACAGCAAAATTCTACAGTGTCCCCTCAGCTTTTGTTAAAGAGGTTTGGGAAAAACATGGTTTGCTGTCAACAAACGCAGTCTCTTCAGAAGGCAAGCGCTCACGCAAAAGTGGTGTTATTGAAGCCTACCTTAAGGAAAACATCGGTAAGACGATTACTCCGCAAGATCTAGTGTCTGCAACAGGTATCTCTATGCCAACCTTCTACAACTATTACAACGCAAACAGGGGTTTCTTTAAGAAGATTAAGCGTGGTCAATTTGAAATTGTTGATCCAAACAAAGAGCGTCAATCAAGTAAATAATGGTCCTCTCTAATCTACTCTCAGCAAAACTTTCAGAATCTTGGGAAGAAGCAGCTTCTCTTACTGTTAAAGAGCTATTCAAATTTATTTCTGAAAATGAAGAACTTTTTGCAGATATCACAAGAGATGTTACTTTGTGTAACAAGGTGCTTGGAAATGATTTTGTTGAGAATATGAGGACTATTGTTGATTATATGATCACAGTAAAAGTTTGGGATCATGACAAAACAAATGACTTTGAAGTAGCATCGGCTATTGTAAACTATTGGTGTATTCTTTCTGTTCTTTCATTTTTGTCATTAAAACAAATAGATAAAGATTTAGATTTGAACGAATACAGAGATTGGACTCTCCTTACTGTTACTAGAAAACAAAGAGACTATGGTTCGGACAATATTGCCAAATTTGGTCTTAATGGTTTGGTAATTAGGATTCATGATAAAGTAGCTCGCCTTGAGAATTTAATTAAAAAAGGTTCCGGTCCATCTAATGAATCTCTCCAAGATACATTACTAGACATCATTGGGTATTCCATCATTGCAATCAAATGGATCAATGGTACATTCCTATTCCCGATGTCAAACAATGATGACTTTATGCCAAAAGCTTTGACAGACGGTAATTTTTTTTACTCAATTGATGAATCACCAATCAATAGGCATAATAAAATTCCAATTACGACATCTAATGGACCAATTGTAACAAACTACGCAGTTTACGATTCTCGTGGGGCAAATGTGTCAAGCGGGAGTTATACTTATAAGGGTCCAATCTATCCGGAACCAAATCATCCCAATCCAAAATTTAGATAATATGGCAATTTACGATTATAAGTGTGAGAACGATCATCTTTATACTGAGATTCGTTCAATAAAAGAAGAACAAAAGAAGACTCATTGCGAACATTGCAATGGGGAATTAAAACAAGTCTATTCAGCTCCTTTGATGCAATTAAAGGGCACTGGCTTTTATCGGAATAACAGATAGTGTATAATGTATATGACACCCTTTGTGTTTGTTGCGCAAGTGCAGGCTACCTTGGGACCGTTATAGTACAAATGAAAGCCCCGGAACTATCCCTACGCAAGTAAATAGCCGGGGTTTTTGAATTGAAAGGAAACAATGACATATAGAGCAGAAGAAT
>Ga0114970_10003005_pt1 | contig 12533 bp, 12 predicted proteins | sample M_140205_XF_Meta_FD_87030 | JGI IMG/M metagenome (GOLD analysis project Ga0114970, IMG submission 87030) | Freshwater microbial communities from Lake Montjoie, Canada to study carbon cycling - M_140205_XF_MetaG | ecosystem: Environmental > Aquatic > Freshwater > Lake | place: Lake Montjoie... | reverse complement strand
TTTTTTAAAAATTCAGTGCGCGCGTTGTATGGATTTCGCCACTCTACGCCAAGGCGAGCTCCTTTAGTCGATAGTCCCACGTCAATCCCACGTACGAGGCGATACCCTGCCCCAGAAAGACTTGACCTAGCTACGTAGCCCAAAATAGCATAACAGCAACTCACCCCCCCCCATTTCGTCATCAAGGAAATAAAGCGGCCCTTAGAAGTCATCAGGTGACAGCTTGCAAGAGTCACAGGAGGAAAGTTCCTTGCTAGCCTGCGGGGTAGAGGTATCGATTAACTTTCGGATAGTGGACCAGAAGTAACCCGTACCAATGATCTACAGTTTTTAACGTTGCTTTTTTATTTGTCGAAGCGGTCGAGGTTCATCACCTTCGTCCATGCAGCAACGAAATCGCGCACGAACTTTGCCTTCGCATCGTTTTGAGCGTAGACCTCTGAGAGTGCACGCAATTGCGAGTTTGATCCAAAGATCAAGTCGTTGCGTGTACCTGTCCAGATGACTTTCCCAGTTTTGCGATCGCGACCCTCAAACAATTCTTCGGATTTGTCTGTTGGATGCCACTCAATGTTGATGTCAGTCAACGCGACAAAGAAGTCGTTACTAAGAACGCCCGGCGTCTTGGTGAATACACCATGATTTGAACGGTTGTAGTTGGCACTCAACGCCCTCAAGCCACCGACCAGTACTGTCATTTCCGGAGCACTAAGTGTGAGTAGGCTTGCCTTCTCGAGCAACAACTGCTCTGTTGTCTGAGCGTGGCCCGAACGCAGGTAGTTGCGGAAACCATCAAAAGTTGGTTCAAGCACTGCGAATGAATCAGCATCGGTCTGCTCGGTCTTTGCATCGCCACGACCTGGCAAGAACGCCACTTCAATCGTTACTCCGGCGTCTTGCGCAGCCTTTTCAACTGCCGCGTTTCCGCCGAGAACAATCAGGTCTGCAATCGAGAATCCCGTTTCTGTGCTCAGTGCTTCATAGATTTTAAGAGCCTTTGCCAGTTCGGTTGGGTTGTTTGCTTCCCAGTTTTTCTGAGGTGCTAACCGAATGCGTGCGCCGTTTGCACCGCCACGCTTGTCTGTGCCTCGGAAAGTTGAAGCCGATGCCCATGCGGTAAAGACAAACTCTGAAATTGAAAGCCCACTTGCGAGGATTTTCTTCTTCAAATTTGCAGCTTCTGCTGCTGTCGGCACTTTGCCTGGCTTCGGAACTGGATCTTGCCAAATCAGATCTTCCTTTGGCACCAAGTTGCCCAAGTAGCGGGCCTTTGGCCCCATGTCACGGTGATTAAGTTTGAACCAGGCGCGCGCAAAAGCATCGGCAAACTTGTCAGGGTTTGCATAGAAATCTTTCGAAATCTTGAGGTACGCAGGATCAAACTTCAGCGCGAGATCTGCTGTCGTCATGATTGGTGCATGAGTTCGTGAAGAATCATGCGCATCTGGCACAGTGCCAGCCATCGCTCCACCTTTTGGTATCCACTGTTGTGCCCCTGCTGGGCTCTTGGTTAACTCCCATTCATTCTCAAGCAGAATTTTGAAATATTCGTTATCCCACTGGGTCGGGTTGGTTGTCCAAGCGCCTTCGATGCCACTGGTAATTGTGTCTACACCACGACCTGAATTCATTGAGTTCAACCAACCAAGACCCATTGCTTGAATTGGTGCAGCTTCGGGTTCTGGCCCGACATATTTATTTGGGTCTCCAGCACCGTGTGCTTTACCGAATGTGTGGCCACCTGCAACGAGTGCGACGGTTTCTTCGTCGTTCATTGCCATGCGTGCAAATGTCTCTCGAATATCGCGTGCAGAAGCGACTGGATCGGCCTTACCGTTTGGACCTTCTGGGTTGACATAGATCAAACCCATTTGAACTGCTGCCAACGGATTCGCAAGTTTGCGATCACCTGAGTATCGCTCATCGCCGAGCCAAGTTGTTTCTTTCCCCCAATAAGTGTCGTCTGATTCGTAAACGTCTGAGCGACCTCCTGCGAAGCCAAACGATTTGAAACCCATCGACTCGAGAGCGACATGTCCGGTGAGGATCATTAGGTCGGCCCAGGAAATTTTGTTGCCGTACTTTTTCTTAATCGGCCAAAGTAGGCGTCGTGCCTTATCGAGGTTGCCGTTATCTGGCCAAGAGTTGGTCGGTGCAAAGCGTTGCATACCTGCACCACCGCCACCACGACCATCTTGAATACGATATGTACCAGCCGCGTGCCACGCCATGCGGATAAAGAATGGTCCGTAATGACCGTAGTCAGCTGGCCACCAGTCTTGTGAGTCTGTCATCAAGTCGGTGAGATCTTTAACTACAGCGTCGAGATCAAGTGACTTAAACTCTTTGGCATAATCAAAATCGGGATCCATCGGATCGCCAACTTCTGGATTGTTGTGAAGGACTCTGACATTGAGTTGATTTGGCCACCACTTTGCATTTGTGGTGCCCATGTTTGCCGATGTGATTGCTCCGCCCGAAAAAGGGCAACTGCTGGTTTTATTATTTGCCATGCTTAATTTATCTGCTATTTTTGCCTATAGGGCAAATTTTTTTGCAAAGTATCCTAAGACTTACTTATGTCTTAACCTACTATTCAACAGTTGCGTTACTTTAAGGAAACTAAGCGGTGCTTAGAAGTCCTCAGGTGACGGCTTGCAAGAGTCACAGTAGAAAAGCTCGTTGGTAGCCTGCGAGGTAGGGGTTGCGGTGATACTTTAGAATACCTAGCCGAGCTCTCAAGTCTGGTAGCCCCTCTGCCTTCACGATATATTTGATTGAGTGCTCCTCCTGAATGAAGGCGACAATCCACATCTGCGCCTTGCACTTGTAGCACTCAAGTGGATCTATCTCGCAATTGCGTTTAGTGCAGGCAACCCACGCACTCTTACGGAACTCGCTAGGATAGTCGCTAGGATAGTCGCTCTCTGGCTTGCTCTCTGCTTCCTTTGCAGAAGGAGCCTCGAATTTAGCCCGTTTGCCTCGTCGTCTTGATGAGTATCGTCCGTAGTATCTTTTGATGCTCCCGTAAGTCTTAGGTATCTGACACGAGAGTTTCGCCAAAAGAACGCTGTCGTCAAATCATTCTGCGGCGAGGATGGTAGGCTAGCCACCTGTGTTGACCTTCCAGCCACTGAGTGCGAAATAGCGATGCGCCCCTTTGTTGATACGTGCTACGAAAAGACTGAGCAAGCTAAAGGAACCCTCCAGCGTCCAGAGGCTGCCTTTTATTCCTGTTTTTGGTTTGAGTTCAACTCGAAGTATCCACGAAAGATTAAACTCACCGATGAGTGCTACGCTGTCGCAAAAGAAGCGTTTCCTCTGCAGCCCCTACCACCTCACCTTGAAAGAGAGATGAAGCTCCTCAATCCTCCGGGCAGTAAGAACGATAATGGTGGGGAATTGGGTTACTAATACCAGCGAGGCTCTGCCTCGGATCAATTATTTGCTAATAGGCATTTGATCTTCCTGTCCTTAATAACACGGGTCTTTAGAGTCCTATGCTGGCCCCTGGCTTTTAGACCGCACCTTGGGGAGCTCGCCCCTCGCAGGAGTTAGGATTCGACTACTTTGAACAGTTTCCAAAATCGCTGATGGGCAGCGTAACCGCCAGAGCGCCACTCTGCTGGGTAATCGGCTGCGACATAATCGTGCTGTGCAGGGACATCAGCCGCTTAAGAATGGGCCCGAACCCCTCTGGCATTGCCTGCCGGGCGATGTCGCGCACGCGCTCCAGTTCACTCTTGTCGAGTAGCGCACCTGAAATCTCCACCGAGTCGCTCTCTACCACCACGTGGCTACCTCTGGTACGGGGTTACTTTCTCTCTCCCAGAGGTCGCTGAATAGACCATATAATTTTACAAGACCGCCTTCTGTCGGAGAGCTACAAAAGCAACGCCGCGCCAGAGCACTTCCACGTTGTCTCGGCCTTGAAATTCACCGATGATCCCGGAGCTTCCCGTCTCTCGGTTGAGCGAGCACTCGACGCTATTTGTCGAGACCCTTAGCAAGAATTACAACCAATCGATAGACGCTACGCTTGCTTGGTCGAGCCTCTGCCATATTCTGACAGAGCTTCCGAGTAAATTACTGCGCTAGAAAATGAGCTGCTAGCTCGACAGGATACGCGTGTCTCCGACACAAGTAGATTCTTTAAATGGATAGGCTACAAAAAGTGCGGTGCTCCCACTTCGTTGCCGAACTATTTCCTGATGTAGAGAACCTCGATATCGGAGCCCGCTCCTGAGTTTGAGCAGCCCCCCTTGTACCAGAAGGATACGGATCCCGCCCCTGGCTGCGTCCACGACTCGCTGGTCCCGCAGGTCGTCCGCTTCGAAATGAGCCCGACGTAGTTCCCATCGGGGTAACCGCCCGAGCACTCTGAGCTTGCAAAGGTAAGGGTTACCCCCCTCACCGCTGAGCCGCCGCTTAGCGGGTTGAAGTTGGTCTTACGACAGGTAATGGAGGGAGATTCGGAGGTAATCCTATTGATGACCTCAGAGCCACTCGATGCTGGTGCGGAGCCGGGGCAGCCAACATACTTGCTTACCCATATGACCTCCACGAGGGATGCGCTCGCAGGCGACGGACACGCGCCCCAATAGTCAACTCCAGCGCCGGGGGGTGAGGTTCGAACACTCCAATTCGTGTCAGCTCCGCAGATCTCTTCATTAACGAAGAATCCGAAATAATCGGATGTGGGAACTGCCCCGCCACACTCAGCCGCCGTGAAATCGAGATTGTAATGCCCCACAAACTTATTCCCGGGATTCACAGGGGGATAGAAGCTCGTTTTCCGACACGCGATCTTGGGAACAGCAGGCTTTGAGCCGTTGCATTGGCCGCACACGATCCGTGAAGCGTCGCAGCAATTGCCCTTCAAGTCTAAAATAGCCGTCGTATCGCATTGATTAAGCTGAGCCTCGCACGTGGTCATGGTATAGTTGCACTTATTACATACCGGATCTGGCGCACCGCACACCCCCGTCTGCTTCTCACAGGTTCTGCGATGGTCGCCGCACGCCCCGCAAAACTTCATCTCTGTTGGGAGGCAGCAGTTGTCGCTATAGCTGGTTCCGTCTCTCTCATTTGCACCGTTTGCTAAACCCTTGCAGTCATAAAACCCCTCAGGAGAGTTCACTTGCATCGTCTGTCCCCACGCCGAAAGGTCAGATGAGATGGTTAATGCAATTGCGGCGATAAAGAGTCTGAGCCAGATCATACTGAGTAGTTCGGTATAGAGGACGAATAACTTGAGCTTATTTTCTGCCTAAATTTGTCCTGTAAGAATAGGAGCTTATGCCAGACTACAGGTGGGTGTCCTTAGGTTAGGAAGCGTTCAGGTCGCAGCTATCTCGCAACAACTAAAGAGCGCCTAACAGCTGTCGAAGGCCCCGACTGGATCTCTATTGATGGGGAGCTGTGATGTTAGGCACCAAAGCTGCTGAATTAACTGGAAAAGCGTGACAGCCACGCCCCCTATGCGAGATAATGCAGAGCTATGTCATCACTGCAGATTACAAGGAACTGGATCTTGGGGGGCTACGGACTGGAGTACTCCGAGCAGCGCCCGATCAGCGCAGGTGCTCTCTCTGACCTGATCGATGGATTCCTGCGTACGGTGCTACCCTTACTGACGACCTCTTCAGAGGAGGGGACGCTAACCGATCTTAAGGGCCGCAATGCGCAAGATCTCCTTATTCCTGGAATAGTTGCAGCCCCGCACGATGAGCTCTTTCGACTGGGCGGAACCGCACCCCTACAAGCAACAAAAACTGGGTTTGACTACGCCCCCTTTGAGGTCTCGCTGCTCTCTCCATTTAAACGCTTTGAGGGCGTGCACCATATAGTGCACCAGCTTGAGCCCCACCGTAGCGGCAGCCTCCCTGAATGGCTCCCCCTTAGGCTGCTTGGATATGCGGCCCCCATCAAGCCAAGCTTTCTGCGCTTCGGGATAGAGCGTTTTCGAAGCATTCTGAGCTTCGCTAGCCTCGGATATGCCCCACAGGTTACCGACTCACTGCTTGTCGATTGTGTTGGTGGTAGCTTCGCTATACGCGTCACAAGCGAGCAGCGAAAACGGTCTTCACTAGACCCATTTGAAGAGATCCCTGCATTTCGCGCCGTCTCACAGGTATTGAAAAGCGCGCTTCAATTTGACCTGCAGGGTGACCTTAACGCCGCCCTGGCAGAGCATAAATGATAACCACCTTTCCTTACTCCCTATCTCTTAGCTAGTATAACCCTGCCGTGGACACTTAGGTCCATTAAACTGCTTAACTGTAATCCAGAACCAAATGTTGAACCGACGATCGTTCTCCTCCCTTTCATTTCAAAGTGCTGCACACTCCCTGACTATAATTACGGTGATAGCCTCCGTTATTGAGGGGCTGCTTGAGCGCTCGAACCTCCGTCCGTTCCTGTTCTCTCCACTTCATACCCTCTACGACCTTGAGCTGTGGCGCCCCTTTACAGCTCTCTTTATCGCGATATCGCCGATAGAGATAATCTTTACCGCACTGATCATGTACAGCATCGGGGGCTTGCTTGAATCGCGTTGGGGTAGGCGGCGATTTGTCACTATTATCTTTGGAATTCCTCTCTTAGCCGAGTTCGTGACGATTTTAATTGCAGCGTTATCTCCCGAGACATTCGTTACGGCCTTTTATCCAGGCACACGTCAGGTTGTTACAACTCTCTGGATAATGTTTGGACTCTCGTCCTGGTTCTCGGGTCAGATGCTAAACTTTTGGGGCACCCCGATTACCGGAAAAACGTTCGCGCTAGTGGGTCTTGGATTTGTGATCTTAAGCGGCATATTCGGTTCTTTAACCGCTGTCATACCGGAGCTAATCGCAGCAGGACTAAGTTACGGCTATATGTATCGCTCAAGATTGCCTCGGCTGCGTCAAAGTATCGAGCTCGCCTACTATACCTGGAAGTTACGGCGCTTGAAATCTAAATCGAAGTTTCGCCTCGTTAAGGGATCGCGCAGCGATGAGGGTGATCCAGATTCAAACGTGCACTAGCAGCATTAAAAATCACGTAACTATCTGTAAAAGCTATTTTTTCTTGCGTTTGCTTTACATCTAAAGCAGGCGCCCTAGCACAAATGCTCGCTGTTCATAACGCAACCAATTGACATAGCCTACAAGCGCAAGGTATATCACTAAAGACTCAGGTGAACATATCAGCTTGAGATGCGATATTTTGCATAAATTATGGAAAATGCTGTGAATTGCAACGTAGCAACCCAATACAAAGATGAGCCACTTCTCAACTCTATGCGCGTAGGGCAGCGGGTCATGATCTCAGCTATTAAGAGCTGCCCCGCTGAGCTACTTCGCAAACTTGTCTCGATGGGTCTAGTTTCCGGCTCTGAGGTTACGGTCACTCAACGCGGCTTCTTTGGTTCTCCGATCAATATCAAGCTCTTTGGCTCTGTGCTCTCTCTGCACAGCACTGAGGCAGCTCATATTCAAGTTCAACCACTATAAGGTTGGCCCCCTATTGTGGCGATTATTACTGACGTCAACGAAAACTACCCAAGGTCTATAGCGCTCGTCGGAAATCCAAATTGCGGAAAAACCACGCTCTTTAACGGACTAACCGGCTCTCGCTACAAGGTGGCGAACTATCCAGGCGTTACAATTGCACGCAAAGAGGGCTCGATCTCTCTTAATGGTGGTGGCTACGCTCAAATTATAGATCTCCCAGGTACATACGCACTCCTCGGCTCCTCTTTAGATGAAAAGATAGTCACGCAACTTCTGCGTGGGGAGCTAAAGGGATGCAGAAAACCGGACCTTGTGGTGGCGGTCGTTGATGCCACAAATCTTGAGCGGAATCTCTTTCTCGTATCTGAGTTGATAGATGCCGGTTTTCCGATCGTACTAGCTATTAATATGATGGATGCTGCTGAGCAGGCTGGCATTAAGGTATACGGAGAGCTTCTTTCTCGCGCCCTTGATCTGCCGGTGGTTCAAATTATCGCCCGAAGCAAGTTCGGGTTTCCCAACCTCCTTAGAGAGATCTCACGCGCGCTCCTTACGCCCTCCAGCTCCTCGAAACGGCTCGCCTGGCTGCCTTTAGATCATGCCCTTAGAGCATCCCTTGAAACGCAGGAATCAGTTGCTACTAAACACCTTGATGCCGCTACAATTACCGCTATCGGCTCGCTGCGCTATACGTGGATTAGAGCTCTCGTAAAGAAAACATCCTCGCAACGCTCTGAGGATGGGTCGATCGTCAGCTCTACACTTGATAGAGCTCTTACGAGCAAGCTCTGGGGGCTTCCGATCATGTTGATAATCTTTGGCATTATCTTTCAAGCTATCTTTCTTTGGGCGCAACTACCGATGGAGCTTATCTCAGCAACGGTTGAGGGGCTGAGTTCGTGGCTTGCTGCACTTCTACCGAATGGAATACTAACAAGCCTTATCACTGAGGGCATCGTACCAGGGGTTGGAAACGTACTGGTTTTTGTCCCGCAGATCGCTATCCTCTTTTTCTTTATCGGACTACTAGAGGACTCAGGGTATCTCTCTCGAGCGGTGTTCTTACTTGATAATTTTATGCGCAAAGTCGGGCTGCAAGGGCGCGCATTTATCCCGCTATTAAGCTCCTTTGCCTGTGCGGTGCCAGGTATACTCTCAACGCGCTCAATCCCAAGCCGCTCAGATAGACTCGCAGCTATTATGATTGCGCCGCTGATGAGCTGTAGCGCTCGGCTGCCTGTCTATGCGGTGCTTATCGCCGCCTTTATTCCAACAATCATGCTGGGTGGCGTTATCTCGCTGCAAGGTGTCACGCTACTTGGAATGTACCTACTCGGGATTATTGGCGCATGTTGCGTGGCGTACATCTTAAAGAGGTGTTTTTTGTGGAAGGAGTCATGCTTTCATGTGATGGAGATGCCCCCTCTACGTAGACCAGTTCTGCGAGTTGTTCTGCGTGGTGTTTACGACAACGTTTTATCATTCCTAAAAAACGCGAGCACTCTAATCCTTGCGTGTTCTGTGATCTTGTGGTTTCTAGCTTCGTATCCCAAACCAGATCCATCGTTTACTGGAAATCCGGTTCAGGTCAGCTATGCTGGGCGGCTTGGTACGGCTATAGAACCAGCTATTAAACCCCTTGGGTTTAATTGGGAGATCGGCATAGCGATCTTATCATCTTTTCCAGCGCGTGAGGTCTTTGTAACAACACTCAGCACCATCTATAGTGTAAATAACGATGATAATGAGAATCAGGGGCTTATAAAGACCCTGCAAAAACGCAAAGAGTCGGGAGATTTCTCAACACTCACGGCGATCTCTCTGATGGTGTTTTACGTATTTGCCTGTCAATGTATGTCTACACTTGCGGTGTGCAAACGGGAGACCGGTTCGTGGGGATGGACCTTTGGAATGTTTGGCTACATGACCACCCTTGCATATGTAGCATCCCTTCTAACGTTTCAGATCGGATCTATTATTTTTGAGTAGCGTCTTATTTTGCCTATAGGTGCCGTAATCTATGACCCAAACAGTTATTGCTTGTACTATATTAATTATCTCCTCATTTTACGTTTTTCGGCTGCTTACTAGAGCGCTCTCTAAGAAGCGCTCCGGCTGTGGGAGTTGTGGGTGCGGCGACAAGGGGAAGCAAACCTTGCCAACGAAAGAGCGGCCCACTTCCAATTAACTCACGAGCGAAAGTATCAACAGGATTAGAAGAACAGTGAGCGATATTGCAACGCTCAAAAATATAGCCGCTGCTTGGCCCTGTAAGTTCACCTTTGGCCGTAGATCTAAGCGCTGAGAGAACGACCCTAGAATAGAGAGCAACCCGATACAGAGCAGCACTGTTCCCATATAGAGTATCCCGTTCGACGATTCGGAGGCCTGCTCACCCTGCTGCTCAAGAAATTGCTCCGCATCTAAAAGCCCCGCTTGAATTACTAGCTGATCGCTACGCTCGCTTCCTAATAAGCTGCGCTCATCGGCCTGCACTGCCAGTACGGTATAATCACCGGGCGGTAAGGACTGATACCAAACTCGCATATCCCCGAGGGCAAGCTCGGTACTGGAAGGGTCACGTCTAATAACGATCTTATTATCAACGATCTCAAGGGATGGATCACGCAACATCTCCTTAGTTAGGATTAAGCTCGCTGGATCGCTGATAGCTTTTATAATCCTACTTCCATCGAAACCTGAAAACGTAGACTGCCCTACGGTCTTTAACTCCGGTTGAAACTTAAGTAGCGGATTCTCATGCCCCTGTGGTTTACGAAAGCGAAAGAAGTCTATCTGTCCAGGATGCCAATTGATTGAGTACTCAGGGGTTGAATCATCGGATGAACGCTCCTCCGACCATTGAAACATCTCTACCCGTCGTTTAAGAGCTAGGTAAGGGCCGGGCTTAAGCAGCTCATCCTCAAGCATCTCTCCTGAACTGAGCCTACCAGCAGCAACCACAAGCTTGTTGTTGTTACTGGGATCAGGGCTTGCAGCATCAATTGTAATAGCTCTACCGAGTGCTGCGTTAATATTACTCTGGTCCTTAAGGCTCCGTACCGTCCCACTCCACATTAAACCGAGCGCGCACAGTAGTGTGAAAACCCCGAGAGATGCCCTGGACTTAGTTTTCAATGCAGAGAGCTTCACGATAACCATTCCCTAATACTATATAATACGACTAACCCTGGCTCGCATAAGAAGCGCCAACGACTTCGAGTCTCGAAGTCGTCCGTTACGGATTACCTCCTCCACCTCAGCAACCGAGAGCTTTATAACGGTTATGACCTCATCCTCATCCGGCGTAGCCTCTCTGGGATAAAGATCTTTGGCGCAAAATATGTGCTGAACTTCATTACAGAATCCCGGTGCCGGCAAGAGGGTGCCCAGAGATATAAGCTCCCTGCACGCCATGCCGATCTCTTCCATCAGTTCTCGCTGCGCGCACAGTTCTGGCTCCTCACCCTTTTCAAGGGTTCCAGCCGGAAGCTCCAGTATGGACTCCCTAACCGAGTGCCGATACTGCTCAATAAAAACTATGCGCCCATCCTCCAGTAACGGCAGGATAACAACCGCCCCCGGATGTTCGATCGTCTCGTGTGCAAAGCGTTTACCCTGCGGCGATTCAAGTGTCTCCCTGACCGCTCTAAGTTTCCCCTCGTATAGGAGGTGTGATTCTATGACTTTCATACCGTTACGTTACTTAACGACACACAATTGATCAATTGTAACTATTCAGCATAAACTAAAGAGGTCAGCATAAACTAAAGAGGATTGTACACTTATAAGTTAAGGCCTATGACCCTCCAATCACCCCCCACATCTGAGCGCCTTAGCGACTGGATGGAGCGCCAGCCCGCCTCTACCTCCTCGGTTGATATCAGTATCGTCGTTCCAGCCTTTAACGAGGAGCGCCGACTACCCCCGACACTGATAGACATTATCGACCTCTTTGACCGTAAGGGCTCCAAATACGAGGTTATAGTCGTTGATGATGGGAGCTCAGATAATACCGCCGAGGTAGTTCGAAAATTTGAGCGGGTACGCGCCGAGGTGCGTCTAATACAGCTACCTAAAAACCATGGAAAGGGGCACGCCGTTAGGCTAGGAGTTCTTAACAGTCACGGAGCCATAATCCTGTTTGCAGACGCCGATGGCGCTACTCCGATTGCCGAGGTATCACGCCTTCAGGCCGCCCTTGCTGCGGGGTTCGACATTGCGATCGGATCACGGGCACTGACCTCACAAGATACAAAGGTTGCGACATCTATTCACCGTAGGTTACTTGGACGGGTATTTAATTACTGCGTTAATATTATACTCCTACCATCGATCACAGATACTCAATGTGGCTTTAAGATGTTTACCCGCAAGGCGGCGCTCTTTCTCTTCCGCAAGCAACGCTCCGATCGATTTAGCTTTGATGTAGAGCTACTCTTTCTTGCCCACAAGGTTGGACTAAGCGTTAAAGAGGTGCCGATTAACTGGACCAACGTACCTGGCTCGAAGGTTAATCTGGTAATGGATGCCCTGCTTATGTTCCGTGATATATTTCGATTCCGCGTGATGCACCGCAACGTTACTCGCGAAAGCTACGAGCAGTTTGAAAGGGACTCTGCGGCACTTGAGCACAGCGACCCAATCAGCGCGCTAGGTCATAAATAGAGCTACTTGGCGCCCCTTACTCAACTTTAGGCGAGATCTTCAACTTTTTGGATTTACTATAAAACTATTGGGGGATATCGCCCTGTTGCCGACTGCTACGGGCAGCTGCCATCTCAAGCCCCCGCCGCTCACCATCAAAGATGCGCGCAGCGATAAACTCAAAGACCTCTTGATGATGAGCACTCATCATACGCAGCGCCTGCAGGCGCTCATCATCTGATATGCGAGGATTTGTCAGGATACTTCGCAGTGTGGTGAGTAGGGAGTCTTGGCTCCGGTCGAGATAAAATTGAACCTCTTCAATCTTTGAACGGTGTGACACAACGATACCTCTCTATAATGGACTATCTATCACAGGGTATCTATCGG
>Ga0114970_10003004_pt1 | contig 12535 bp, 12 predicted proteins | sample M_140205_XF_Meta_FD_87030 | JGI IMG/M metagenome (GOLD analysis project Ga0114970, IMG submission 87030) | Freshwater microbial communities from Lake Montjoie, Canada to study carbon cycling - M_140205_XF_MetaG | ecosystem: Environmental > Aquatic > Freshwater > Lake | place: Lake Montjoie... | reverse complement strand
TGGCTTATGGAAATTATCAGTTAGGTGACTTAATAAATTCAGGGTTTACACTTAAAGACCTATTAGAACACAACGAAACAATACTAAATAACCATGAATTGGCAGAAAAAGAAGACTATTTTGACGGTGAAAAATACACTAAAGAGAGCTTAAAAAAAGCAGCTATCTACTTAAAAAATTATGGTTCTGAATTGATAAGATATTTACCGTATAAACCATATACTTTCTTAACAAATTTATTTTCTGTACAAGACTTATCCAATTTAATATATGACGATGTAATTGCAGAAAATAAAATGTATACTTTGAAAGATTATAAGGAATATATTACTAATCGTAATTTATCTAATTTTTTTGCAAATGGATTATTAACATACGGTGAAACAAAAATGATGTATAATGTATATCTAACCGAACTAACCAAACTGCGCGAACAAATTGAAAAAGCACGGGCTAATCCAACTTTGAGCGTTGAAACAGCACAAAAAAAAGAATGGGCCCTATCCGATATGTTAGATAAATTAGAAAATCAACTTGATACAATGAAAAAAAATTGTAAAAATCCAATTAAAAAAAATCTTTTTGCATCAAATACAAATCCAGCATGCAAACTTAACTGTGAATCTGCCAATAAATGCGTTGATATTACACCAACTAAAAAATAAAATAAAGTTAGTCTGTCTCATTTTCCCTTTTCTATAATACCTTAGATAGGAACTACTGACCTAATGTATGAGGAATATGACAATTATTACAATTATGTTAATCACTTTATATAGCTAGATAAATCGGACTGAGTAAACAAAATTATTGAAACAATAAAGACTAAACGGTTGTGCTAAATTAAAAAAAATTAAAAAATCACGTCATAATAAAAGGACTTACAAAATAAATAGAATTAGTAAAAAAAATTGATAACTTTAAATAATATAAAACTATTTAATTCAAAAATAAAGATGTCTTTTCAAGATTTCGCTATACCAGAATTAATTAATTTAGTTGCATCTAAATGCGACTTATACGATTTAGAGAAACTCGAATGCGTTTCAAAAAATATTAAAAATATGATTGATGATAATGTTAAAATAGAAAAAATGAAAGAGGTAATCCCACAACTACTGCATAAATATATAAATTTTAATAGTAAATTTATGTTAAATTCTAAAAATATAAATATAGGAGATAGATTTGGATTTACTGGATATATTGATTTTTTCAGAAAAAGTGATTTTATAACTGATAGCTACAGAACAAATATAATATATGGATATGATAATGCAGACCGATTTTTCATATCCATTTTATATAAAAACCAATTAAATGATTCTGAAAAAATTGTAACATTTTTCCAAAGATATACAACTCAATCTAATTTTTATGTTTCGTGTCAAAATACATTTATTATTGAAGGTTGGTGTGCAACTTATGTATTTACAAACAATCATTATGATAAATTATGTGAGTGCTATCAGATATTATTTAACCTAATTAATAATGGAGTATCAACAAATGACACTCAAAATGAAAACAAATATAGTTATAAATTAGATTTATAACTACTTAAAAAATAAAACTATTGTACTATATAAGTATAATAGAAAGCCCCTGTGGTCTAGTGGTATGATAAAACCCTTCCAAGGTTTTGACCCGAGTTCGATCCTCGGCAGGCGCAATTTTTTTAATAAATATATATTAAATTATGTTATTATTAAAAAAATGTGATTCACCGTTAGATTATACATCATATACATCCTTTTATTATTTTTGTTAATTTTCTTTTTTTCTTGATATATTATATAATATTAATGACCAGAAAAAGTATTACACAAATAAAAAAAGGCAGGCATTCACGAAAAAATAAAATGCATTATGGTGGTGCTAAACCATATATTGTTACTATTGACCTAAATCTTTCATTTGTTGATGAAGAATTAGACCGAGATGTGCGTTTAGACCCAACTATATTATCTGATGAATATCTAGATCTTTTAGAGTCTCATCTTAAAGACCTTGTGCCAACAAATTCAGACTTTGATGTGAAAGGCAATTTTACAAATGTTAAATATACATTTAGGTATAATAATACAAATGAGTATTATATTACTTTTATAATAGAAATGATGTATGATGGTCGTGATTTAACAATGGATAAATTTCGTGAGCCTTTTGGAAATATGTTTGAAGGAGATTTTCCATTTACATCAGAAGATGAAAATACTTATTTCATTTCAACTAATTTTGATATTAATAGAGATATTTCATAAATATCAGTATAAGAATAACAATTATAATTTATAATATACATATTATAAATGTCTAGTGATACATCAAAAATCCAAATTAAAGATATAAATAATGAGATAAATACAAATATTAAAATTGAATTATTAGAATCAACCTATATAACTGAAATAGTGCCAAAAGAGATTATATTGGGAAATATGGTAAATAATATTATAGTTTCTGCAGATTTGGTAAGAGCCCATCAACAAGGGCAGATTGAAAAAAAGGTAGAATCGGTAAGTTTATCAGGAAATGAAGTTATATTTGTAACGGTTAAAGACATTATATTTAATCTTATATTAAATAATAAATCACTTAGGTCAAAACTTAATCAATTATTAGAAACTCCAAATAAAGCAATAGAGGATATATCTATGATATTTAATGAAATATCTGAAAAAATGACAGCACAAGATGTTGATAGTTTGCGTAAATTTGTTTGTTTAGAAAATACTCGCACTTCAATTGGAAGTATATTAATGAATTCATTTACTGATATTATGGCTGATGGTAAAATTGATCTTAATGATACAAATCATTTTTTAACATTAATTTATAATATTGTGAATTTATTTAATAGTCATACTGAAAATACTGAATTTCAAATTACACTTAGTGCTGATGTAATTTTATTTTTTCTATATTTTATTATTAAATGCACCTTAGTATTAACACTTGACGGTGAAGAGGAAACTACTGCTTTAGGATTATTAGACACAACTTTTAAATTAGTAAGAATTAGTGTATTACCCATATCATTTAAAAAATGTAGTTGTAATTTATTTGCATGTTTTACTAAAAAATAAGATTTCAGTAAATTAGTATAATTTCAGTATATCGTTTATATATATTGATATTATTCTAACCTTTTTATTTATCATCAGCGAAATATAAAATTATGATGGAACAAACCCCTAGTAGTAAACTAACAAGGTGTAAATGGTTAAGTTTTTCATTAAACAGTGAATATCCAATAATTATCATAGAAACAGTTGTTAGTATATTCCATAAAAGGTTAACTGTTCCAATACCCGTGAAATTTAAAGAAGATATAATCATATATGGAATCACAATACCATATAATACACTACCAGCTATTAAATAATAGGTGTTATACGATTTAGCATATTTAGTTAATGCCGTCATAGCAATAGTCTCGCTTAATGCTAAAGCCATAGTATATGCGAATATTTGAGACATGTAATATATATTATATTAAAATATTATTTAAAATATATGAAATTAAATAATATTAATAGTTTTAAAGTATTTACCTAATCGTTTATATTTTGGTATTTATCAATAAATTGTCATTTTATAATAAATATATGAAATCGCATATGTTACAAAATGATGTAAAGAGTTAATAAAAAAATTGAAAATTATATTTCTATTATATCCTACAAAAAATAATAAATGTTAAAAAAATTAGTTTTAGATATTATTAAACAGCATTATACCGATGGACATTATTTACTATATATTCCAGAAAATATTCTAATAAAAGGTGATTATATACAACATTATGAAAGGTATGCTGGTGGTAATGTAATGGAATGTAATCAAAAAATTTGCATATTTGACATAGATATACATCTTAAAATACATCAACCTTTTGGTGAAACTCATAGATATGAATATGAATACTATTTTAACTTTGGGCAACATTGTAAAAATTATAATAAAAACAAAACAGTTATACAATGTGCACGCCATCCTATAATCGGCAATGATAAATTGGAAAAAATATTAGATAATTTAACAAATTTATATAATACTGAAAATATAACTCAGTTATTACTGCTATTATTATTAGGTGGTTTTGTTAATAGTATGGATTGTATTGAACAAATAACTAATAGTCTTTTAGATATAACTATTAGTCGCAATAGCTTATTTGAATACTTAGCAGAAAATTTAGAATAGAAATAAAATAAAATAATATTTGATTAAATATATATATATATATATATGGATAATCTATTTGTTATTGGTATACACACCGATTTTGATGTCAATTTATATGAGACAGCCCAGAGATATGTAGGATTATGTCAATCACGCGCTTTACAAAATGATGAAACAGATATTTATGTTGATCCAGAGGAAGAATTATTACCTGTACCTTTATACGATAGTGATACAATAAATCCACTTTTATATAATTATTTCCATATGCATATCGCATTGCGTTATTTAAATACACATCGAGAAAGATATAATCGTGAACAGAAAGCGACTGGTGGACGAAATCGGCGTAAGTCTAGATTACAATATGGTAAGTCGATAAAAAAAAGGCGTGTTTCTAAACAACAGAAACGCGGGTCAAGAAAGCAATTATAAATATCTACCAAATATTATATTTTATTCTAATTTTTGGTAAGTGTTTTTATTTTTTTTAACGCAATCATAAAAGGTGAATCATTTTCCAATTCTAATTCATCACCATTTTCATCAAATATGCAATGTATCATATTAAATGTGAAACCACCTCCATACTGCTTATCATAATCAGTTTCTATTTGTTTAATTATATTACACTTAGTATCTTCCACACTCAGGATACCTTTATTTATCCAGTCGCAATGATCACATCCTTTCGATATTGAAGCACAATCGAGGTTATTGATTTTAAAATTTGCAGGTAGTCCATATGTATGACTACCTCTAACAATGAAAGCACTGTCATGCATAGTGCAATAAGTAAAACTGTAATATGTTTTTTTATCTACCATTATAATCAATTCTATGCGTAATATCACTAATTACATATATATATTTTAAATTTTATTTCAATTTTTTTGATATTGTTTTAATATTGATTTATTAATACTATTAATAGATTACGCGTATTTTACTAATAGTTTTATCCATCGAGTTTTATTATTGGGTAAAAAAAATTGATGGATAAAACTATAATTGGCTCATGTTAAGTAGTATCTCAATCAACGACACACGACACAATGGCAAAAGGTCTGAAGAAAGGCGCAAAGAAGCCCTCTACTCTCAAGACAGCGATGTCTGCTCAGAAGAATCCAAGCTCTAGGTTACATGTCCCTCAAACCATCGGTTTGCCCGGACAAATCAGGAACAACGCCGGAGGCTATTCCTTCCCCCTCCCTCTACGAACGGAATGCCTGCGCTACCTCATCATTGGAAGCAAAACCGGCAACTACTATCAATCCGCTGGACAGGTGTCCACCGAGATTTCCCGTGCCATTCTCGCCGCCGTCAACGAACCTGCTACTTTCAAGACTCTCATGGAGGACCTGACCGATGTCTCAGTGAAAGCTCGCGCACCAAGGCAAGAGATGACCATGATGGCACTTGCTGCCTGCATTGTGTTTGCTCCTGACCAGGAATGCAAAGCCCTCGCTCTGGCATCAATCTCCCAGATTTGCCGCATCCCTACTCATCTCTTCATGCTCCTCGAGAATGTCCGTGGACTGTCGCAAGACAAGCCCGACAAGCCCGGCAAAGGAATGGGAAAAGGAATGCGCAAGGCTCTCGCTCAATTCTACACATCCCGTGGTGGCGAAGAGCTGGCTGTCCTACTCACCAAATACAAGAATCGTGAAGGCTGGACACACAAAGACATCTTTCGTCTCATCCACATCAACCCCAGCGAAATGAAAGACGATGGAGCCCGCCTTGTGTTGGAATTCTTCATGGCGGAGGACAAGCCCGAGCGCAAGACAAAGACTGGCGTGGTCATCCCATCGACTACTGCCCGAGCCGATTTTCTCAAGCGTCTGGCCAAAATCCCTACTCCTGAGCGCGTTGAAGGTGATGTTGAGCAACCTGCGACACTTGGTGAAAGCAAAGGGCTTTTGAGCTCTGTGTCCAGCGCAATTGGGTCATTTTTCGGCGGTGGAGCTGCAGCTGTGCCCGCTCCCGTTGTCAAAGGGCCAACGCGCTCAATCCAGGTGTTGTTTGAAGTCGTCCATCCCGAGAGCCCCATGACTGGAACATTCAAGCTGATGGTTGCCGACACCGAGCCACTTCACAACATCCGTCAAACCCTCAATGACATTGGAATCGGCACAACTTTCGTCTTTCGCTACAATGGCAGTCTCATCTCGTCAACCAAGTCTTTGCGCGACATCTCCTACGACCCAGTCAAGAAGATTTACTTGGGTGCGGGTGTTGAGCCATTTGAGCCGGTCAAGCCAGTCGAGCCAGCTACACCGGTTGCAGTTGCTGAAACCGCGCAAGAGCCAAAGAAGAAACAACCGCGCGAAGACCCGCTCACCGGTGCAGCTCGTTTCCTGAAAGCACTCATTGCCATCTCGGAGACTGCCAAGGACACATGCAAGGCTCTCACCATTCTCAAGAAAAACCCGCGTCTTCAGCGTGAGCACATTCCCACAGAGCACATGTCTTCTTCCGCAATCTGGGATGTTTTGCTTGACGGTATGGGACTGGAAGCCCTCATTCGAAACCTTGGCAAACTGTCACAAATCGGCTTGGCTGCGCAGAAGCGTGTCAAAATCTGCGAAATGCTGACCAATGCTGAGAATGTTCGTCGCTCCCGTGTCCATCCCCTCAAGATTTTCATTGGGTCCAAAACCTACGGCGCGGGAAAAGGAGAGCTTGGCAAAATGACATGGACTGTGGTGCCTGAGATTGCCAACACACTCACGCAAACCTTCAAACTTGCATTCGGCAATGTGTCAAAGTCGGGCAAACGCATGATGATTGCGCTGGATGTGTCTGGCAGCATGGATTGTGCTTGTGCTGGAGCCAGCAACATCACCTGCCGTGAAGGTGAAACTGCGCTCGCACTTGTGCAAGTTGCGATTGAAGGCACTGCAAATGTCTATGTGCGCGGATTTACCAACACTTTCTTCAACTTTGACGGAAAAATTCGCCCCGAGATGACAATCCAAGATGCAATTCGCGCTACATCTGCTCCATTTGGTGCGACGGACTGTGCTCTTCCCATGGTCACGGCTCTCAAAGAACGCACACCCGTGGATGTGTTTGTGGTCTACACAGACAGTGAGACCTACGCCCCGACCATTCACCCCCAAGTGGCTCTTGAGCAATACCGCAAGGAAATGGGAATCGATGCAAAGCTGATTGTGGTTGGCATGGTGAGCAACAATCTCAGCATCGCCGACCCATCTGACCGAAACATCCTCAACCTTGCTGGATTCGACACCTCAACCCCCGAGCTCATCAGCATGTTTTCCAGGGGCGAGATTTGAAGCAGCCCCGCAAAAAAAAACACAAACCGCGCTTAACCTTAAACCCAATTCTATAAACTCAAAAACCTAAAAAGAAAAAACCAAAAAACAAAATAAAAAATCTGTGCTATATGTTAACTAACACTTTTTTTTATTTGAATATTTACACATGGAAATATCTCCAAAATACTATGTATAATATTATCTATTATTATATTATTTAAATATTATTAATAATTAAAAAAATCTGATTATCTCATAGTGAAATTCATTCACTAAAGTAATACCAATTAGAACAAACAAATGTCACAAATAACTACAGTGCATTACAGTAAGCGTGAGGATTTGAAATTCGTTTTAGAGGGGATACAACAATTCGGTCTACCTACATCATATCACGGGGTGAATAAAGCGTTTGTTTATGGTGGTTATGTAAGAGATACACTTCTAGGTCAACCATTTACGGATATGGATATTTATGCTCCATGCATTGATGTCGCTGCAAAATTTATACAATGGCTTGAGCAATCGCATAGAATAATTTCATTGGAAACAAGGACACACACTGATACAGACCTTCCTGACATTGATTACCAATCTTTTTCAATGGTGATTCAAACACCCAGGACTCCTGAGTTGAAAATTGATATAAGCTACTCCGCAGCATTAGCTCTACACGAAAATAGCCTGAGATGCTGCGATTTTACTTGCGATAACTTGATGATGGACATCAATGGCAGCATATTTACAAGAATCAACGCTTATCAAATTGGAAAAAATAAAGAATATAGCGAAGCTGAATGGACGGCGAAATGTATTCGTGATTGTATGGAGAGAAAGCTTGTTTGGATGATCCCAGACCGTTTTTCAAAAAGTGTGTTAGCAAATGCCAAAAACTCATTTATGGGGAAAATGAATATGCGATTAGACAAAATGCTTAGCAAAGGTTTTGTCCTAACAGGAGAGCATCTTACTAGCTTTCGCCTTTTGAAATTAACACCAGTATCTTCATTGTCAGCTGAATGCGATGCAACTATTTGTCCTATTTGTCAAGAAAACTATTCGGATACTAGTGATAAATCAACAGCTGTTTCAAAATGTTCTCACCACTTTCACACAGTATGTATTCAAAAATGGATCAGCAAAAAAAGAGAAGAAGGTCAATCCGAACCAAAGTGCCCTTGCTGTCGGAAGGAAATTGAGCTTTACTATTGAGTATGTATGTTTTAATCAATACTAAAGCTCTATTTTATTTTTGTATCTAATTAGTAATACTTATTAAAATTATGGAAATTAATAAATAAAAAAATAAAATTTATAAATATGAATTTAAATTTTATTTTATATTTGTACAATCTTTTAAGGTAGCTAGAAAAATAAAATACCATTGTTAACGCAATTTTGTTGCCCTAGATTTTTTTCGTTGCACCCGTTTGGCAGATTTACGTAAGGAAGATTTGCGACGGAAGCCTCCCTTGTCAGCCTTTTCAGCAGCCCTAGCAGCCTTAAACTCAGCCTTCTTTTTTTCATTCATACTATAAAAGTCATCATATTTTATTGATTTACTAGCTAAACGACCCCGAAAATCTTTTAATTGTTGCAATTTTGGAAATGTAGTAATAACAATGTATCCCTCTCCGTCAACTCCATTTAAACCAACAGTTTTGCCTAATTCGCCATCATCAAGAAGCAAATGTCTGAGTTCATCCACCTCATTTGGTGAAAGCAATTTTACATTACCTTCATACGGGAGGAGCCCAATTTGTGATATTAAGTGGGGATATTCACCATTATTAGGATTTAGTCGAACAACATAAGCGTCATAAGCCTTAGGACCAGGTTTTTCCATAGTTTTTTTATATAATATAAATATATTATATTTTGTATTATATTGTAATTTTATTAGTTATTTAAATATTTTTAGGCACTAGTTTATATACAATACTTTATTTGATTTTAAATGCTATTAGCAATGAACAAACAGCACATCAATTATAATAAATTTTGTATAATATAATATTTGCGCTATTGAGTATATTTCGATGATAAATAATATTTTAGACATAAATCCATTATTTCATTACTGTTTACAGGTATTCCTGATTTCATACCATATATAGGTGCTAAACCATCACTACTTTTAATATTATCTTGATTTTTTATAAAATTATTAATATGCTCATATAATTCGTTTATAATTTTTTCATTATGCATAAGTGTTATACATAGGTGAATTGCTGGTGGATTCTGAAGTGAATTTAATAAAAACCCATTTTCAACTAAATAGTCATATAGAATATAAGTGTTTTTACCAATTGAAAAAGAAACTATGTTTAAATCTAATGGAAACATTTCACATATATTTTTAAATTTATTATATGTATAATTAGCTAAATTTAAAATATAATCTGATGATTTTTTATACTCGTCAAAACCTCTACATAAAATAGCAACCCATGCTTGAGCAACAAGTCCACCACTGCGCGAACCTAAAAATGATGGTGATATATATAGACCGCCATCCCAATTATTAGATGCGAAATATTGATGTTCCAAAAGATTTTGGTCTCGATAAATAATGGATGATACACCTTTGTGTGAATATCCATATTTATGCAAACATACTGAAATACTTGTTACTCCTTCTATTTTAAAAGAATAATACTCACTATAATCTTGAAACATCCATATAAACCCGCCAAGACATGCATCTACATGGACCGGTATATTTTTCAATTTTAACACAGGCGCAATTTCACTTATATCATCCATAATGCCAAATGCATATGAAGGAGCGGATAATATTACAACAATTGTGCTACTATTAATATAATCTAAAATAATATCACTATCTGCACGGTGGTCGTTGTTTGTTGGAACTTTGATAACTTTAATACCTAAATAATGTCCAATTTTATCTATACTGCAATGAACTGTATCTAAAACAACCAAGTTTGGATTATTTACATTTTTAATATCTCGATATGTTTTAACTGCTAAAAATAAACTCTCTGTGCCGCCGTTTGTTATTGTTCCGCATGGATTTTCATTATGAAGTAGATGACCAATCATTGTTATAATATTTCTTTCCATAAAAACAACAGAATTAAATACATCGCCATGCATTGGATTAGTATATGCAAATCGGTTATATACAGTTGACATTATATCCTTATAATCATTATGGTCATTATCATATATTGCACCACTAATTAATTTATATTTAGTGTCATGTGTTTCTAAAATATCTAAATATTGGTGTATTGTATCAGGCGATAATCCATTATTTGGAATTCTATGAACATCAATATTAATAGATTTGGTTATATTATTAATTATTTCTGTTTTTTCTTGTGTTGACTTATCAGTAATATCTTTTAAACTTTTTAAAACGCGTTTATTAATAAAAGGTATATATATCCATAATTTATTTCGATAATATCTATAAAATCGGTATATAACATATAATGAAGAAATACCTATTATTATATTTTTTGATTTATTATTAATAGGATAAAAAGTGTTTTTTTTTATTATATTAAATTGATTTAATAGAATCTCTATATATTTTAAACTCATTTAAATACATTTATATAATAAATTATGTATATTTATTTTTATAACCTTATTTTTTAGCATATACTTTTTTTAGACTATAAATTTATTTAGTCAGTATCAAAACATTATAAGTTGAAATAAATCTAAAAATAAATATCTTAAAATATATTAAAAAATTGAATAGTATTTTTAATATATTTATTAAAAATATCTAGTGTAAATAATTATAAAATGTCTGAATTATGCTCTATTTGTCGCGAAAATATGAATGAAGTAAAGCAAAATTATATGTTAAGGTGCAATCACCGCTTTCATACGGAATGTATAATAGATAGTTTAAGAGTAAATAATGAATGTCCAATATGTCGCGATACTGATGGAAATAATTCATTTATTTCAAATAATTATAATAATTATCATACATATAGTCTTAATGATACTTCAAATACGAGTGTAAATAAAAAAAAAATAGCTAAGATAATAAAAGAGGATATTGATAATATTATTAAACTTAACAATGATATCATAGAAAGCAATGATGATATTAAAAAATTACGAAATGATGCAAAAAATCAACTAAAAATATTTAAAAATAACAGTAATATTATTTATAAAAAAATTAAGTCATTCCAGAATAGTTTAGATAAAAAATATAAAGAGGATATACAACAATACATCATATCAATTTCATTATCGGAACAATTTCAATATGTCATAAATTCTAAAAATACATATAAAGAAAAAATGAGCTGTTTATATAAAAAATTAAATATTCAAATTCTTGATATGGGAATACCTGTATCTGCATTAGATTCCTTAAAATTTGATATAAATGGCAAAAAGCAATTTGAGAAATGTAATAATATATATAATGATGATTATTATAATGAAATATATGATATAATAAATAAAACTATTAAAAACGTAAATAATAATAATATTTTAATAATTTAGAATTTAAATATTATATTGCATATAATATATAATAAAATGATTAGTAAGATACTTTCTTTTTTCAAAAAAGGTGGCGCTTTACTTGTGCCAAATAATAAATTTGCTACAACAGATGATGATGCAACAGGTGTTGATAGAGAAATTCGCGAAAAATGCAAGGTTGATGGTCAATCTCTTTTAGACAATTTTTTAGCAACAAGAGGTCAAGAAATCAACCAAATCAATGATCTTTTTGATAGTGAAGGGGTTTTAAAACCGGCAAATAGACATATGTTATCTGCAACTACTTTTAATGATTTATATAAATGGACAATGATGCCTGTAATTAGATCACTTGAAAATACAAAAGGACAAATTACTGTAACATTTGGAATTGATTTAAGAGATGCTGGTATGAGGCAAGCATTAAGAGATAGTAATCCCACTGGACCAGCGTCAGGATTAATTCTTGAAATTCACAATGCCTTGAAAAGTTTAGAAACACGCCAATTTAATAGAGGTATATTTGATATGGTATTAGCTGGTCCTAGAGCTGCAATATTAACAGAAGC
>Ga0114970_10003002_pt1 | contig 12539 bp, 5 predicted proteins | sample M_140205_XF_Meta_FD_87030 | JGI IMG/M metagenome (GOLD analysis project Ga0114970, IMG submission 87030) | Freshwater microbial communities from Lake Montjoie, Canada to study carbon cycling - M_140205_XF_MetaG | ecosystem: Environmental > Aquatic > Freshwater > Lake | place: Lake Montjoie... | reverse complement strand
TACCGTCCGCTTGCCTATACCATGACCCGCCGCTTTTTCAACTGGTTCCGCACCCATGTCGCCTTTTAAGCAACTGCTTGTCACCGTTATACTAGCCATCGGCACCGCACCGATTTTTGGGGCGGACAATCCTAGTGCATCCCCCTCGTCCACACCCACAGACCGATTGGTAGTCGAGGCATTGGTCACGCCAGTGAGTGAAGTCGATTTGGCGGCACCCAGTGAGGGGTTGGTCATGGAAATTAAAGTTCCAGAGGGCTCTTACGTGAAAAAAGGTGAGGTCATTGCCCAACTTTCCGACGAGGAGGAGAAAATCCTCCTGCGCAACTCCGAGTTGCAGGCGAAGAAATTCCAAGAGGATCTGGTCTCCATGGAGCGCCTCTACAAAGAAAAAGCCGCCAGCCGCGACGACTACAACAAAGCCAACTTGGCCGCCCAGCAGGCTGCCGCGGAGCGCGATCTGCAGGCTATACGGCTGAGCAAGCGAGGCATCACCGCTCCTTGCGATGCTTACATATTGCGCATCCTCAAGGAGCCCGGCGAGTCGGTCCAGCGGATGGAGAAGTTCGCCGAGCTTGTCTCGACGGATCGCCTCCATGCTACGGCTTATGTGGATGCACGCTACCTCGGAAAAATAAAAGTCGGCAGCGATGTGCTGATCCGTCTGCCCCACGGCACGGAACCGGTGAATGGCAAAGTGGAGGTGAGCGATCCTGTCCTCGATCCGGGCGGTGCTGCTTTTCGGGTGAGGGTCATGGTGGAAAAACCCGGCACTGAACTGCAACCGGGCACCCGAGTGCAAATCGAATTACTTCCGACCCCACTGCCCGGCACGGCATGACCGGCACGTTGGCCACCGTGGCCGGCGAAGAAAAGCGACCGGCCTTCAGTTTTCGACCCGAGAGCGGCCTCCCGGCCTTGCGCCGCGACCTGCAGATTTCACAGATCTCTTTCCAGCGACGGCTCAATTGGGTGGTCAAGGATCCTGCTTCCTTACGTTACTTCCGCTGGGGAGAGTGGGATTACCGCGTGGCGAAGTTGCTGAATGGAAAGCGGCGGCTAGAAGAAATCACCGCCGAGGTGTCCCGTTCTCTCGGCGGTGCGGAGGTACAAGCGGAAGATATCCAGCGGACGATCAATCAGTTCTTGTCGGCAGGTCTCCTCCACAACAGCGGGACAATCGCCAAACGTCTGCACGACATGCAGCTCCAGAACAAGAGGCAGAGGGAACGTAAAACCCGCCTCTTGGGGCTCGCCTCGAAACTGATTTCCTTCAAAATTACACTTTTCGACCCGGATATCCTACTTCTGCAGATGTCGAAGAAGCTACGTTTTCTCTGGTCTCCGGGAGCCATAGGGGTGCTCGCTGCGATGCTCGCCGGCAGCGGCTGGCTCATGCTGGCAAACAGCGCTTCGCTCTCCGAGCGCATGCCCGACCTGCTCGGGTGGGAGAATCTCACGATCCTCTGGGTGGTCATGATCTTGGTCAAGGTTGTGCATGAGTTCGGACACGGACTGGCCTGCAAGCATTTCGGAGGCGAAGTGCATGAGATGGGCGCCATGTTCATCCTTTTCTCCCCCTTCCTTTTTTGTAATGCGAGCGACAGCTGGATGTTTCGGGAAAAGCGGAAGCGGTTGGTCGTAAACTTTGGAGGTATCTACTTCGAACTTTTCCTCGCCGCAACTGCGGCGGCGCTCTGGGTGGTGACGCAGCCGGGAATTTTCAACCAGATCTGCTTCAATGTCATGATAGTCTGCAGTGTCATGACCGTCTTCTTCAACGCGAATCCACTCATGAAGTTTGACGGGTATTACGCTTTGTCCGATTGGCTGGAAATGCCCAATTTGAAGGAGCGGGGTGATCGCACCCTGATCTCGCGCACGGCAGGGATGCTGACTGCGGGAAAAGGAGTTGTTAAGGATCCTCTGGTTGAGAACATGAAGGGTGTTGTTATTTTTTATGCCGTGGCCAGCTATCTATGGACGTTCACCGTGGCTTACCGGATGCTGCTCGCCATTGGAAAGATGCTCGAACCCTACGGACTGGATCGTCTGGCTCAAGCGACCTCCTCTCTGGTTTTATTGACTGGAGTTGTCGCTCCACCAATCATGCTTGGCTTGCACGTGCGCAGAGTTCTAGCCGCCGAGAAAGGCTCCGGCCTACGGCATACCGTCGTCAAACGGTCCCTTATGGTGACCGGCCTCCTGGCAATCATTCTGGCCCTTCCGCTGCCGACCAATGTACAGAGCACCTGCGTTATCGGGGCGACCAACCGCGTGAGAATCACCGCAGCGACGGCAGGATACATCCGTCAGGTTGCTTGTGCCGACGGGCAAAGTGTCGAGGGCAACGCTTTCTTGGCGCAGTTGGAAAATCCTGAGCTGCGGAGCCAAGTCCAAGATTACGAGTTTCGTCTTGCCAGCCAGCAGGCAGCCTTGGCAGCAGCCGAGTCCGATCCAGAATATCAAGACCAATTGGTCGGGTTGCAGATGCAAGTCGCTCAGCTCAAGACGGCCTTGGAGCAAGCCAAGAACAATCAGGACAACCTGACGCTTCGGAGCCCTGTACCCGGCATTATCCTCGGCCAAAACCTCCAGGAGAAAAAAGGAATGCTCCTACGAAAAGGTGCTCTCTTCTGCGAGGTGCTCCCGGCCGGTCCGATGGAGGCGGCCGTCGTGCTCCAGGAAAATGAGGCTGGCGTGGTCGAGCAGGGACAAAAGGTGAAGTTCCGTCTGAATTCTTTGCCCGCGGTGACATTCGAAGGCAAAGTCGTGGAAGTTACCGAGCAGCCCGTCAGCCGTCTTCCCCACCAATCGCTCGGAGAGTATGCCGGCGGAACCGTGCCCGGTGTCATGTCGCCGGTAGCACCGCACCCAGGCAGTCCGCCTGTGCCAGAGTCATTGCCGCTGGGGCAGGTTTTTCAGGTGCGATTAGCCATCGACAATGAAGACGGTCTACTGAGGCCGGGCATGAGCGGGCGCATCAAGATCTACTGCGGCCGCCGACCTCTCGGCTCCACGCTCTGGCAGAATTTCCTGTCCATGCTGCGGACAGACTTCCGGTTGTAGGCGTTTTGTCGATTCGCGCGTTCAGAACAGAACGCGGGACACACTCAAAGGCGTATCTCCACCGGCAAAGATTCCTCGCCGGACCTCCAGAAACCCGCGCCCAGCACAGGCACGCCGGCCCCCAGATCGGCGCCCGTCGGCGAGACAAGAATGCCTTGTAATCCGGCGGCTCTGCCGTCGACACCGGCGGGAACACGACCGGAAAAAGTGCCGTTGGAAGAATTGACCCGGAAACGGAATTCCTTCGGCATGGCGTCCTGCCAGACCGGCAGGTTGCTGGCGTCCCAAGTGCCGCTCAACTGCACGACCTCACCGTCGGGATCGATCGATAAAACGAAAGTCGTTCCATCACCATTCCCACCCAGCATGCTCTTGCCTTTCACCCACATCCACCACTGCCCTTGGACATCCAGCTCTTCGAGCAAACCTTCGGCGTAAGCCTTCGCTTTGTCGTTAGCCGGGCGGGCCCAGTCGAAAGGTATTTCGGAGTAGACCGCGGAGGAATCATCCGAAACAACGATCTCGCCCATGACCAAGCCGCGCACAGTTGAAAGAAGCAGGCAGAACGGAGCCCTCCGATCGCCCACTTCGTCGGTGATCACCCGCGACACACCGGTCACGGGAGTTCCGTCGGGCAGACGCCCGGAGATCTTGAATACGCCATCCGCACCCGTGGTGGCGGTGAAATATCCGTGGCCGAAAGCATAGGCAGACATGCCCTGACTCGCCATGACGGCATTGATGCGACGGTTGGCCTGCGGAAAAACTGTGTCCTTTCCATCAAATGAGCCGGGCAGGCAAACAAAGCCGATCTCCGCGGCTCCGATGAAGACGGTGCCAGTCACGCGATGACCGAAATTGTCGTGACCGAGAAGCATATCGATCCTCGAGGCCGCACCCGAGATGCCTTGCGGCAAGGAAACAGTGGCGTTGCCCGACACGTCAAACTCGCCACGGATGCCGACTCTCTTGCCGGCAATAAAACACGAGCCGGTAAAAGATCCATTGGGAGTCAACTGCAAAGCAATTTGCCCGGCATGGCGGATAAACTCTGCGGGATCATCCATCTCGAGGGAAAAGTTACCCAGGTAAGCGCCCCGTGCCGAACCGAAGTCGGGCCCTGCGGGCACGACCAGCACCTCGCGCTCCGCGGTAGCGGCCGCGTTGCCAGCCGCGTCGCTCGCGTTGTAGATCAAAATGTAGGATCCAATTTCTGAGGTATCCACCGTTCCGGAGCCGAAGATCGTTCGCTCGGGATCCACGTTGTCGGTGACTTTAGCTCCAGGATCTTCGAACACACCACCCTCCAACACTTCCATCGGATTTTCGCCCAGTAAAGCAATCGCGGGTGCCGCAAAATCCTGAGTAGGTGTAGGCGTGGGCGACGATCCAAGTGTGGGCGCGGGTGTGGGACTCGGAGTTGGGGTCGGTGAGGGCGTGGGTTCAGGCGCGGGCGACGGTCCAGGTGTGGGCGCGGGCGTGGGGCTCGGAGTCGGGTTAGGAACCGGCGTGGGACTCGGAGTTGGGGTCGGTGAGGACGTGGGTTCAGGCGTGGGCGACGGTCCAGGTGTGGGCGCGGGTTCAGGTGCAGGAGTAGGTGTGGAATCGGGTGTGGCGGGCAGAAACGACTGTGAATCTCTAGGATTTGTTCCTTCCAGAATCTCCTGGTAGTTGCTCACGCCATCGTTGTCCTCGTCTTCGGAAACAAACTTGAGTTCGACAATACCGACGGATGGTCCTTCCGATGGAACGTCATTCCAACGACCCGTCCATCGTCCGCCCTCTTCGGGATTGTTCAACATGATCACCGCAACGGTCTCGTTGCCTCCCCAGTTATTTGGTTCGGACCAATTGATACCATCCCAGTTGTTCCATCTTGTGTACGTTGAGCTACTGCCATCGATCCAGTGCCACTCTCCCAAAGAACCTTCTCTAGTATACCCGGTAAAAGCGGATAGAGGTTTTTGACCAAACGCAGCGACGAGAAAATCGTTTTCTTCTTGGTCGTTGATTGTGGTCAAGTTGCCACCCAGCGCAATACCTTGAGCTTGTGCTTCCGCCCATGATTGACCTGTGACGATCACATAGACAGTGCTTCCCAAGGCTGCTGCTACGGGCGTGACCGGTGTTGGGGTTGGGTTGGGCGTAGGTGTAGGTGTGGGATCAGGTGTAGGAGAGGGCGTGGGGCTCGGGGTTGGTGTCGGGGTAGGGAAAGCTGGGGTCAGCATGACGGCGACATTATCCAGATGATTTCCAAAGCCGCCGAGATCAGGGCTGCCGGCCGACCGGAACTCGAGTTTGCTAGCCGAACTCGAGGCAACAAAGCGGCCCGTGTAGTCGAACCACTTGTAGATTTCCGAAATGGGTCCGGTGGAGAAGACGAGCACGTCGTCGACGTAAACGTCGATCTGGCTAAATTTAGTCGTGGCCGGGCTGCGGTGCGCGGCGGAAAAACTGAGCTTGTAGGCAAGTCCGGGCGAAGTGGGAATAATCTGCCAAAGCGTGGTAGGACCATTGACCTCTAGTTCTACGTGGCTGACCCCATCGCGCGCCGCAAATCCCAGATAGCCTCCCGTCCATCGCTCGTAGGTGCCATTGCTGCTCGTCCAACCTTCGACAGGAGCGTTCGGCCAGACAACACCGTTGCCGAGTGCCGGCAGTTCGAAACTTCCGTTGACAACAATGTTGCCCGCTGAGGGTAGATTCCTCGCCAAGCGCAGCCCTATGTGGGGATTCCGCACGGTCGCGGTGAACGGTGACATGGTGCGGAATTGCGTCTCGCATGCCTCGGTGACGGTGAAGTTGCTTGAGCCGTAGTAAACGCGGTAACCGGGAGACCTGAGGTCCCAGCACCACTCGGCCACGTTGCCTCCCATGTCGTAGAGACCGAGTTCATTGGGGAGCTTGAGCCCGACCGGCCAGGATCCGCGGCCGCCGTGGTAGTCGTTGATCGATCCGAACGCGTTGCCGATATACCAAGCTACTTCGTCGAGGTTGTTGCTTCCGGGATAGACGAAACCTTGGCTATGCAATCCTCCCCATGCCGCCCATTCGGATTCCGCTTCGGTCGGCAGGCGATAACCGTCAGCCGAAGCATCCCACTGCGGCTCGGCCTGACCGGATCGGTAAACCGATCCATCGGGTAACCGATACGAGGGGGTCAAGCCCTCGAGTTCGCTCTTCGCGTTGCACCACTTCACCGCATCATACCAGCTCACTTCACGCACCGGATGATTGTCCGCGCTTCCATTACCGATGAAACCGAGGTCGTAGCCCAAGGCCAATGCCCGCGCAGAAACATCCCTCCATTGGCCCCACGTCACTTCGTAGGCGCCGATACGGAAGTCGTTCACCTCCGTGCCCGACATCCCAGACGAGGTGGGGAGTAGGCCTCCTGCCACAGCGGGCATCACCGTTGCCGACACGCGATGGAATTCCAGATTGTCATAGCCGATCGTGCCGAAAGGCTCGCCCGAGTTTTGCTGTGTCAGGCGGATCGAATGGATGCCTGGCAGCGACAAACTCAAGGTCAGACCGGCACTCGAATCGAAATCGCTCACGGATCCCAGCAACTTGCCATCAAGGCCGAAGGCCTCCATCTTCGCCGAAGCTCCATCGACCGGTGCCATCTCGCCGCGGATCTTCACGAAATCCGTCACTGCCGACCGTGCGGGATCGGTTGGATCATGGAAAGTAATGGTGATCGGACCGCTGTAGGCCATCTTGCCATCCGCCACGGTGCCTCCCAGAATGTTGGGAGGGCTTTGTGTTGGCATTGGCGAACTGGTGCCAACACCCTCATGGATGCAGACTGCGGCGTATCCAGCCTCGGAGAGGAAACTCACTCCGTGACTGGACAAAAACTGATCGGTCAGCCGGCTACTTTCGGGAACCGAGGATCCGGGCAGGTTCCGCATCCCTTGGATGGAATCAAAGTCGATCGTCAGCACTTCCTGCGCGTGGCAAACGGAGGCAAAGAGTAGAGGTGTGCTCAGGCAGCAAGCGAATGCTAGGAGTCTCAGCCTTCTAGAAATAAAAGTGCGATACGCAAACATGAGAAATGGATAAGGAGGCTTAGCCGTTGTAAAGAGCATGATAGGTCAGGCTACTTCACGAGGACGTTACAAACCTTCGAATTCAGTGCCCCAATCGAAGCCACCAACTCTGTTGCTTGGCCTTTGGCATCGTAATTCGGTGTCCAGACTATCGAGAATTTTGTCGTTTTAGACAGAGATGAAGCTTTCTTCTTTCCAGGAACCCAAAGCGGAACCCTACCTGTCTCGATCACATTCTGGTTGGACGATTCAAAGACCACTTCTACTTCCTGTCCCTGCGTCGAACTGTTGCGTATCAGCAAGGCAAGCTTTGATTTTTTGCCGGCCCGGACGCCGAGCTTGCTGGGAATACTGATCGCCGTGATCGTCGGCTCATCAACGTTTAGGTAAAAAGATTCCGTGTCCGTTCCTGCAACGTTGGAAGCCCAAATCGTCACGTAGTATGATCCGAATTGCGTTGGTGTACCGCTGATCAGGCCGGTGGAAGAATTCACCGATAAACCCGCAGGCAGGTCCGATGCACCGAAGACTGTTGGGGAATTGTTTGCCGTGATTTGATAACTCAGAGGGACACCCGCCTCCGTTCCGAGCGCGGCAAGAGAGCTGGTGATGACCGGTGTCACGGGTGGCGACGGAAGCGCGGCTGAAATAGCCAGGCTGAGCTGGCTTGTGCCGGAGCCGCCGCTGTTTGATGCCGTGAGGGTCACGCTGAAAGTGCCGACTTGCGTTGGTGTGCCGCTGATCAGGCCGGTGGAAGAATTCACCGACAACCCCGAAGGCAGGCCGGAGGCGCCGAAGCTGGTGGGAGGCGAGGTTGCCGTGATCTGGTAGCTGAAAGCACTACCCGCCTGACCGCTGGCGCTGGTGGCGCTCGTGATGGTCGGAACCGGCGCAAGACCTGAACCGCTGCAGGCGATGGAGGCTGTACCCCCGGTGGCATCGCTATTGACGGTAATGTTTCCACCGTAATTCTGCCCGGCCCCCGGGGAGAAGAAAACAGTCACCTGCTGTGTGGCGTTGGGCGCGATTGTTCCGGATGTCCAATTCGCAGAGAAGCCCGAAGGCAGAGAAATAGCAGAAACGGTCAAGGCGCTGTTGCCGGTGTTGGCGATGGTCATGGTTCGCTGGGCGCTCGTGCCGACATTGACTGCGCCGAAGGCCAAATCCCCGCTCAGCGAGATTTGGCGGACTGGAACTTCTTGGATCCTCGACAAGCGCAAGGTGGCATCACGAGCCGACGCGGCATAGGAGGCCGAGCCCACCGAGGCAAGGTAACCCTGCGGGTTGATGCTGTAGCCGTAAGTGCTTCCGACATCATGCTGGAAATTCCACGACTGCAGAAAATCTCCATCCTTGTTGTAGATTCCAACCCAGTAGGGGTTGCTGCTATTGTGTTGGACGAGGGCAAGGTAGTCGCCGATAAAGAAACTGCTGACGTAGTAGTAAGAGCTAAAGTTTGGCAACTGCTTTTGCCACAGTTGGGTTCCGCTCCGCGAGATTTTGGTTAGGGCCAGTTTGTTATCTGCGATGAAATTGAGCACATAAGCGTTGCCCTCGGGGTCGCTCACGACGGAAAAAACACTCCCGGCGCTGGTGTTCGGGAGTTTTACAACGGGGTGCACTTCCGATCCGGACGCGTCGATGCGAACAAACGAAGGAAGGTTGAAAGCAATGTTATTGTTATAGGAAGTGATGCCACCAATGAGAAGATCGCCGAGGGGCGTAATATCGCAGACGGCGTAATCTCCCCAGAGGTTGGAGTTGTTTAGTGAGCTGTAAGTAGGATAAGAATTAAAAGTTTGAGTGGCCTCGAACTGCACCTGTCGCTGCCATAGCAAAAGACCATTGCTGTCGTAGCACTCCACAGTGGTGAGGGAATCACCATAGTTCGCATCCGAAATCAGGTAAAATCTTCCAGTCCCCTTGGCCACAAGCGTTCCGGCAAGAGGTTTGGTCCAGAGACGCTCGCCGGTGGCCTTGGACAATTTGACGATATAGACGGCGTAACCGTAATTGCTGTCGGTATAACGTGCGAGAAGCGAGTTGGAATCCAACTCCACAATCTGATAGGGATAAAAATTTTTGGCTGCATCTTTCAGAAAAACTTCCCACAACTTGGTCCCTGCGGCCGAATATTTCTGGATGATGAGTTTGTCCTTCGTACTGGAAAAGTCGTTTTCGAGCGGACCATCGGATTTGCCGATAGCATAGGCCGCTCCGTCCCGGTCCCGAAAGACATCGTAGAAGTATTCATCACCGTAGTTATCGAGACTTGAGAAAGTTAAGAGCGTGCTTGGCCCGGGCTGGAGCTGGGCAATGGCATCTGGCAATGAAGTCATCAAGGCGACAAGGAGTATTAAAAGGGGGACGAGTTTTTTCATATCGGTAGGCAAGTATGGAAGTGACTCTCATGAGAGAGAAAAACAGGCTAAATATCAAGTCTTCAAACAACCCGAATCCCATCACAGGATGGCGGTTTCTGAAGGCGTGGAGGTGATGAAAAAAGGAAACAGGACTCTCGCCACCAGAAATCGTGACAGGTGATTAAGTTTAGAAAAGAGCGTTGGAGTTTATGATTGAGAGCCGGAGGACGGCGGAGACAGGTCGCCGCGGCGACCAATTGAGAGGTTGAAAGCCAACGACTTGGCGAGCCATGCTCACTCACCCCAAGAGTGAGGCAAGCCGATGACGTAAATCGCTCATGCTCAGTCCCTCTACACTCATCACTCAACTTTCAACTACGCTTTTAGACTAAGGCGCCTGCAATTCGAGAATGAAGGCGTTGTGCAGGAAGTGCAGGCCAGGGACAAGTATAGCCGTATCAGCTTCGTGATCTATACCTTGCATGATTTCCCCGAGTGACTTCTTGCCGTCGCTGCGCCGGAGAATTTCAAGAAGGTAGCGGCTAAGGGTGAAATTTTGCGGCTCAAGGATGCCTTGAATTTCGACCTCCACCGCGGCCATGCCGTCCCATGGCGGTTCGAGGGGCTGCAATTTGGCCAGCGGCAGGTAGCGGCAAATCGGCCGCCAGTCGCGCAATCCGTCGGGATTGCGCCAAGGCGGCTCGCGGTGCGCGGTGCGAGCGAAGACCATCTCGATGGATGCGGGCTGCAGAAACCCGTCGAGCAAAGCGACGAGTTTGGGCGTGCTGAAGGCGGAGAGCAGGCTGGTCTGGCCCGAGATGAGAGCGGGCGGAAGCGCTTGGGCTGTGATTGTCGAAGCGCGCAAATGCAGACCGGCGGCGGAAGCGCGATCCAACCACGCGACAGCTGGCGCGGGCCCAGCGGCTTCCGTGCCTAATTCATCGGCCAAGTCGGAGGAGACTGGAAGAAAGCTACCGAGAGCGGCGAGGAGCCGGCGCACTTTGGCGGAATCTTCACTGGACTCCTGCGCATCAAGACCGAAGGATTCCATGGCGGAAGCGAGGCGCGCGGAAGGATGGCCCTGCGCTCGCACGGAAACATAGACCGAGCCATGCGGCGCGCACGCCGCGGCGAGGTTGGCGAAAGCCGCATCGGCGTCGCGCACACGGTGCAACACATCATGGGCCAGCACGGCATCGAAATTTCCACCGACCAATTCTCCGAGCGCGGGTTGGTCTATCTCGGCATTTTCGATGCGCAGATTACGCAGGCGCCGTCGCGAGGCAGCAGTGCGGGCTGTCTTCACCAACTCCGCGGAGGGCTGCACTGCAACCACCTCAGCCTCTTTAAAACTGGCCGCAAGCAGGAAGGCTTCGGGCAGCGTGGCACAGAGAATGCGTTTCGGTACAATTGCCGGAGGCCCGGTGCGACCTCCGTTGTGGATCCACGCGAAGGGCGGCGGCCGCCACACGCCGCGTGGCGTGGCGCGGCGCTTGGCCGGAACCTCTTTAGCGTCCCCTGTCTTTGTGGGGGGTGATTTTCGAGGCATGGGAAACCTGCTGCCCCTAGCCTAGGATTAGTTGTGGGAACCGTTGCCGGCGGAGGCAACAAGAATACCCAACTGGCGGAGGTTGTTGACCGATCCGTCGTAGAGTTTCTCGATGATGAATCGGGCGCGCTCCGGATCCTCAACAAGTTGGTTGTTCTCGTTGAGCTGGAACTCTTTGTTATTCACTGCCTCGATCATTGCGTCGATGAGAGCAGTGCGGTCGCGCGTTCCATCGCAGAGAGAAATAAATTTCCCGACGAACGGGTCGGTGTTGAGCATATCCAAACGGTGCGAACTGACACGCAGTCCTTTCGAGGCTTGCCAGCGAGCAAGCGGCAGTACTTCCGGCTTGTCGCTTTCGACGCCCGCAGGCACGCCGACTGATCCAACGGTGAGATCGACCATGCGGCGGAAGTAACCCTGAAGCAGGATACGCCCGAGATCGTTGCGCACGGCTTCGGGGTCTTTGCCCTCGAGCTTGCCGGAGAGAGCTTGCATGGTTTCGTCGATCACTTCGTTGCAGGAGCAGGAAGATCGTCCGGAGGCAGCGATGCGGGAGAAGAGTTCCGCGGTGAAGGGCTCGTTGACCGTCAGTTCGGTACCATTGGCAGCGACGAAGAGGGCGGGTTCGCTCTCGCTCAAAAGCCGTTTCACGCCGACCAGACTGATCACATTCAGGCCGTCGATGGTCTTCGGATCGACATTGCGGCTGAGCGGCGCGGAGGCATGGCAGAGAAGCGTGCTGCGGAACTGCCTGTTGCGCACGAAGTCCATGTATTGCTCGGTGGCCAGCAGGTTAAGGTTGAGCGATTTGAGCGTCTGGGCCGCTTGGGCGGGAAGATTGTCCACGACCATGGTCGCCGGCTCCGCGTCTCCGAGATAAGCCAATTTGTGCCGCGCAGCCTCCTTGAGGAAATCCATGAAGTAATAGGCTTCGTTGTTCTCCTCGAAGAATTCGTGCGCGATGTAGGAATCGTCCGTGGTGCGAAGCACCTCTAGTTCCTGGCGGAGGTATTTGCCGTAAGGCGTGTCCTCGGTGCAAGACTCGGCGAGGAATTTGATGAGAGCCTTGCCCTGCGCCACTTTTGCGGGCAACTCTTTGATCGTGGCCGTATGCATCTGCATCATGTCCCGCAGCGCACCGCGCATGCGCCATCCCGGCAGGCAATTGTAGCTGATGTAGGCCACGCCCTCGGGCTTGAGCAAATCGTGGCTGAGTCGCAAAATGTCATCCTTCACATTGGCCGGAACCCAAGAATAAATGCCATGCGTGATGATGTAATCGAACTTGCCGAGGTCCTTGCCGAGGTCACTGATGTTGCCTTGGATGAAGCGCACGTTCTTGAGTCCCGTGGCGGCGAGAGCCTCTTCGGCGAGTTGAATCTGGCGGTTGGAAAGATCGACTCCGACAAACTCGGCTTCAGGATAAAGCTGTGCCATGGCGAGTGTGTTGACGCCGCTACTGCAACCGAGTTCCAAAACGCGCGCGTTGCGCGGATCAGC
>Ga0114970_10003001_pt1 | contig 12542 bp, 10 predicted proteins | sample M_140205_XF_Meta_FD_87030 | JGI IMG/M metagenome (GOLD analysis project Ga0114970, IMG submission 87030) | Freshwater microbial communities from Lake Montjoie, Canada to study carbon cycling - M_140205_XF_MetaG | ecosystem: Environmental > Aquatic > Freshwater > Lake | place: Lake Montjoie... | reverse complement strand
TATTGGCGGCTGGAAGAGTACCTCGGATTTGGGGCGGACGCCCATTCGAATGCCGGCGGCCAGCGGTGGCAGAACCCGGAAAGCGCGCTCGCTTACGTCGAGACCGGCCCCCGGCGGGAGGACGCCAACGCGGCCAATCCAACCGCCGAGCGTTTTTTCGTGGGCTTGCGCTTGAGCGAGGGCATCACCCCCGAACCGGGCGAATGGGACCATTGGCGGGAGCCGATTGCCCGCTTCATCGCCGATGGATTGCTTACCCGCGATGGTGCTCGCCTGCGCCTGACTCCGCGGGGCGTATTACTTTCTAACGACGTTCTCCAGGAATTTTTATGATCGATCTCCGCAGTGACACCGTAACCAAACCGACCCCGGCCATGCGCCGTGCCATGGCTGAAGCCGAAGTCGGCGACGACGTTTACCAGGAAGACCCCATGGTTAATCGCCTGGAGTCCCGCGCCGCCGCCATCATGGGCAAAGAGGCGGGTTTGTTCGTGCCCACGGGTACGATGGGCAACACGATCGCCCTGAAGATGCACACCGTGCATGGCCAGGAGGTGATCTGCGAAGCCCGGGCGCACGTGCACAATTACGAGCTTTCGATGATGGCTTGGTTTGCGGGGTGCCTCGCGCGGGCGATCCCGACAACAAACGGGCTGATGACGTGGGAGCAGATCGCTAAGGAGATTCGGCCGGTCGGTCCGCATGCCGCGCCGACGGGCCTGATCGCCGTTGAGAACACGCACAACGTGGCGGGCGGGACGGTTTATCCGCTGGATCAACTCGCCGCGATTAAGCGGGGGGCGGAGAGCCGGGGATTGCCCGTTCACATGGACGGGGCGCGCTTTTTCCACGCCGCGACGGTGTTGGGCGTGGCGCCAATCGAGATCGCCCAACACGCCGATTCGGTGATGTTCTGCCTTTCTAAGGGTTTGGGCGCGCCGGTGGGGTCAATGTTGGTTGGCTCCCAGAAGCTGCTCGAAGAGGCCCGTCGACTGCGGAAGCGGCTCGGCGGCGGTATGCGGCAGGCCGGCGTTTTGGCGGCGGCCGGACTCATTGCGCTCGAAGAGATGCGCGGTCGCCTGGCCGAGGATCATGCAAACGCGGCCTATCTCGCCGGGGCCTTGGCCACGCTGCCCGGGATCGTGGTGGAGCCGTACGCGGGCACGAACATTGTGTTTTTCGGCGTGGCTGACACGGGGCTGACCGGCGAGCAGGTCTGCGCTCGTTTGCTCGAAAAAGGCGTCGTGATGATTGCGATGGGAACCTATCGGGTTCGGGCGGTGACGCATTTCGATGTCGACCGGGCGGCCTGCGAAGAGGCCGTCGCGATTCTGGGCAAGCTATTACACAACTAATACATAGACTTGCGGGTAGCGCTGGTAGCGTGGAAGTATGAACTGGCCTACAGTTATTGTTCTCATCGTACTTCACGTCGGCGCCTTTGCCGCGCTTTTCAATTTCAGTTGGGCTGCGCTCGGGGTGGCGGCGTTCCTTTATTGGGTCGCCATCTGCTTGGGGATCAGCATGGGGTATCACCGGCTGCACACCCATCGCGGATATAAAGCGCCGTTGTGGCTTGACCATTTTTTGGGGGTCTGTGGCACGCTGGCTTTGGAAGGAGGCCCGATCTTTTGGGTCGCGACGCACCGGATTCACCATCAAAAATCGGACCAGCCGGGTGATCCGCACTCACCCCGCGATGGCGCATGGTGGGCTCATCTGGGCTGGATGTTGGTTGGCCCCGCGGATCATTTTGATACGAAGCGAATGTCGAAGTATGCTCCGGATTTAGCGAAAGACCCGTTCCACGTGTGGCTGAACAATTGGCATTGGCTCCCGCTCGTCGTGGCGTCGGTCCTGCTTTTCCTACTCGGCGGATGGCCGTTTCTCCTTTGGGGATCCGCGGTGCGGGTCACGGTAGGCCTTCATGCGACATGGCTCGTGAATTCGGCGACGCACATGTGGGGTCGCCGCCGGTTTGCAACCCGTGATGATTCGCGGAACAACTGGTGGGTGGCGTTGATGACCTTTGGTGAGGGCTGGCACAACAACCATCATGCTCATCCTGTTTCGGCTCGGCATGGTTTGGCTTGGTACGAGTTTGACCCGTCGTTTTTGCAAATTAAGTTGCTCGAAAAGTTGGGCGTGATCGAGGGCGTTAAAGTGGCAAAGATTGACGAGGAACTGCCGCAGCAGAAAGCGGCGTAGTCTGGAAGAGTGATTGTGACGGGCCGGCGGAAATCTATCGCGTTCTTTATCGCGCTGGGCGCCGGCCTTGTTTCCATCACGGTGCTGCTTTACGTCGGCTGGGTTTTGCTCAGTTGGCGCACCGGCATCCTGTTGTTCCTCGGCTTGGTGCTGCTGGCGATTATCATCAGCGGCGTGGTGTTGAACACGATTTTCCTCGTGCGGGAGATTCGAAGAAATGAACAACACGACGCTTTCATCAACGCGGTTTCGCACGAATTGAAAACGCCGGTCGCGGCCATCCGGTTATATCTGGAGACGCTACAGCAGCGTCCGGTGGAACAGGCCAAGCGCCAGGAGTTCTACCGGATCATGATGGCCGAGAATGATCGGCTGCTGTCGACCATCGAACAGGTGCTGCATACGGGCCGCTTGGGGGCCAGCCGCAAGCTGAACCTTTCGTCGTTCGACCTGAACGCGATGATTTCGGAGTGTCTGGACCGTTTCCGCACGATGCATCCCGAGCCCGCCATCACCCTGTCGTTCGCCCCGGCGGAACCGATCGCCATGCGGGGTGATGCCGACGAGGTCCGGGCAGCTGTCTCGAACCTGCTCGAAAATGCGATCAAGTATTCGGTTGGTCCAGCGCAGGTTGACGTTGCCACGAAGGTGGTCGACGGCAAGTTCGCTCAGCTTCGGGTAAGCGACCAGGGCCCGGGTATCGCCAAGGGCGAGTTGAAGCAGATTTTCAAGCGGTTTTACCGGGCGCCGGGTACACTGGCTACGCGTGTGAAGGGCACCGGCCTCGGGCTGTTCATCGTCCGTTCGGTGGCCCAACGGCACGGCGGGAAGGCGTGGGCGGAGAGCGCGGGGCCGGGCAGCGGCAGCACGTTCGTCGTGGAGTTTCCCCTGAAATCATGAGCACAATTTTGGTGGTGGAGGACGAGCGATCGCTGGCCGAGGGCCTCCGTTTCAACCTGGAAGCGGAAGGCTATGGCGTTGAGGTGGTCGAAACCGGCGAGGCGGCGCTGGAGGAGCTGTTGACGAAACGAACCCATTTCGATGTGGTCATTCTCGATGTGATGCTCCCTGGCAAGGACGGCTTTGCGGTGCTGCGGGAACTGCGCGGCGCTGCGCTGTTCTTACCCGTGCTGATGTTGACCGCTCGGGGTCATGCCGAGGACGTTCTGAAGGGCTTCGCCGCCGGCTGCGATGACTATTTGCCCAAGCCTTTCGAACTTGCGATACTGATCGCGCGGATCGGCGGTCTGCTCCGTCGTCGCGAATGGCTCCGGAAGCCCACCGGCTATACCTTCGGAGATAAGTCGGTCGACTTCGACCAGTTAGAGCTCCGCGTCGGCTCCGGCACTTACCCATTGACGCTGATGGAAGCCAACGTCCTCCGGTGTCTGATTCAACACGAAGGCTCGCCGGTTTCGCGGAAAGTCCTGCTTGAAGAGGTCTGGGGATTGCACGAGGATACAGATACGCGCGCGATTGATAACTTCATCGTTCGTCTGCGGAAATACATTGAACCAGACCCGGCCAAGCCTCGGCATTTGCTGACCGTCCGGGGCGTCGGCTATCGGTTTGTGAAAGGTCCTTAACGGGTATATAGTAAAGGGGTCTTGATCCGTCCGCTCGCCTTAGCCGCGCTGTCCGCCGTGTGCGCCATGGGTGCGCCCGATTTCGAGGCCACTCAGAAGTTCTTCGCAACCTATTGTAAGAATTGCCACTCCGGTAAGTCGGCGGTGGGTGGCTTTCGGTTAGAGAAAGTGAGCGATCCGGAAAGCTTTGCCACCGATTCGCACGCCTGGACTCGCGCGGCGCTGCGCGTTCGCAATGGCGAGATGCCACCGAAGGGCTTGCCCGCCCCGGAGCTGAAGGCTCGCGAAGAGTTCGCCGCCTCCGTTCATCAGTCGCTGCGGACCATCGCTTGCGCATCCGGTATCACGGCCGGCCCGTCACCCTTGCGCCGCTTGAACCGCGACGAGTACACGGCCACCGTCCAAGACCTGCTCGATATCCATCTGGACATCGGCCACGCGCTTCCGATTGACGGTGCCGGTGGCGAAGGTTTCGACAACGCAGCCGAGACGTTATTCCTTTCTCCGCTGCATTCGGAGAAGTATATGGAAACGGCCAAGCTCGCCATGGACTTCGCCGCGAAGGAACACAAGTCCCGGACTCGCATCCTGGTGGCCAAACCTGGCCCCGGGGTGACCCCGGACCAAGCCGCCCGCAAGATCCTGGCGGCCTTTCTGCCGCGGGCGTTCCGTCGGCCGGTGGCCGAGACGGATCTGCTGCCCTACCTCGACCTGTTCCGCGCCGCTCGCAAGGCGGGGCAGGACTTCGAACCGGCCATCTTCTTTGCTCTGCGGGGCGCCCTCGTCTCGCCGCTGTTTCTCTTCCGGACGGAGCCGGTGGAGAAGGTAGATGCTTACGCGCTCGCGTCGCGCCTGTCCTACTTCCTGTGGGGCAGCCAGCCCGACGAGCTGTTGACCGATCTCGCCGCCTCTGGAAAGTTGCAGGATCCCGAAGTTTTGCGGCAGATCACCCGGCGGATGCTGAAGAACGATCGTTCCTGGAACATGGCCCGGCGGTTCACTGACCAGTGGCTCCACACGCGCGATTTGACCGGCGACAAGGCCCCCGATGCCAAGCTCTTCCCAACCTACTCGACCGACGAGGAACTGCGAGGCGACATCCGGATTCAGCCGCAACAGTTTTTTCGCGAGCTGCTCGTCCGGAACCTGTCGGTGCTCAACCTAATTGATTCGAAATACACGATCGGCACGAGCAATCTATCGAAACATTTCGGCTTCAAGCTCGCTGTGCGGGCGAATCAGGCGAAGCAGCCACAATGGGTCGAACTGCCGGAGAATACGAATCGCGGCGGCTTGCTCGGCATGCCGGCGGTGCTTGCTGTTTCGTCCTATCCTTACCGGACCAGCCCCGTTCTGCGCGGCACCTGGATCCTGGATTCGCTGCTCGGCACACCGCCGCCTCCGCCGCCCCCCAACGTTCCGGCTCTCGAAGAGACAGCGGCTGGCGCGGCGCCGAAATCGGTCCGGGAGCGCTTAGAGAAGCATCGTACCAACCCGGTTTGCGCCGGATGCCATTCCCAGATGGACCCGCTCGGTTTCGCCCTCGAAAACTACGATTCCATCGGCCGCTGGCGCGACGTAGACGGCGGGAAGCCGATCGACAATTCGGGCGAAATGGCCGACGGAACGAAGATTCAGGGCCCGGCCCAACTGAAGGCCGCACTGATGGTTCATAAAGAACTTTTCGTGCGGAACCTGACCAGGAAATTACTTGGCTACGCCCTGGGCCGTGGCCTCACTCTGCGCGATTCGTGCACGGTCGACGCGATCGTCGCCGAAGTCAAAACAAAAGATTACAGCGCCCAAGCGCTGGTTGAAAGTATCGTCCTCAGTACCCCTTTCCGTCAAAAAGAGCGCCCCAAGGAGAAAAAGATCCTATGAAGATCTCCCGTCGAACTATTCTGAGTGGAGCCGGAGTCGGCCTCGGCCTGCCTTGGCTGGAAGCGATGGCCGCCCCGCTTCCCACCATCGACGGCACCGGCAAGCCGCCCCAGCGGATGGCCATGCTCTATATGCCGAACGGGGTGAACCCTTGGGCGTGGACGCCCGAGGGCAAGGGGGCCGATTTCAAGCTCTCGCCGACCTTGCAGCCGCTGGAAGACCTGAAGAGCCACATCACCGTTCTCACCAACCTTTGGAATGAAAACTCCAAGAGCGGCGACGGCCACTACGTCAAAGAATCCAGCATCCTTACCTGCACCACCATCAGCAAAACTCTCGGCGTCGACATCAACATCCACGGCATCTCCATGGATCAACTCGCCGCCCAGCGCCTCGGTGACAGAACCCCGCTGCCTTCTCTCGAACTCGGCGTTGAGCCCGAGTCGACCGGTGTCGATACCAATGTCGGCTACACCCGCGTCTACGGCTCGCACATCGCCTGGAGCAGCCCCACCACACCTCTGGCCCGTGAGATCAATCCCCGCTCGGTTTACGAACGGCTTTTCCGCGCCGCCAGCCCGCAGACATCTTCGGCGAAACAGGATGCTGTACTGCTGGATCGCGTGCTCGGTCAGGCAAAGAAACTCAGGACCCAGGTCGGCACCGGCGACCAGCGCCGCATCGACGAATATCTCGATATTGTTCGTGGCCTCGAAACCCGCATTGAGCGCGCCGGTAATCCCGCCCGCAGTTCGTGGAAACCCCGGACGGCCATTGGCGCCACAGCCACGCCCACCGAGACGCCGAAGGACCATACGGAACACGTCCGGCTCATGCTGGACATGACGGCACTCGCTTTCCAGAGCGACACCACCCGCATCACCACGTTCATGTTCGGCAATTCCGTGAGCGGCCAGAACTTCCGCTTTCTGGAAGGCGTCACCAACAGCCACCACGAGACCTCGCACCACTCCAAAGACCCGGAGAAGCTGAAGCAGTATTACCTGATCAATCGCTGGCACATTGAACAGTACGGCTATCTCCTTCGCAAGCTTCGTGACATGAAGGAAGGGGACAGCAATATCCTGGATAATTCGATGATCCTGTTCGCCTCAGCCCTGAGTGACGGCAACTCCCACAACCCCCACAAACTACCCCTCGTGGTCGCAGGGCGGGGCGGGGGGCGCATCGCCACCGGGCAGCACCTTTCCTATACCGAAGACACGCCCACCGCGAACCTCTACGTCAGCATGCTGGACGCTTTTGGGAGTCCGGTGGAACGCTTCGCAGACAGCACGGGTACCCTCTCCGGCGTCCTCGCGTAGTTACTTCCTGAACGCCAGCGGGTTTTCGTACCAAACCACATCTTTGGTTTCAAAACCGGCCACGAGGACATCCAGGTCCCCATCGCCGTCCACGTCTGCCAGCCGCACATCATAGGCCGATTGATGGTTAGAAATCTCATGCCGCGTGAACCTGCCCCTGCCGTCGTTCTCGTACCAGACGGCCACCAGGGAATCCTTCGCCACCACCACCAGGTCGGGTTTCCCATCGCGGTTCATGTCGCCGATGACCAAAGCATGTGGACCTTTGATCTCCGCATCCACATCGTGCGCTTGCCAGCCCGGAGCTTGATACCAGACGACACCAGCTCCATGTCCCCGCGTGCCCACAAAGTCAGGCTTGCCGTCCCCGTTCAGATCCACAATCTGAATGTTCGTCGCCCCCACCTGACCTTCGGCGATACCATGCTTCGTCCAGGGCTGGCGCGGATCTCTGCCCTTTGCTTTCCCGGGGTGTTCCCACCACGCGAACCAGTTGCCTCCTGGCGAATCCTTGGCCGCAGCCGCGATGTCCGGCCTGCCATCACCATTCACGTCGCCCACTCCAACGTAATGGCTCAGCCCCGGAGCATCTCCTTTGGCGAAGGCGAACCGAGGCCAGCGTCCATTCACTTTATCCCCCTGCGGGACGCTGTACCAGACGAGCGAATCCTTCATAGGACCCGCCGGCTGGCCACTGCTGCCCGCCAGGTCCACATGCCCGTCAGAATCCAGATCACTCAGCAGCAGACCATGTACCCCATCTGCACCGCCGTCAGCTGCATCGTCGATCACGTGGTAGTTCCACTTGTCGTGAAGCGCGTCTTTGGGTTGCTCCAGCCAATAGATCAGCCCCGGATGATAACGCGCCGCGATCACATCGGTTCGCCCGTCGTGATTCACATCGAGCGCCACCGCGAAGATGGTCCGAATGCCCTCGCCGATCACCACCGGAGTAAAAGTCGGACCCGGGTAGAGCATCAGCTTCTCGCTTTTGGTCGTAATATCGCTGGCGATAACGTCCAGCTTTCCGTCACCGGTAAAATCGGCTGCGACGGCCGTCTGCGTTACGAAACCGGCGGCGACCACATGACGCAGCCAGCGTTTGTCCTGCGGCCTCTCCTGCGCGGCGGAAGATGCCGTGAGCGAACAAAGAACGGTGAGGAGAAACAGCGGGCGGAGCGTCATCTCCCGTTAGTCTCTCACCAGGCCTCCCGTGAGAAAGCCTCTCGTTAAAAATCAATGCCTATGGCGATCCCAGCGCCCGGATAGCGCCGGTTGTACATGTAGTACCCGTCGTTCTCGTAGTCGACATAAACATCGTCCGAGTCATACCAGTCATTCGCCCAGTAGGTTGGTAAGGGGTCCAGGATCCGGAAGCCGTATCCGCCGTATGAGAAGCGAGAGTAGCCGTTGTAATACGAAGGCCGCCCAAACCGGAAGAAGTTCTGCCGCCCAAACCGGAAGAAGTTCTGCCGCCCAAAAGAGCCGTAGAACCGGTTCTGGGGAATGTAGCGTCCGCGATACCCACCGCGGTCCGACCACCGCATCCCGCTGTCGCGGTAGTTGTACTGAGGCCGGTACGCCGGTTGCCTGTAATCCTGCTGCCGGTATGTCTGAGGCCGATAGGCCTGAGACTGGTACCGCTGCTCGCGTCCATAGCTTTGCCCCTGCCCATTCCCCCGCCGAGCCTGATACTGAGGCTGCGACTGCCGTTGCCTGGATTGTTCGCCGCCGCCCTGCCTGTCACCGCCACGCGAGTCACGCCCCTGCTGCGACCGGTTATCACCCTCACGACCGCGACCATTTCGGTTTCCCCCGCCCTGCGCGAAAGCCGGTGCAATACTGCCGGCAAGGATAAGGAAAGCAACTGTTGTTCTGGTCTGGATGGTTTTCATCTTGTACACCTCGCCCTAACAGAGTGCAAACCTCTGGCCAATCGCCAGTTCCCTTTGAAGACAATGACTTGCCGGGAAAGATTCCTTGCCTGGGTTTGTTTTTGGGTTGAACCGAGCCGCTGTTGTGGTGGTTCTCAGCCATGCGGGTGCCTTGCCGGCGAACCCACACGCACAACCCGCTCCGATGGCGGGTATAGAGGCTCAAACCCTCTCCGGTCCGGCCCTTGTGAAAGCGTTGCGGCAGGGTGGCCCCGTCATCCTGCTGCGGCACGCACAAGCCCCGGGTGACATCCCGCCCAGGGACCTGGCGAACCCTGTCAACAATCCGCCCGAACGTCAACTGGAGGCCGTCGGGCGTGCCACTGCCACCGCCAAGGGCGAGACCTTCCGCGAACTCGGCAGCCCGGTCGGCCTTCGTCCTCACAAGTCCCACGTATCGAGCAAACGAGCCGTGCCAGAACCACGGCACGCGCCCCCGGCTCAGACGGCCTCGCTTGCAGCGTCGGGTCACGGAGTTCACTCCGGGCACGAATACGCGCCTCGTCACCCACTCGCCCAACGTAGCAACTGCCTTTCCCCAGGGCCAGTGCGGAACGGAGGGAGGCCATGGTACGCGGCCCGGATGGCAAGGAACGTAGATGAACCGCCCCGGTTGATCGTGGAGGGCGAGGACGTGAGACTGCAGGTCGGGGGCTGGTTCACTCTGACCTTACTGGCGTTGACGCCGAGGCGCTGCTGCCGGCCACAGCCGGAGTTCTCCAGATGCGGATGTGGGTGTATGGCGGACCCGCCCTTGCCGTGGCTGCCGGAGTTGGCTGTGCCTGCCTGATGGCCGGACTTCCCCGGTTCCGAACTGCGCTCTCCCTGGCAACTGCAGCGGTCCTGCTCGCCCTCAGCATTTCGCACGGTGCCCGGCTCGTCGGTCGTGACGGTGGTCCCGGCCCAGACTGGCGTCTGGTGGCACGCGTCTTTTGGCACAGCATCAAAAACCGCCTTAAAAATGCACTGCCGGACTGCGGGCGTCGAATTGCCAGCCATTGCAGCGGAGATCCCAATCTATGAAACGAACACTACTTTAGACAGCAGCAGGCCTTGGCCTGGCAGCAACAGCATTAGTCAACGCAGGATGCGGCATGCGCGGTCGCGACGGCGCCGCAGGAGCACCGGGAGCGCGAGGGCATGGAAGGCGCTGCCGGAGCCTCCGGCGCTGAAGGCAAGCAAGACGCGGATGGCTCCACCGGACAGCGCAGCACCACCGGAGCAGAAGGCGCGGAAGGTGCCAAGGGTCTTCCCGGACGCCGCCCCTGATCCCTGTTTCGCCGGAACAGGACAGCAATACGCTGTCCTGTGCTTCCGGTCGCCTCGCGCCGCACGCGAAATCAGCGTGTCGCGGGCTGGCTGACCGTCAGCGTTTGCTTATCCGCGTCCAGCGTCGCCACCACCCCCAGGGGCAGCGTCACCTGGTCGATCGTATGTCCAAAACTAAGGCCGTACAACACAGGGATATTCAGGTTCCCCAACAGATAATCCACCACTTCGCCCAGTGAGAAAGCCGAATCATGCCCGGGCGGTGGACAATCCTTGCACTCCCCCACCACAATGCCCGCAGCAGCCTGTAACTTCCCTGCCAGTCGCAGTTGGGTCAGCATACGGTCAATGCTGTAAATGTCCTCGCCAATGTCCTCGAGCAGCAGAATTTTCCCCGCCGTCTCAAGGCCATACGCCGTCCCCAGCGTGGTCGAGAGCAGCGTCAGATTCCCGCCCGTCAGCGGTCCGGTGGCACGCCCTCCCCGCACCGTTCGGAAGGTGTGCGACGCCCGGAGCGGGTTGGCCTCAGCCGGGTTTGTAACCGGCCCGATTGGAGCCGTCGAAAACAGCGCCGCCCGCAGGTGTTGCTGCGACCACTCCGTCAGATGGCTCAGTGAAACCGGGCCATGGAACGTCACCAGCCCCGTCCGCTGCACAATCGCCGTATGCAGCGCCGTAATGTCGCTGTATCCGAGAAATACCTTCGGATTATTCCGTATCAGCGAATAATCCAGCTTGTCCAGCATCTGCGCCGACCCGTAGCCGCCACGAATGCAGAAGATGCCCTGGACGCTGCGATCCGAGAACATCGCGTGCATGTCGTCCACTCTCTGCTGCGCAGTTCCTGCCAGGTAGCCGAACCGCTGCCCCACGTTCTTCCCCAGCTTCCATTTCAGCTGAAAGAACTCGCAGAACCGCTTTGCAAACGCCAACTCATCCGGGTCGGACACGTAGCTGGAGGGCGTCACCAGCCCAACCGTATCCCCCGGTTTCAGTGCAACGGGAAGCAGCGGCGATGGAACAGCCTGTTGTGCGCTGGCTTGCTCTCCGGAGGCGGTCAGCAGCGCGGCCCCTGCAAGGGTCTGGCCAATAAACGTGCGACGAATCGTAGCGGACATGAATCCAAGTTTAGGGGACACGCCGCACGCGTCCGCAACTCTGAAGGGTTACCATCGGATGGCGGCTTTCCACCCCAACCTTGAAAACCCCATGGCGCCCCCAACAACAGCAACAGATTTCTTCCCCTGGAACAACACGTACTCCCGCTTGCCCGACAGGTTTTTCGCCCGCGTCCGGCCCGTTCCGGTCGCCGCACCCCGGCTCATTCGCCTGAATGAGAAACTCGCCCGCCACCTCGGCCTGGACCCTGACGCCCTCGCCACGCCAGGCGGTGTTGAACTCCTCTCCGGGAACCGTGTGCCCGAGAACTGCGAACCCATCTCCATGGCCTATGCGGGCCACCAGTTCGGCCACTTCGTGCCCCAGCTTGGTGACGGTCGCGCCATCCTCCTGGGCGAAGTCATCAATGTCGACGGGCAGCGTCGTGACATCCAGCTCAAAGGGGCCGGTCGAACGCCTTATTCCCGTGGTGGCGATGGCCGCGCTGCTCTTGGGCCTGTGTTACGAGAGTACCTGCTCAGCGAGGCTATGGCGGCTCTGGGCATTCCCACCACTCGCGCGCTGGCTGCGGTCTCTACCGGCGATACCGTGTGGCGGGATACGCCGATACCCGGGGCTATCTTCACCCGAGTTGCCTCCAGCCATATTCGCGTCGGAACCTTCCAGTATTTCGCCGCGCGCCGCGATGGCGCAGGCGTCCGCATTCTGGCCGACTATGTCATTGATCGCCACTATCCGCACTGCGCTGATGCGGCCAACCCCTACCGGGCGCTCCTCGACGCGGTCATCCGCAACCAGGCCGAACTCATTGCCCAATGGCTGCTCGTCGGTTTCATCCACGGCGTCATGAATACCGATAACATGGCGATCTCCGGCGAAACCATCGACTATGGACCGTGCGCTTTCATGGACACCTACAACCCGGCGCAGGTTTATAGTTTCATCGACTCCCGGGGCCGCTACGCCTACGCCAATCAGCCCCGCATAGCCCCGTGGAATCTCGCCCGCCTCGCCGAGACGCTGCTGCCTCTTCTTGCAGCTGAAGAGGCAGTCGCCATTCAGGTCGCCGAAGCCGCCATAGAAAGCTTCACCACGCACTTTGAGTCGGCCTATGGCGCAGGCCTGAGGCGCAAGCTGGGCCTGTTCCAGGGCCAGGCCGAGGACCGGCAACTCGCGCAGGACCTCCTCGATTGCATGGCCCGGAATCAAGCCGATTTCAC